>SMUX01287287.1_pt1 | contig 10980 bp, 6 predicted proteins | sample 2456431 | NCBI WGS metagenome assembly SMUX01 (sample SAMN11095930, study PRJNA526329) | marine sediment metagenome | biome: Marine sediment; feature: Surficial sediment; material: Deep marine sediment; isolation source: Hadal surficial sediment | place: Pacific Ocean | collected 2014-11 | depth 0-1... | reverse complement strand
GCAGAACAGGTCGATCGTTAAAAACGTTACGAAAATTGAGTTTTCAACAGAATAGGCCAATAGCGGACATTCAGGCAAGCGAGTTTTTTGGGAATTGCCCACCCACCACCTGATGAGAGACGGGTTATCTGTGTACAATACGAACAATTCAGCGCTCATGCGACTGAACTTGTGGATGCAGACAATGTAGCTACGGAGTTTCTCGTGTACCAGCCCGACAAATCACGCCTTACCCAAACGAAACGTGTTTGGCGTCTACCTATCGTCTTTTCACTGTTCTTCGTTCTCGTCTTGTCGGGGTGTGTTCAACCCCGCCTGTATCGGCCCGTCAGCATTCAGGAGGAAGAAGGTTACACCCTCGCCTTTATCGAGTTTGATGACCAGGGCGAACTTTGGTCGCCGTCGCAGATGTTCCGCGCCACCGAGCTTATTGAGCGCGCTAATCAAGCCGAAGCCAGGAGTACCGTCGTCGTCTTCATACACGGCTGGCAAAACAACGCTTCGCCAGAACAGGAGCAAGAAGAAGGGAAGAGTCTGCATGGCTTCAAGCTGCTGCTCAGCCAAATTGTTGAAACGGGAAGGACCAGAGACCCGACGTCTACGCGCCCGGTGGTCGGGATTTACTTGGCTTGGCGGGGCAAGTCGGCTCACAAACCCTTTAGCGGCCTTACCTTCTGGAACCGTCAACGCACCGCAACCCGAATCGCTACCAGTGGCACCGTTAGCGAGGTCTTGTCGCTCATTGTGCGGACGGCCAATCAGAGCCCAAACTCCAAGATACTCCTGATCGGCCACTCTTTCGGCGGATTGCTCATGGAGCAGGCCTTGTTGCAGTACTTGGTCAACAGCACCGTTGGCGTGGAGACGGGACGACTGAAGTTTCCCGTCGATCTGGTCCTGCTCATCAACCCGGCGTCGTCGTCGCTCCGCGCCAAGCAGCTCGTAGAAGTATTTGCGCGTGAGCGTACCAAGGTTTACCAGGTCGACAAAAGAGGCAGGCGTTACGAGCGTCCACTGATGATCTCCGTCACCTCCAGGACCGACGGGGCCACGCGTAGATTGTATCCCATGGGCTCGGCGATCGGTGCTCTCTTCACCCGATTTCGCACTTATGGCTCGGAATTTTGTAGCCCAACCGCGAAACAGCGAAGCTTTTATCTGTACACGGCGGGTCATAACAAGATTCTCCACAGCCACGTGGTTACCGCGGAATCGCTACCCAAGCAGGACGGATCTGGAGATGAGCTTGCGCTGCAGTTCGGGTACGACCCTACGACCCGACAGAAGACAGTGTCTTTCAACGGGCACAAGCATCGCTTCACTATCAAGAAGAAGCTGGCGGCATTGAACGATACGCCCTACTGGATCATGAACGTGCCGAAAGAACTGATCCCGGATCACTCCCACATCTTCGGTGTTGACACCGCAAGGCTTATATCGGCATTGGTGCAAAGCACGGGCGTACTCGAACCCAACTCGCGCACAGTGCTGGTGCACGAGACGGGATTTAGGCCGACCGCCGTGACGGTTCGGCCGACGGGCGAGCTTATCATCGTCGAAGCAGGACGTAGGATCTACGCGCTACCGGTCGGTTCATCGACACCAGTGTTTATGTCCTGCCTCCCACAGGACTTTGATCCGGCTGACGTGATTGGCTTCTTCCGCGACGGGGATGAGGTAACTCTGGTCCTTAACCGCTTGATCGAAGAAGGCGACACGGACTATCGTACCGAACTGCTTAACGTATCCTTGATCAAAGGGGGATTTCATAAAGGAAAACCGGCCCGACTTGCCGGATCGATACGATTCGTTGCCGCCACCGGTGATCCAGTGAGCCGAAAACTTTACCTTGCCACCCCGGACGAGATTTATGTCGCCGACCTGACTAAAGGCGGCCGACCCGAACCGCAACCGCTGCTTCGCATCGATGCCAAGCTAGAGCGATTGTACTTCGACCCCACCAAAGAACAGTTGTTTGCCATTGACAATGAGAATGGCCGGTTATACTTGGCGAATCTGCGAGACGGGACGCCGCAGTCACGGCTGGTGGCGGAAGGTCTCGGTCGGCCCGCCGACGTTATCGTCGCGCCCACGGACGGGCGCATTTATATCTCGGACACCAAGAACCGACAGATCTGGCGGCTTAGCTGCGATGATGTTCGCTGCACAACGCCTGAAGTATTTTCGCGCGCCGGTGCCTTCCGGGCCCCCTCGATGCTGGCCGCCGCGCCTGACAACACGCTGTGGGTGGCGGACCCTGAGGCCCGGAAGATCTTTGCCTTCTGGCCAGACGGCGAAATCCGCCAGACGATTACTTCGCTTGCGGGGAAAACTGAGTAGCAGGCCATCACCGCGTGAAGGTGAACATTCCACCTCGGAATAAAAGGACAAAGCGCATTCCTTGCTGGGCCATCTTGCCACTAAGGTCGAGCGTCTTGGCTAGGTCTAACTAATCACCGCGAATGTCCGCAATGGGTCGATTTCTGCCTGTCGCAACTCTATTATCTAACCGGCAGCTCTTAGGCGAAAGCAGACATTGGGAATCGGGAGATGGGTTCTAAACACTCGATTCGACGACTGACCGCTTTTGGCCCGAAAGCAGCCATTCGTGAATGTCCGGAAACGAGCGGGTCTGGGCAGTTTTGCCAAAATGACCTGCCCCCAAAAAAATGAAAAAGTGCTTTTCTACATAAGCTCAAATGCCCCTTGGAAGGTGAATAATTTGCGGGAATTATGAGGGCGTGTGTTACGAGATGACAAAAACAGGAGCGGAGCAACAAGCGGAGCGACAATAAGAACTAACATGAACTAATAGGAATGAATGAGGAGTCGCCCCCCAGGCGACTCTGTATCCCCCGAGAGGGGGGATGGATAATGCTATCACCGACTCCTTGGGGGAGTCGTCAGATGATTTCTCTGAATGAGGTCACGGACTCCGCCGGGAGCGAGTCCTTCATTTTCCGCTAACCCCAAGAGCACGAAGTCGAACCAACCCTAGACCTGCCAAAAGGCCGATTTTAGGCCACTTTGAGCCTCGATTTATTAAGGTCAGATGTCAGTATTGGTACAGAGGTACGGGGTAGTGGCACTTTTTGCAGCAAACGCCGATCTCGGCGGATCAAATCTCCTGAGAGCCGTTTTTACTCTAAAAACGCACGTTTCTCTGCGGTTTTTTGACCCCAAAAAGGTCCCTTTTCACGGGACACACTAGGGTAGCGGGTATGTATGAAAAAAAGACGGAAAGTGCGTTTGGCACTGTTATTACAGGCTAAAGTGCGTATATTAGCAGACGCTGATGGATGTCTTAAAATGGCTCTCCTTGCGCCGCATTTCAAACCGTTTGGCGCGAACAATAATGCTCCGGCCCACAGCAGTGCGCGCAGATACCGAATTATTAACTTCACACTCCACTGAGGCAGCCGTTGGGCACTCCACTTGACAAAGTATATACTGCAGTATATACTGGTATCTAGTAATACAGTATATTTGCCAGTATATCTACATGGTGACAACGATGACTATGACAATATCTTTGCACGACGTAACACAAATAGATTCGCATGTATGGCGAGCGTCGATTGATCGACCGGAGACCTCTATTTTCAAGAGAGCAAGCTCGCACAGGATCGGGCAGCTCACCGTAATACTCGTACACTCGCCCCCCAAGTTCGATGCCACAGCGAACACGTTGAGCTTTGCTCCCGCTTCAGCCACTTTGCTGAACCAGGGCTTCGCTGATCAGGCAATCATCATCCACAGCCCTTCGTTTTCACTACACGCGCCTCCTGGCGAGAGAGATAAATCCTCCGACGGCGACGAGCGTTTCCTCCACTTTCTCCGCAATGACCTTACAACCATAGGGACCTCCTTGCTTCGTGGAGTACGAAAGTTTTTTCCGCAGGGTACGCTCGTCTTTCACCCTAAGTCAGGCAAGTACGTTGAGTCTCCGCACCTTTGTAACTTCTGGACGGTGCGAATCCAGCCGCGAGACAAGTCTTTACGCATTACCGTCTACGGTACTCCCGAATCGTTCCAACTGGGAGACTCGTCCACCGTCAATCTAAAAAAAGATATGAACTCGTATTCAGTGTTTAAAGTCGCACATGAGCGCCAAATACTCGATGCGATTGCCATCATTAAGCAAGCTCACCAAAAGAAATGTGGAGATAAATCTACGTAAACAGTTCCATGGCGCCGATTTGATGCTCAATTAGCGGGCGCGGCATAAATACAGCTAAAGGGAGCAAACCCCGGCATTTACCTAGCCCCTTGGCGGGGCGATCAACAAATACCGGTTTAAAGGGTCGGCGCTGCCGGGGAACTAGCGGAAGCTAGGTCCAAGACAGCGTGCGGCCAACCCCGCGAGAGCAGGGGCTTAACCGTTCCTAGAAACAGGAGAACTTAATGACTATAGAAACCGCGATCAAACGGCGGACGTGGTCGCAGTCGTTCTACACGTTAGTAACCGACCGCTACCCAGCCGCCAAGCATCACCCGCCGTATTTGCGGGCGCTTTTGGACCTACTCTTTCCGAACTCGGAGGGGGAATGTGCGCAGGTCCGTGAAGTTTACCGAGAAAGAATATTTTTGTGGGCGCATGGACGGCGGCCTCGGAACATTGCCGAACTGGATCGATTCAATTCGGGGGAGTTCCTAAACGAGCTACGAAGTGCCGGGCTGCCCATCAACTACTTCACCCGAGGGTGGTTCGACCCCCTGTCGTGCAGCTCTGCACCCACCAAGATCATCCTGGAAAAGATGCCATCGGCGATCCGCCGAGCGGCACTCCGCGAGGTCAAGCCCGTAACCGGTATGGAGGGCAGAGTCTACGTGACGACAGGTAAGCCATACACTGAACGCCGGGACCGCTACCTCTACACGGGGGAGCGGAAGGCTGCGACGCAGGTGGAAGTGCCTGCTCGGTCGCCTTTGGCGCAGGAGTGCCTAGATACATTTAACTCGACGCCGCGTCGGCTGTTCTTAGTCACCCGCGAGAATCACCAGGCCGTGATCGATTACATCACGGGCACGCGCGACGGGGATGAGCGAATCAGACGACTTGTCGAGGCCCAACGGATCGTAGACTCGCCTGAGATTTTCTACCGTCCCGTCGAGAACAGCGCACGGATGTACTGTCGTAAGAGCAGCCTGGCCAGTTGCCCTTCGGATGTCCGGAGGACGTTTGTGCCGGATTGGACCGAAGTGGACTTGAAGCACGCTCACTTGAGTATTCTGGCACGCGACTGGAATCTAAAGGAGGCACGCGCTCTCCTCGAATCGGGAGGGAGCTTGTGGGACGAGCTAACAAATGAGTACCTATATAAGGTATCGGCCGAGTGGGACACTCCCGAGGTACGTGATCGGCTCCGACAGATTTGGAAAGCCGCCTTGCCCTCCATCATTTACGGTCAGCACACTGTCGACGTAGCCCGTGGGCTGGTGTACTACGCGGATCACATGGCGGCGGCGGTGTTCTTTCAGCATCCGGTGGTAGCGGAGTTGTTAGCGGCACGGGATGACTGGTTCGGTGAGCGGGGCGGAATCAACGCCCAGACCAAGCTGGAATTGTCGGAGAAAATTTCTGAGACAGAGCTTGAGTTGCTCTATCCCATCGTGCAAATGTTCCGCGACATGAAACGTCCGGATTGGCACATCGGACTCTATCAATACGACGGCTGCTCAATACACTTCGCTCGCCGGAAAGAAAGCTGGCTACCCCGAATTGTAAATGCCGTTAACGAAAACGCTCGACGACTCGGAGTACCGACCTCGTTGGAGGTTGTGCCTCTTACCACGGAGTACAGTGGTCCGAAGCCAAGTTTTAAGAAGCTACGCCCTGGACAGAGTGGAAAAGGTATTCCCGCAGACTTTCGGCGACCACTACACGGGTTTGCGTCGTACACAACGCCCTGCGATAGAACACCCAAGATTACTGTGACGAAGTGGCGCTACGACCACAAGGAGAACAAGTGGTGCCGTGGGACCAGAAAGATACGGCTCGCCACTATCCAACACGACCTAGAGGAATTGGCGAAGGTGAATCCCGGTGCCGTTGGGAAGGATGAATGAGTGTCAGCATGATTCGCACGCTAACTCTTAGAGAAGCAGCGAAGCTGCTCAAGTGTCATCCCGAGACTATTAGACAAAAGCTAAAGTCCGGCGAAATACCTGCGGCCAAGGTGGGCCGTCGATGGGTAATTATGGAATCAGACATTGAGAATTACTTACGGGGCCTTCATAATTCGCAACGGCGAGTGGTGCAGACTTCACGCAGTAAGGAGAAAGCACCATGTCTTTATACAAACGTTATGGCAATTGGTACATCAGCCTCTACACAAGAAGTGGCAAACGAGTTAGATATGCTACTGGCACCCAAGATCGCAGTTTAGCCCTGCAGCTACACGATGAGCAGAAAGCTAAGCTGTGGCGACAGGAGAACCTGGGAGAGAAGCCCTACCTCAAATGGGACCATCTGGCGGTGGCCTATCTCAAGGAGTCGGCTCACAAGGCCAGCTATCCAAAGATCAAGCAACACGCACGGAAGCTCCGGGAGTATCTTGCAGGAATGCTGTTGACGGATATCACTATGGACACCGTTGAGAGGATCAAAGCACATCGCCTCAACGAAGGAGTAGTAGCAGGCACGGTTAACCGGATGTTGGAGGTCCTACGGGCTATGCTCAATTCGGCAGTAGATCGAGAGTGGTTGGAGAAGGCCCCGAAAGTAAGGATGCTCACCGAGCCTAAGCACCGGCCACGGTGGCTGACTGATGGTGAGGAGTCCCGCCTTCTGGCTGAGCTACCTGACCACCTGGTTGCTATGGTCCGATTCAGCTTAGCTACCGGACTACGAGAGCAGAATGTAGTCGGCCTCCGATGGGACCAGATTGACTTAGGTAGGAAGTGTGCCTGGGTGTATGGGGATCAATCCAAGACCGGGCATCCTATCGCGGTGCCCCTGAACTCTGAGGCTATGGCTGTGCTCCGTGAGCAGAGGAACCAGCACAGCGTTTACGTGTTTACTTACAAGGGAAGGCCCCTAACGAGGGCCAACAATTCAGCGTGGAAGAAAGCGTTAGGGAGAGCAGAGCTAACCGGATTCAAGTGGCACCAGCTACGCTCGACCTGGGCAAGCAGACACATCATGTCCGGCACCAGTGCCTACGATCTACAGCAACTTGGTGGTTGGCAGAGTCAGGCTATGGTGAGGCGCTACGCAGCATTGAGTGCTGAGCATTTAGCCAATGCTTCTGAGAACGTGTGTAGTCCCCTTTTAGACCCCGTGGGTCAGAGACTACATTAGGGTGTTGCACGAAAGTGCATGTACACGGACTTAAATGGCTCCCCGGGACGGACTCGAACCGCCGACAAGGTGGTTAACAGCCACCCGCTCTACCAACTGAGCTACCGGGGAACAGTCGGAAGTTGCAGGAATTATAGCATGTCGATTATTCGGCCGGGACAAGGGCGCCATCACGGGCAGTCGATTGGGTCGCCATTCGCCTCTGTGGTTGAGGTACGCACACGGCCGGTTTTGTAGAGGATTACGGTTCGCGCTGTTGTCGAATCACAGAATCTAAACGTGCCGTTTTGCGATTTGGTCAGACCACTTGGCTGATAGATGACGTAATTGCTCGATCCGGGGCCAAATGCGCTGTACCTAAGGCTTAGTCCCCGCCTCAGCTTCTGCCCTACCCGAATTACCTCCTCGCCATCATCAAGCCCACCACTCTCGTCGGTGTCGGCGAAGACTATCCGACCCTCATGCCATTGGGCGGCGTTGTTACAGCTCCACCCGGTATCACTCTTACATAGTGTGACAGGTTGCGCGCGCTTTATCGCCTCGCTGCGGGCTAGAGCCAGATCCGCGAGCAGCGTGTTCACATCGGTTGCTATGCCAGTATTTTGAACGAGGCGTCCGAAACTGATCGCGCCCACCGAAAGGATGCTGATAAGGGTAAGGGTTACTAGGGCCTCGTATAGTGTAAAGCCCTGGGTGTGAATCTGGTCGGTGCGGTCGGGATGCGATCGTAGCCGTAGTCGCTTTGTGGCATCCACGATTGGGCCTTCCCTAGTGGTTGACGTGCGGTACTCGCAATCACCGCACGCGTTATTGTTGTTGCCAGCTATGGAAACGAAGGCAGGCTCATGAGCCATGCATCATGCTGCACGCTGCCCAAGTAGTCTCTCCATACGATCCAATGCCTCGTCTAGAATCTCCATGCTAGTCGCAAATGACAGTCGCAGATAACCTTCTGCCCCAAAGGCCGAACCCGGGACGAGGGCGACACCGGCTTCATTAAGGAGATACTCGGCCATGTCGATGTCGTTATTTATACCGCTGCGACGAGCTATTACCTCGCGCATGTCGGGGAAGGCGTAGAACGCACCCTGCGACGGGAGGCAGTGAATACCATTTATTCGGTTTAGTCGTTCTACAACGCGGTCATGCCGGGCCTTGAACGCCTGCACCATTGTCGCAATGCATGTTTGGTCACCGCTCAGTGCCGCCGCCGCCGCAACCTGGGAAACCGAAGCTGGATTGGATGTGCTTTGTGATTGAATCTTCTTCATGGCTGCGATCACCGGTTTCGGACCAGCCGCGTACCCGATTCGCCAACCGGTCATCGCGTAAACCTTCGATACGCCGTTAAATACGATCGTTTGTTCAAATAGTTCCGGGCAGGCATCGACGATGTTACAGAACGGCTCATCCCCCCAACAAATATGTTCATAGATATCGTCGGAAGCGATCATCACATTGGGGTGAGCGCGCAGCACCTCGCCGAGCGCGCTTAGCTCGACCCTGGTATAGACGACGCCAGTGGGGTTGGACGGACTATTGATGATGAACAATCGGGTCTTGTCAGTGAGCACTTGTTCGAGCTGTTCCGGGACGAGCTTAAAGCCCAAGTCAATGCCACAGGCGGTGATCACGGGCGTGGCGTTGGCAAGTAGCACCATATCGGGATAGGAGACCCAATAGGGGGCGGGAATCACTACCTCGTCGCCCGCGTCTAGCACGGCCTGGCATAAGTTGAACAGGCCTTGTTTGGCGCCCACCGACGCCAACACCTGGTCCATCGCGTAGTCGAGGCCATTGTCGCGCCTGAACTTATCGATGATCGCCTGTTTGAGATCGGGAATGCCATCCACAGCGGTATACTTGGTCATATTCTTGTTGATGGCATCAATGGCAGCTTGCTTGATATGGTCCGGCGTATCGAAATCGGGTTCGCCGGCGCCGAGCCCGATGACGTCTTTGCCCTGGCGCTTGAGCTCTGCCGCACGTTGGGTGACCGCAATGGTGGGGGAAGGCTTTATGCGTTGGGCACGCTGGGCTAAGTGGGTAGTGGCCAATGTTTTCCTTTCATGCTAGTGAGGACGACGATTGGTAATATACCTTCAACCATGGTTTGACCGATAGTGTATGTCCGAAGAATTTGAGCTTGAAAGCGATTTTGAACCCGCTGGGGATCAGACGCAGGCGATCAAGGCGATTGTCGATGGCCTAGAGAGTGGTGAAGCCTATCAGACGTTGTTGGGAGTCACTGGTAGCGGCAAGACCTTCGCAGTAGCCAACGTCATTCAACAAGTCCAGCGGCCGGCGTTGGTGCTGGCGCCAAACAAGACCCTGGCAGCGCAACTATATTCGGAGATGCGCGATTTCTTTCCGCGTAGTGCGGTGGAGTATTTCGTCTCCTATTATGACTATTACCAGCCCGAAGCCTATGTCCCATCCACAGACACTTATATAGAGAAAGACGCCTCGATCAATGAGCATATCGAACAGATGCGGTTGTCAGCGACAAAGGCGCTGCTGGAGCGCAAAGACACGATTATTGTTGCCACCGTATCGGCGATCTACGGATTGGGAGATCCTGAGGCCTATCATGGAATGATCCTGCATCTTCGTCGAGGCGCCCACACGGATCAGCGTGCGATTCTGCGCCGACTGACTGAATTGCAATACACACGTAATGACTTAGAGCTGAGGCGTGGCACATTTCGGGTTCGGGGTGACGTAATCGATATTTTCCCGGCCGACTCGGAGCGATTGGCTGTACGTGTGGAATTGTTCGATGATGAGATCGACGCTTTGGCCGAATTTGATCCACTCACCGGGGAAATAACCTCGCCGCTCACACGCACAACCATATACCCGAAAACCCATTACGTTACGCCACGCGAGACGTTGCTCAATGCCATCGAACAGATCAAAGTAGAACTGCAACACCGGTTGGCGGTGTTGCGTGACCAACAAAAGTTGGTCGAGGCACAGCGCCTGGAAAGCCGTACCCGCTTCGATTTAGAAATGATTCAGGAAGTGGGGTATTGCGCCGGCATCGAGAATTACTCGCGCTATTTATCCGGCCGGGCTGAGGGCGAGCCGCCGCCAACGCTAATGGATTACCTACCGGCAGATGCATTGTTGGTGATTGATGAAAGCCACGTGACGGTGCCACAACTCGGTGGCATGTACCGCGGCGATCGCTCGCGCAAGGAAACGCTGGTGGAGTATGGTTTTCGATTACCTTCGGCGCTAGACAATCGCCCATTGCGGTTCGACGAGTTCGAACAGCTAACATCGCAAGTCATCTTTGTTTCGGCTACACCCGGACCTTACGAGCTCGAACGGACCAAGTCGGTTATCGATCTCGTGGTTCGCCCGACCGGTCTGGTGGACCCGGAAGTAGAAGTTCGCCCGGTGGCGACGCAAGTGGATGACCTCTTGTCCGAGATTCGCGGACAAGTCGCTGCTGGTGACCGTGTGCTGGTAACGACGCTGACCAAGCGCATGGCAGAGGATTTGACTGACTATCTGGCCGAGCACGATGTACGTGTGCGCTACCTGCATTCCGACATCGATACGGTCGAGCGCGTCGAAATCATTCGTGACCTTCGGGCCGGCGTGTTCGACGTGATAGTGGGCATCAATCTATTGCGTGAAGGCCTGGATCTTCCTGAGGTCGCGCTGGT
>SMUX01338944.1_pt1 | contig 10982 bp, 20 predicted proteins | sample 2456431 | NCBI WGS metagenome assembly SMUX01 (sample SAMN11095930, study PRJNA526329) | marine sediment metagenome | biome: Marine sediment; feature: Surficial sediment; material: Deep marine sediment; isolation source: Hadal surficial sediment | place: Pacific Ocean | collected 2014-11 | depth... | reverse complement strand
TTCTACTACTCCGCCACAAATAGGACAGCTTCCATTAATCATAGTCACCTGTTAAAGAATTGGTATTACAGGTTAGGTCATTATTAATACAGCATTATTACATCCGAATTGTTGGTTTGCATAAAGCATGTACATGATATAAGTTACAAGATACTAGTATTTAAAGAATTAAAAGTTGACGAAGTTTTGTAGAGGTTATCGTCTCCTCTACCTATCTTGCGATAAGACTTATTGTAAGATATGTATACTATATAAATGATTCGCTATTAGCATTATGACTCATTTTCCTTTGCCTCTCTCTCCTTTTTCTTTCTTGCATAAAAAGCCTTGCTAGCTATTGGATCAATTAATTGCTCAGTGATTCTTCTCTCTGGACTCTTACCCGAAGTAAGTAATCTATCTTCACCATCTTGAAAGTCTAATTGCCAAGGATATTTTGAAACAACTGCATTATCAATAGGTATCTTAACTCTTCCTTTTGGATTATAATCTGCACCATAACTTGAACTGATAGTAGTAGCACTAAATCCATAGTCTGCATATTCAGGGTCTGTTGGTTTTACATATCTTATTCTTTTCCTTGTTCCGTCACATGGATCTTGATATTGTTTGTAAGCACCGTCAATAATAGTTCCATCTTCTAATACAACAAACATATGACCTCCTGATTGATCTTTAGAGTACTTTGCACCTTCACCTAAAAAGTGACCTTCTATTACAACTGCATGACCATGACCAAATTTCTTTTCGATAAACTCATAAATTCTATCTGAGACTTCTCCACATATTGTTAATTGTTCAGGTAATTCATCGTATGACATATATTTATAATTGCAATCACGCCATTTTGCATATCTTAAAGTACCGCTATGATAAACAATATTACAATCATCTTTTCCTATCTCACGAAGAACTGTTTCATAATGTCTAGCTACGGCTTTAATGATTTTAGGAATTTCTGAAACCACAGCTTCAGCCACTTTTCCAAAGTCGTCGAGTTTTGCTTGCTTCATACTATACCTATATAGTGTAGAGTATATAAAGTTATCGTGGAAAAATCACTGTTGTTTTTTTTACACAAACAATGATTTATATACACCACGGTATATAGTCATGTTACAATGACTCAAAAAAATGGAAAAGAATCACTTGAAGACTTTGTAAAAAGAACCCAAGATGATGCTTTAACTAGAATCGGCGAACTTAACCAACATATCGCATCTACCTCAAGAGGTGGTGGAGATAGTGGTTTAACAATCGCAGATATGGGATCGAAAATCTCAAAAGAAGAAGGTAAACTTGAAATCATTAGAGTTTTAGACTATCTTATTGATGACAAAAGAGCCTAATCCTTTTTTTATTTATGTTCTCTTTTATAACACTCACATGTTTCGTAATCTGTTCCAAATGAGCAATCAGTTTCTAATGATGTTGTAGGTATTTTATCTTTCATACAATCATTGTGTAATCCCTTAGTACAAAACCAACATGTTAATTCTGTATGTGTTGATTCATCATCACTCAATTCAAATATCCCTTTTTCTTTATTGTTACATTAATACCAAGTGATACTTTTTCTATAGTAAGTACATCATGACCATTCCTATGAGCCCATCTACTTATCCATTCCTCTGCATTTGAATCATCTATTAACACTAACAGATCCTCTTTATCCCCTATATTATTAATTTCAATATCTAACTTGAATAATATTTCTGGGATAAATATTCCACGTAAGTCAGCTTTGTTTTCCGCCACGTTTAACCAAAGTCCATTCTTTTTTCATTGAGGTTTCACCACAGTGAGGACATTTTACTTGAGTGTCTCCTCTTAGATAACTATAACTAGTTACTTTATGATCTTCTTTCTCAGGCTTTATGATCTCAAGATATGCGGTCATTATACCAATATCTCCCCTTTCTAATTTACCTAATGTGTAGCTGTTTGCATGATCCATTAAGAATATTGCCCTTGACACATGATCTCTTGCTACTCCTATTGATCTTCCTAGTTTTTTAAGTGTTACAGCTTCGGGTCTTCCTTGATACAATACTCCCTCACCTTTGGGAAGTATATAGTAATAATGGACAGACCGTGCTGTTTTATTCGAACCCTCTTTTTCTATTTTAAAATTTGCACAATAATCTTCTTTTAATCCTTTAAGCACTTTTAATACGTTTGCTTTATGCATTCCTATTATACCTCCTATCATTTTACTACTCATTAACTTTCCTTTTTTTAATTCTAATAATACATCGTATCTAGTTTGTTCTATTCGTGAATGAGGATTATTGTTATATAATTTAGATACTAATCTTACCTTTTGAAAAGCATTTAGTTGTCTTCGCATTAAATTGGTTTTTATGACATATTCTCTCTCCTCTTGTTTTGTTGAGAATTCTTTTACCTCGAACTTAGGTTTTATAGATTTCTCATCTATAGTTTTCCAGTTTATCTCTTCACATATCTCTATTCTTGTATGTCCGTCTAATACCTGTCCTTGAGGATTTATTTTAATTGCTTCATCTAATCCTCTCATATGTATATCTTCTTTTAGTAATTTTCTCTCTTCTACTATTGGTCTAGGAACTGAGTCAAAATACTCTTCAAGAAATGTTACTCTCAGTTTTTTACCCTTGTAAGTAAAATACTGATCGGTTTCCCATAGTGATTCTAATTTACTCATTTATTCATCCACTTCTTATACATTCCTGTGAAATACACGTAATATAACTGCATGCATATGTTAATAATAAGAGGTATTTCAATCAAATCCACACCATATAGTAGGAAATCCAATGCTGGGTGTACTCCTGCTATTAATCCTAATTGTAAGAATAAATCACCAGCCCATATCATATGAGGTATTTGAATAATTAATATAATCGCAGTAAACCATAAGGTCTTTTCAAACCATTTACTATACCAATTCCAGAATTTAGTCCAGACGTTCAATCCAAACTTTGTCAATAGGTTCTGTCCACCAATATACCTGTTTTTTAAAGTCTGTTATAAGTCTTCCGCCATGCTCTACTTTCATATTAGCTCCACCAAACTTATAGATTTCTGCACTGACATGATCTTCTCCTGATAATACATTCTTGCCTTGAATCATAAGAACAATAATTGCTTCATCATCATATCCTCTCCAACCACATGATAAGTATAATTGAATCTCGTTTTCTTCCTCTCCTGCATTATCATCTCCTGTATTTTTGTACACTTCAAAATATTTATATGGATAAATTTCTGAATTCCATGTATCTGGAATTCTTACGACTTTGCCTTTATAATATTCTGTTACCTGCCACCATAGCATTTTTCGTTTAATTCTAGGATCTATTTTATCTAAATCCGCTTGTGTAAATTCCTTCTTTTGGATTGATATATTATTAGGCATTATATATTCTCCCACATGTTTTGCATATCATATAGTTTCCTTCATGCCTATATGAACTTTTGCCACAGTAATCACAATTCATTTCTTTCCATCTGAAGGATTTTTCATACTACCTTCTTCTATCCATTTTGCCCTACATTCTAGATGAAAATAATGATATACTTCACATTTTTCTTTGCAAATAAAGCACGTTCCTCCACCTTTTGGAACTTCGTGCTTGAGCATCATACGTCTCCGCCACCAATAAATGTATTTTTACTATGACACCTACACTCACAATTTTTGTCATTACATACATGGTGAAAGGAACCACGTTGACAAATTTGAGTAATCATATAATATTATAGATAAAGTAGAATATAAGGATTAAATCTTCAAAATGTTTTTATAGCTACCACGTTGTACCTTTATCTGAACAATCGTATACTACTCCACAGTTAGGACATCTACAATGACATACTGTTATTAATTCCATACCATGTCCACAACGATCACAAGTCTCATCTGTAGTGACCAAGATTTTTTCCCTCCATTTCTTCTTCTTGTTTAGCCATTTGCACTATCTGATTTATCATAGCTTTTTGTGCTTTAAACGTGTTATATGATACGAGTGTTTCTAAACATTCGCATTTAGGACATTTAATTTTTTCTTTTGAGAGAAAAACATCTATTGGTTTTCCCTTTATTATATCCATTAACCTAACTGCTTCACAATTAATACAACCAAGTTTAACTCTATAGTTCTTTGAATCTATTGGTTTATTATCATCATAAAGGAATTCAGTCATAGTCTAACATTAAGCTATGCACTTCTAGTATATTATCTTTTAACTCTTTCCAGTTTTTGCCTTGGGTAATTGCATGTAACTCTTCACACTCTGCTAAATACCAACCATCTTCTCCTTTACTGACATTATATTCATAACATTCTAAATTCATTGTTGGTGGTTCGTCTCCTTCCTGCAATAAAGGAAATGCAACACCCTTAGATATTAGATACTTAGTTGGTATCTCTTCCATCTTTTATCACCGATTCTGCTTCTAGTAAATCACTTGCTAATTTTTTCTCATCTTCTACTACATTAGTTATATCTACTGGTGATTCTTTCACATCCATTAATCCAGTATTTTCTCTCTCTTGTTGTTCTTTTCTGGCAAAATTGAGTAATTCTCCTTGCATATTTTTAGATTGACTATCTTGAGCTTGTATTGTTTGATTAGCCTTAAGTAATTCTACGTTACTCTTATAGAGACATTTCATCAAGCCTTTATGTGAATGAGATTGTAATTCTTTTCCATCCCAACCACATTTAAATGCCTTGATAGCCTTTATTATGCTACCTCCCATGATTAATCTCCTTTTATTTTTTTAACTTTTTTAGCAGATTCCAAATGTATATATGTATTAGCAATTCCGATAGTGCTTACATTATCTATTCTATGTTGGACTAATTCAACTGTATATGTTTTTAATCCTTTTCCATCTTTAATTTCTACTATTTCTCCTTCTCTTGGAATATAAGTGAGTCTCTGTTTGGTTGCTGGTTTTCCATCTACAACAAATATTATTGCCATAAAATTAATAACACATTCTAGTATATAACTAGTTACCTACCATTCTGGCAGTTTGGATGTCTATCTTTATGCTCATCACAATAGTATTCAATACATTCTTTACAGACATTTATTGCACCTCTTTTCCATTCCTTCTCACATACTTTACAATAAACTCCTTTTATGTGATGCCTTGCTCCTAACACATCTTCTCTTGTTAGTTCTTCCGCATTCTTAAGTTGTCTTGCTCTAGTTATATCTTCTGCTTTATATTTTCTTCTCACTTTCCACTGATCTGGATCCCATCTTTCCCAGTCTTCCACCATGTCTATAATTCATCATAAGTAGTATTTAACCATTGTATTCTATTTAATGCTTGGGGTCTTTTCTTTTTGACAAAATCAAATGCATCATTAAGACCTACTCCAGCATTTTTATGTAGATACCAAGTTACTGCTAATGGACTTCTTTCCATCCCTCCTGCACAATGGACTAGTATTTTTTCTCCAGCCATAATGTGATTTTGTATTATAGTTGACACTAGATCAATATTTTCCATCATTACTTCTGCATTTTCATCTTCAAGATGAATATGTTCACTACTTAATATTGGTACTAATACACTGTTTTTTCTTTGAGTATAATCTTTGGGATAACTTTCAAGTACACATATTTTATTTCCTTCCCATTCTCTTGCATCGTCTATATCTCCTACCCATACATTTTTAATAATCTCATTGGCGGTCATATATGACTTGATATATATATCGTATGATATAAACTAATTGAATAAGTGAGGAGTAAATCTTAGGCAATGCTTTCGCATTAAAGGTATAGGAACCCCTTTTACTTCATTCGATATAATTAACACTTCCTCATATATAAATTAATAGCAAGTGAGGAGTAAATAGTTGATCAGAATTCAAGTTTTATAGGAACTCCTTTTACTTCGCTGTTTCTTTATTTATTAATAGGTTAATAAATGTATCTGTTTCTAGCGAATCTAATGAAAGATCGATACTTTTCTTTGTTGGCTCTGTAACGATTTTTGCTCCTACCAAGTCTAATATTTCATTAAATGTGATTTGGTTTGTTGCATAGTTAGCCAAATAATCTCTTGCTAAATTAATATATTCTCCACCTTTTACTGCTATGGTATCACCTAATGCGGTTTCACTAAAGTAGAATCTACATTCTCCATCTTTAACAGTTCCAAGTCCTATAACCTTTTGATTTACATCAATTTCAGTTTTCACTATACATCTTACGTTGTTTGGATTTACAGTATAATTTTCACCAAATCCGTTTGGTCTTTCCTCTGCTACTATTATTTTATATGGTACTGGTAGTTTTGGATCGAAGTTAAAGTAGTTTAGTGTCAATAATACTACATCATCATAATCTTTGTTTATGTATAGTAATTCCGATGCTCCGTTTGGTGCGTCTGTTATGTCTCCACTGAATAGAACGCTTTTACTGTCGCTTCTATAACTAGAATTCCATCCAACATGTCCAGATTTTAATGACATTGAGTGTAAGTCTAAGTCAATTCTACGTTTTCCATCATGTGTATCATATCCACGTCTACCATATCCAAAGTTTCCAGTTTCTTGGTCATATTGTTCTTGTGGAGTTAATTGTTTTTTAGGTTCTCCTACTTTTTGATTTTCCCACCATACTCCGAATATCATATTGTCTGGAATTGATATATATGTTCCACTTGGAATGTTTCCAGTAAATTGTTTTTCAGTTGCTGGTAGTGCATATGTTATGTTTTCTGGAATATAGAATTCCTTTCCTTTTAGATGTGCCAAGTCTTTTGCTATTGAGTTTAAGATTGTAGTATATGCTTTTCTTGTACCTTCTACATTTTCAAAGTCTAATGTTGTAGCAAATGCCTTACCATTTCTAATCTTATACATAATACTTTTAGAACCTGACATACGATAACTTAGAGATTGTGCTAATCTAATCTTTCTCCATATGTTTACTCTTTCTAACTCTTCGTTAAACTTTGCAGTGCTTATTTTCTCTCCACGTTTTAACATTCCTGTTACATTGTTTAAGAATGATTGTTTCATTGGTTTATGGTATTTTGGAGCCAATTTACTTATTCTATTGATTACAGATGTCATTCTATCATGTGCTTTGAATGCTAAGAATAGTGGTTTAAATCTGTAGAATACTTCTGCTAGTCTTTTTAATCCTGCAACTCCGTCATATTCTTCGAATAAACCAGCTACATCTTCACTTGATTCTTTAATTACTGATATTGTTTTGTGGTTTACAATTATTAGAGTTTTTTCTGTAGTTTTGAATAACATATATCTTAAGAATTCAACAGGGTCTGTTGGTAGTAAATCCATAATTACGTAAAGTCTGATTCTAGCTTCTTTGTTTCTGATTAATGAAACTTCTTTCTCTGTTAGTTTAACATATTTTGCTATTTCTATTACTTCATCTAGACTCTTTAGTGCCATACCACTTTCTAGGATTTTTAATAGTTTTACTTTTAATTGTGCTTTTGTATATCCTTTGATTATAGTTAGTTTAATACCGTCTTTTAATTCTGGAATTTCTAGTTTTTCGTTTGGTATGAATACTAAACCTTCATCATATGTTCCCATTCTTTCATAACCATATGTAGTCATATAATGGAATACTTGTTCTTGTATTAAGTGGAATAATGGTGTATCCTTCACTTTTCCCCATGATTTATGGAATGAAGAATTCATTTGATCTGGAGTTAAACCAATCTCATCTGATACTATTTTAATAAGTGATCTTAATTCACTATCAGTATAATTTCCTGCTATTGCTGGAGAAAATACGAATCCATGACTTACTGTTTCTTGTGTGATTCCCTTAGATGGGTTCTTTTTCTTTAGAGTTTTTACAGGTACTGCTTTGAATAATTTTAAAGTACTATGAACTAGTGAAGAGTAAGTTTCACCATATTGAATTTTAGGAACTCTTTTTACTACGCTCATACCAAATGTACCTCCAACTCTAAATATAAATGTACTTCCCATGATTCCATACTATAGGTTTATTAATGCGAATATATATACTTTATGGTATCGGATTAGTTTAATGGTTTAAAATATCGGGCTCATAACCCCAAGACGACGGTTCGATTCCGTCATTCGGTATATAAAGTGGTTTTCACTTTATAAAGTGAAATAAGAATAATTCACTTTACAAAACCATATTTTTTAAGTAGCTCTACCCTGAGTCGAACGGGGATCATCCACTTGTAAGGAGGATATCATGCCATTAGAACATAGAGCCCACGCCAATTACGGGGATCGAACCCGTGTCCTCGGATCGACAATCCGAGATTCTAACCACTATACTAAATTGGCAACTTAAATTTTGAAAAAATGATGATATTATAGAATAGACGGATGGTGCTTACGCCCTATCTACGACTATTCTAATGTGTATCATCAATAAACAATAAATATACTCACTTATAAAGATGATGAAATGACCCACCCTCAAACAGATTACTCCTCAGGTGGGTATCTTGGTACCTATGACGGCACTCTAGCCAAACTGAGTTACATTACTTGCTACCAAGCAATGGCAGGATTTGAACCTACGTACAACCGTCTGGATTATTGATAGAATGTTAGCTAATATAAATTATTGTAAAAAAAAAGATATACTACGTGTGGTTCTAGATGTCTAGTTCGCCTTCGGCGTAGTTTTTGTTAATTTCTTTGATACCCAATGCTGTCAGTATAATGAATAGTGCGGTTAATCCTATAGTTAAAGGAGCTACTTCATAAGAACCTGATACTACAGGTGCTATTACTAATGCTGTTCCGCCAGTTCCACCCACTGCAAGGGCACATAAGCCTTTCCAAGCTTCTTTGATGTTTACCATATCCATCCTGATTGAAACTTGCTTTTAAGCCTTTAGGAACGTTTGTGAATGAGATTTTGAATTAACCCAAAAGTGTTTCTGTAGCTCTTTGTACTACAGAATTTAGTATATTTATTACCATTGTTGAAATTCTTTCAACTATCCCTGAATTGAATACTGTGTCTATTCCACTAGTTAGTTGATTTTCAACAATATCTATAATGCTAAATAAACTATCTTCTGCTACAATACTAGGATCTTCATGATTATCCAGTCTTGATATTATATCAGGAATATAGGGTTGTGCTTCACTTGGAGTAACGTAACTCCACACAGCTCCCGCATTTTCTGGAGTTGGATCCCTTATAGCATCACTAAATTCATGTACGTGAGTCATGCATAATCAACCCCATGAATTCTTTCTGAATCCATAGTATCTTTTACAATTAACATGTCTTTATATAATTTATCTACATCTTGTTTGTATATTTGACCTATCCCATCAATTAGATTATCAGGTTTAACTTCAAATTCTTTATTTTTCATATAATACTCTAATACTGTAAGAATTACCTTTGGATCTTTTTCTAATAATTTGACTTTCTTTCCATTAAGTCCTCTTCCTTTATTATGGTTATGGTCTTCCATTTCTTTTTTATGATAGAATCTAGGAGAATGAGTATATTTTTCATATTTTTCTATATCTTCTTTTAGACCCATAAAATCATCTCTATATACTTTCTTTTCAAGTTGTCTATCATATTTATCTTTTGAAGAACCAAAAAATTTACTCGCTGGACATAATTCAAATGCTTCTTTGAATATTGCTCTTTCTACATCGTTTAATTCTATATGAACTCTTTTAAATACAGTATACATCAGGTATTAAATCCTCCTATTTCCCATACTTTAAAACTCCCATATATTATTACTACTGTTATTACTGCTAATACAAATGTGGTTTTCCAACTATGATCAGACTTCAATGATTTTCTTAGTATTATACGTAATTTAAACTTATTACATTATAAATTTGGTGCCCGCTCGCAACACGGGGCTTCTTCTCATGGTTAAGCCTATTATATCATCAAAGTGTGCATGCTCACACTACACCAATTATAGTACACGTCAGAACCTAATAAATCTTCGGATAAGGGTTCTGTGTTCGACGCAAAATTATGGTTTCGTCTCTGACTCTCCACACATTACGTTACACGTAATCCTTTATAAAAATAAAAAAAATGATTATGGACTAAATTAGTCCTCGTTTTTTATAGTCTGCTCTTCGAGCTTCATATCTAGCTAGTTGTCTTGTTCTAATAGCAATGGTATTTCTAATATTTTTTATTGCTCTTCTAATAAAGCTATCGTTAAGACCTCTATTCAAGTACTTTGAATATTTTGTTTTTTCACTTTGTAGACTTTTAATATTTTCTTTTAGAAAACTTATTCGTAAGTCAAGTGGTTTTCTTGTACCTGTTTTTGCTCGAGCTGAGTATCTTCGTCTAACCATAGAATAGATAAACTAAGAGTAGTATATAACCTTCTAGTTAACTTTTACTCTTTTGGTTCCACGACCTGTAGATATATATTTTGGTTTAGATTCTTTTCTTCCTTTCTGTCTCAAGTCTCTAACAAATGCTCTTCCAGTACCTCTATTAATACTGACTACTTCATCATCATCAATTTTATCTAGTTGTTCTTTTGCATATTTCTTAAAGTCTTTACCAGTCCAGTTACTTTCTCTACCTCGTGGTTTATCTTGTTTTGTTCCTCTATCTGCCATACTATTGTTTATGAATAGCTCTATATAGACCTTTAAAAAAAATGATATTTGCAGATTTTACATCTGCTTATGGTTACACCTTTAGTGTTTTTTTCTTCCACTACTTCATGGATGTGTCCACGTTTCTTTCGGAGTTTAATCCCTTGGCTATACACTTTGTGATAGTTATTTAGTTTATATCCCCGAACTCTTATTTTCGGCATTAGTTTTCGGACATTGAATATATGCTATGTCATATCCGATTGCGTTTATGATACCGTACATGTAATAGTTTACACTATACTTCTATATAAGTGGGGATACCACGAGTCGAACGTGGATTGAAGGGTTTGGAATCCTCCCGATTTCCGTTAGTCTTATACCCCCCATGG
>SMUX01285084.1_pt1 | contig 10986 bp, 9 predicted proteins | sample 2456431 | NCBI WGS metagenome assembly SMUX01 (sample SAMN11095930, study PRJNA526329) | marine sediment metagenome | biome: Marine sediment; feature: Surficial sediment; material: Deep marine sediment; isolation source: Hadal surficial sediment | place: Pacific Ocean | collected 2014-11 | depth 0-1... | reverse complement strand
TCCGTACACCCGTTTGGTGAGCCGGATCTCTTCGTCACCGAGGGGCGAACCGTGCGCATCGGCCGTGTCCTGCTTGTTCGGGGCGCCGAACCCGATGTGCGAGCGAAGCACGATGAGCGAGGGACGCGAGGTCTCGGCCCGAGCCTCTGCCAGGGCGCCGTCGATCGCCTCCAGATCGTTGGCACGGTCGCCGATGTTCCGCACGTGCCAGCCGTATCCCCCGAAGCGACGCTCCGCGTCGTCCGAGAGCGCGAGGTGGGTGCCTCCCTCGATCGTGATGTGGTTGTCGTCGTAGATCCAGATCAGCTTGCCGAGGCGGAGGTGTCCGGCGAGCGAGGCGGCCTCGTGCGAGGCCCCTTCCATGAGGTCCCCGTCGCTGCAGATCGCGTACGTGTGGTGGTCGACGATCTCGTGGCCCGACCGGTTGAAAACGGCCGCCAGGTGCGCCTCGGCGATCGCCATCCCGACCGAGTTCATCAGGCCCTGGCCGAGGGGTCCGGTGGTCGTCTCCACGCCGGGAGTGTGGGTGTTCTCGGGGTGGCCGGGCGTCTTGCTCCCCCACTGCCGAAACGCCCGGATGTCGTCCATCGACAGGTCGAACCCGGTCAGATGAAGCATGGCGTAAAGGAGCATCGACGCGTGGCCGGCCGAGAGCACGAAGCGGTCCCTGTTGAACCACTTCGGGTTGCCCGGGTTGTAGCGCATGTGGCGGATCCACAGGGCGTAGGCGAGGGGAGCCAGCGCCATCGGAGTGCCGGGATGGCCCGAGTTGGCCTGCTGCACCGCGTCCATCGCCAGCGTGCGGATCGTGTTGATCGAGAGATCCTCGATCGCGACGTTTGCTAGGCCGGTCTCGCTGGCCGGCTGCTCTTGCACGTCGCGGTGCGTCAACCCTTCTCGCTCAGCATCTTGGCCACGATGCGGTTGGTGGCATCCAGGGTCGCCGTGGCCGCGGTCTTCACGATGTCGCTCGTCGACGGGACCGCGCCGACCACCTGGACGAAGGGCTCTTCGAGCGTCCTCACGCAGACCAGCACGATCCGTGTGTCGAACGCCGGGACGATCCGGACGCCGACGAGCTTGAAGTAGTCCGTGCGGCCCGTGGCCTCGGCGATCGCGTCGAGCGTGGCCTGGACGGCGAGCCTGGCCTCGAGCAACTCCGCGGCTACGCCGCTCGCCTCGACGGTGAAGAGCCGTTCGGGCTCCGTCTCCGGGTCGGCGGACGGGAGAGCGAGCGTCACCTTGACGTCGGCGTGGGAGCCCCGAGCCCGCCTCGTCTCCGCGGAGACGAACCTGAGCCGCAGCTCCGGGATGGAAGCTTTTTCTGGATCCGTCATACGGTCATGGGTTGGTGTCCCATTCCTCTCACGCGGGAGCGATATAATGGTCCAGCCGATTCACCGCCATTGTATGATGTCGACAACCGGGCCGGAAGCGGTCTAGCTTGCAGGATGCTCCGGAGCACTGACGCTTGAGCGTCCCGACCCTCCACGTGGAGGCGATGGACGGGGCCGGCCCTGGCGCCCTGGTCAGCCTGAACGGGGAAGGGGTTCGCCACGTCCGGGCCGTGCGGCTTCGTCCGGGCGGGGCGCGCTGGTCCGGCTCACCGACGGAAGGGGCGGGATGTGGCGGGCCCGGCTCGAGTCGGTGGCCGATGCCGCCCGGTCGCCGGCGTTCTGGCGCAAGGCGGAGCGACGGGCCGCCGCCGCCCTCACCCAGAGCGGAGGAGCCGACCTGCCCGAGCTGCTCCCTACGTGCACGCTGGAGGAGTACCTCCGTCGCGCGGAGAGGGAGCCCGGAGACTGTCACGTCACGCTGGAGCGGGATGCCGGCGTGGCGCTGCTCGATGTGCTCGGGGGGTGGGACGGTCGAGGGCGCATCCGACTGCTGGTCGGGCCCGAGGGAGGGATCACGGCGGAGGAGCGGGTGGCATGCGGCGAGGCCGGCTTCCGCTTCGCGTCGCTGGGCGACAGGACGCTTCGCTTCGAGACGGCGGCTGTGCCGGCCGTCTCGGCCGTGGGCCTGATCGTGCACGCCGGGCGCTCTGAGGATCGTGCGCGCCGGGAGCTGACGCACGAACCTGCCGGGCGCTGACGCTTGATGGAGGGGGAGCCAGTGGACTGTCTGTTCTGCAAGATCGTGAGCGGAGAGGTGCCGGCCGATCTGATCGCCGAGGGCGATCGCTGGATCGCCTTTCGCGACATCAACCCGCAGGCGCCGACCCATTTGCTGATCGTGCCCAGGGAGCACGTCGAGAGCCTCTCGACCCTGGACGAGTCGCGGGTGGGGCTGGGGGGAGAGCTCCTGCGCGCCGCCGCGGCCGTGGCCAGTCTGGATGGGTTGGACGACGGCTACCGCGTGGTCGCCAACACCGGGGCGGACGGCGGCCAGAGCGTTCCGCACCTCCATCTGCACGTTCTCGGTGGCCGCCCCATGCGCTGGCCACCGGGGTGACGTGACCGTTCTGCCGGCCGGCACGGCCCCCGCGGAGGCCGGCATGAGCCCGGAAAGCCCCCACGATCACGCCCTCAGGCTGATCGAGTTCCCCCGGATCCTCGAACTCGTAGCGCGCCTGGCCACGAGCCCGCTCGGAGCGGAGCGGGTGAGGGCGCTTCGCCCGCACCTCGAACGCGAGGGGGCGACCCGGGCGCTCGCGGCGACCGACGACATGGTCACCTTCCTCCTTCGAACGCCCGCCTGGGCTCCGCCTCCCGTTCCCGACGTGCGAGCCGCGCTCAAGCGTCTGGAGACCGATGGGTCGGTGCTGGATGAAGAGGCGCTGGCCGGCATCGCCACCCTGCTGCGCTCCTCCCGCCGGGCCAGAGGCGAGATCCGGAGGCGCTCGGAGGCGTTCGGCCACGTCGGCGCGCTGGCGGACGGGCTCGTGAAGATGGCCGACGTGGAGGAGCGGCTCGATCGCTCCCTGGACGGCGCCGGGGAGGTGGCGGATGGGGCGTCTGCGGCCCTCGCCAGGCTGCGCCGGCGTATGCGCTCCGAGCGGAGCACGCTGGTCGCGCGGCTCGAGGGCTTCGCCGGGGCGCTGCCCGAGCGCTTCCGGGTGGCGGACGCCTCGATCACGATACGCTCAGGCAGATACTGCGTACCGATCCGCCGTGAGGGCCGGTCGCACGTGGGTGGTCTCGTGCACGATGAATCCGCCAGCAGTCGGACACTCTTCATCGAGCCGCCCCTTGCCATCGAGCCGATGAACCGGGTTCGGGAGCTGGAGCTTTCCGAGCGCCGGGAGGTGCGCCGAATCCTGAGCGAGCTCACCGAGCTGCTGCGTCCGCTTGTGGATGGGTTGAGAGGGTGCCTGGAAGCTCTCACGGAGATCGACGCCCTGTTCGCCAGGGCGACGTACGCGCTTGCGCACGGCGGGACGCGGCCCGAGCTCGGCGCGGATGGCGATCGCGGCATCTACCGCATCAGAGGGGGCTACCACCCGATCCTCCTGGCGGTGGACGAGCGTGCGGTTCCGTTCGATCTGGAGCTTGCCCGGCCGGAGACGGTGGTCCTCGTCAGCGGGCCGAATGCGGGTGGAAAGACGGTGCTCCTCAAGGCGATCGGGCTGATGTCGGCGATGGCACAGAGCGGCATCGTCCCGCCCGTCGGGGAGGGAACCGCCCTGCCGACCTTTCGCAGCTTCTTCGCGATCATCGGGGACGAGCAGTCCATCGATGCGTCCCTGTCGACGTTCAGCGCTCAGATCGCGAACCTGCGCGAGATCGTAGAGCGAAGCGACCGCTCGTCGCTCGTGCTGATCGATGAGATCGGCGGCAACACGGATCCGGCAGAGGGCTCGGCGCTCGCCGCCGCCACGCTGCTGCGGCTCGCGGGTCAGGCGGCTCTTTCGGTGGTGACCACGCACCTGGGAGATCTGAAGACGCTGGCAGGTGAGGACGAGAGGGTCGTGAACGCCTCGCTCCAGTTCGATCCCGGGACGCTTCGCCCCACCTATCGACTGGTTCGGGATCGACCCGGCCGCAGCTATGCGCTCGAGATCTCCGAGAGGCTCGGGCTGCCCGCCGACCTGCTTGCCGCCGCCCGTGGCCGGCTGTCGACCGGTACGCGGGCGCTGGACGCGGTGCTCTCGGAGCTGGAGGTCCGGGAGGAGGAGCTTGGAAGGGTCCGGGCCCGTCTGGAGGTCGACCGTCGGGAGCTGGAGAGGGAGCGCGAGGGGCTCGAGAAGGCCATGGCGGAGGCGGAGCGTCGAGAGACGGAGCTCGCGCGTCGCGAGAGGACGCTGGAGAGGGACGCCCGCCGGCGGGCCGAGCGATACCTGCTGGATGCGAGGCGTGACGTGGAGGGGGCGATCGAGCGGCTGGAGGCGCGCTACGGCCAGGCGATGAGCACGGCGATCGCCAAGGAGGCGCGCTCGGCGGTGGAGCGGTCGCTCCAGGAGTTGCGCAGAGGGACCGCCGAGGCGCGTCCGGTCTCGAAGGGCGCCACGGAGGTGGGAGCCGGGGACTTCGTTCGTGTCGCCTCTCTCGGGAGGGGAGGCCGCGTGCTCGAGCTGCGCGGCGGCCGCGCGATCATAGACGCCGGCGGCGTCAGGCTCACCGTGCCGGTTGAGGAGCTGGAGGCCGATGAGGAGCCCTCCCCACCGCGGATGAGGGGGCGTGGAACCCTCCGGACGCCCCTGCTGGAGGCCCGTTCGGAGGTGGATCTCCGGGGGCTGCGGGCGGACGAGGTCGAGGCGCTTCTCGTGCCGGCGATCGACGCGGCGATCCAGGCGGACCTTCCCTCGCTGCGCATCATACATGGGAAGGGTACCGGGGCGTTGCGCGAGGTGGTTCGGGAGCTGCTCGCCGGAGATCGGCGGATCCCGAGCTTCAGGCTCGGCAGCCACGAGGAGGGCGGAAGCGGAGTCACCGTGGTCGAGCTGGTGAAGTGGTAAGCGACGCTCTCGTAGAGGAGATTCGGGCGCGCGCGGATCTCGTGGAGATCTGCAGCGAGCACATGGCGCTGAAGCGCGTCGGAAAGAGCTACCGCGGCCCGTGCCCCCTCCACGGCGGCGAGGGGAGGAACTTCTCGGTCGATCCGGATCGCGGAATCTACAAGTGCTTCGTGTGCGGCGAGGGGGGAGATGCCTTCGCCTTCGTGATGCAGCTTCTCGGCCTGGATTTTCCCGGTGCGGTGCGGTACGTGGCCGAGCGCGTGGGTGTCGAGATCCCGGATGCCGAGGATCGGCGGCCCGATCCGTACGCGGGCCTCCGCGAGGTGACGGCCTTCGCCGAGGAGTGGTTCGTCGGGCGCCGGAGGAGCGAGGCGGGCCTCGCGACCCGGGGTTACCTGAAGGGACGCGGGCTCGACGAGGAGACGGCTGACCGGTACGCCCTGGGATTCGCCCCTGACTCCTGGCGCGGACTTCGCGACGCGGCGCGCGAGCGGGGCATCGGCGATGAGGTGCTGCTGGAGGTGGGGCTACTCGCTGCCAGCGAGCGGGCCGCCGAGCCGTACGATCGATTCCGCAACCGCCTGATCTTCTCCATCCGGGACACCCAGGATCGGCCGATCGCGTTCGGGGGCCGCTGGCTGGGGCCGGCCGGCAGCGACACGCCGAAGTACATCAACTCGCCGGACTCGCCGATCTTCGAGAAGGGACGCACCCTCTACCTGCTGAACGCGGCCCGTCACGCCATGAGACGCGCGAAGGCTGCGCTGGTGGTCGAGGGATACATGGATGCGCTGACGCTGCACATCCAGGGCTTCGAGAACACGGTTGCGCCCCTCGGCACCGCGCTGGGCGGCGCCCAGGCGGCCCTCATCGCCCGCTACGCCTCTCGTGCTTACCTGATATACGATTCCGACGACCCGGGCCGGCGGGCCAGCTTCCGGGCCGCCGACACCCTGCTTCAAGAGGGCACGCACCCGCTGATCGTCACGCTGCCGCCCGGGGAGGATCCGGATTCACTCGTCCGGGGGCAGGGGGCGGAGTGCCTCGCCGGACACCTCGAAGACGCGATGGACGTGCTCGAGCTGAAGCTGAAGATCCTTGGCGAACGGGGTTACCTGGATTCCGCCGAGGGGCGGCGGCGGGCTCTCGATGGGTTACTCAGCACCCTGCGTGCCGTGCGCGACCCCGCCCTGAGCGACATCTATATCGGACGGGTCGCCGAGACGACCGGCGTTCGACGGGAGACGATCGTCCACGAGGTCGCGCGGATGTCGTCGGTGCGGAGGGAGCGGCCGAGGCGCCGAGAGGCGGCACGCCCCGGTGCGAGCCAAGGGCGGCCGGACGGCGAGGTGGCGGCGGAGCGCAACCTCCTCCTCTTGCTTCTCAGAGACTCGCTGGTTACCGAGGGCTCGGCCTCGGCGCGATCGTGGGTGGCGCGCACCCTGGATGCAGGCGTGGGGCTTGAGCACTTTGAGGATGCGGGGTACCGCGCTCTGTACGCGGCCCTGACCGAGGCGCAGACAGAGCCCGGCACGGGCGAGCTGTTGGAGGCGTTTCCGAAGGAGCTGCGCCCGCTCGTCGACGGCCTGCTGAGCGATGCCACCGAGCTGACGCATCCGGAAGAGATCTACGAGGCGTCCGTCGAGCGGCTGCTGTATCGTCCCGCCGAGCGACGCCTCCGGGAGATCCGGCGAGAGATGAAGTTGGCCGACGAGGCGCAGCAGAAGGAGCTCTTGCGGGAGCAGATGCGTATCCGGGCGCAGCTTCCCGAAACGGAGAAGACTCGTCTGGCTCTGGTCCTTCCGTGGCTCGAGCGATACGAACCTTCCAGACTCGAAGAACGGCAGGGTGATGGATGAACAGTTGACGGCCAACGAGACGTTTGAAGCGCTCCGGGCCTTGGAGCAGATCGACCGCGAGATCGCGGCCCTTAAGCAGCGCCTCGCTGCGCTGGAGCCGGAGGTGATGGAGGCCGAGGGGAGGTTGAGCGAGCTGGGGTCGCGGGACAAGGCGGCTCGGGCGCGGATCGAGAAGATCGATGCCCGGCTCCGGAAGTTCGAGCGGGCCTCCGAGGCAGGTCGGGAGACGCTCAAACGACTTCAGCTGCGGGCGAAGGAGGTACAGAACCTGAAGCAGCATACGGCCGTCCGTCTGGAGACGGATGCGGCCCGCCGCAATCTGGAGGCGGCCGATGACGAGCTTCTCGAGAGCATGCAGGAGGCGGAAGAGGCGCGCGGCGTGCTCGCGGCGATCGAACACGAACTGGAGGAAGGGCGGACGGCGTACGAGGCGCTGAAGAGCGAGACCGGCGCGCAGCGCACCGAGCTGGAGGCCGAGATCTCGGTGCAGCGAGACCGGCGCCAGAACCGCGAGCTCCGTCTGGATCGTGCCGCCCTGCGTCTGTACGAGTCCGTTCGGGGTGGGCGAACCCGGCAGGCGCTGGCGTCTGTCATGCCCGACGGTTTTTGCGGCCACTGTTACACGTTCGTTCCCCTGCAGCGGCAGGCGGAGATTCGCGCGGGTCGGCGCCTCTACCTCTGCGAGGGCTGCGGCATCATCCTCTATCCCGCGGATTGACCGGAGTGTGACCGGGGCCATCCGTCCGGAGCCTCGCTGGGTCGACCCGGAGCCGATCTCCGAAGCCGCCGTCGCGGCTCTGCACGGAGCGCTTGGCTTGCCGCTTCTCCTCTGTCGCATTCTGGTGCGCCGCGGGTACGCCGATGAGGAATCCGTCCGCTCCTACCTCCGCCCGCACCTGGAATCCCTGCCTCCACCCGGGCTGCTTCCCGACATGACGGCGGCTGTCGTGCGCATCGAACGGGCGCTCGAGACCGGCGAGACGATCCTGGTGCACGGGGATTTCGATGTCGACGGCATGGCCGGCGCGGCGCTCCTGGCGCGCGGTCTCCGGGCGCTGGGAGGGGAGGTGGAAGCGTTCGTCCCTGACCGGCTGCTGGACGGGTACGACCTCGGTCCGGCCGGCCTTCGTCGGGCCCGGGAGGTCGGAGTGGGTCTGATCGTCACGGTCGACTGCGGGATGACGGCCGTGGAGGCGGTCGAGGAGGCGACCCGGGATGGATTCGACGTCATCGTCACCGACCACCATCGGCCGGGCGTCCGGCAGCCGCCCGCTCTGGCCGTCGTCAATCCCCAGCGGGCCGACAGCCAGTATCCGTTCGATGGGCTCAGCGGCGTTGGCGTGGCGTTCAAGCTGCTGACGGCGCTCTACACGCACGTCGGCCGTCCTTCGGCCGACGTGAATCCGCATCTCGATCTGGTGGCCCTCGGGACGATCGCGGATCGGGCGCCGCTCATCGGCGAGAACCGCGTCCTGGTGAAGGCCGGGCTCCGGGTTCTGGCCCATACCCGTAACGCCGGCTTACGCGCGCTGATGGCGATCGCGCGCCTCCAACCGCTCGGTGGCCGGGTGTCGGAGGAGGACGCCGCGTTTCAGCTCGCGCCCCGACTGAACGCGGCGGGACGGATGGGTGCCGCGAAAGACGGGCTGCTGCTCCTGGTCGCCGAGGATCCGTCGGAGGCGGACGCACTCGCCCGGCGACTGGACTCGCTCAACCGCCAGCGACGCTTGACGGATCGGCGGGTGCTCGTCGAGGCGGAGGCTCAGCTGGACGAGGGCATGCACGCCGAGGGGCACGCGGCCGTCGTGCTGTCGAGCGATGCCTGGCATCCCGGGGTGATCGGCATCGTCGCTTCCAGGCTTGCCGAGCGGCTCGGTCGGCCGGCCGTGCTGATCGCCTTCGACGAGGATCGAGGAAGAGGCTCCGCCCGCTCGGCGGGCGGGCTGAACCTGATCCGCGCTCTCGACGAGTGCGCCCCGCTGCTGGAGCGCTACGGAGGCCACCGTGAGGCGGCTGGGTTCGACGTCCGTCGCGAGAACCTTGCCGAGTTCTCCACGAGATTCGAGCAGGCCGTCGCACGGATGAAAGAGGAGCGGAGCGCGGGCGACGCGGAGAGCGAAGGCGGCGGCTCGGCCAACGGAGGGGACATCGTGATCGACCTGTCTCTCACGATCCGGGAGGCTGCCGAGGCGATGCCTCGCTGGATGCGATACCTGGAACCGTTCGGCGATGCGAACCCGAGGCCGATTTTCCGCGCCGGCAACGTCGAGCTCGCCGGCGTCTCGCGCGTGGGGGACGACGGAGGGCACCTGCGAGCGGTGGTCGTCGGAGAGGAGGGAGGCCGGCTGGATGCGATCGGTTTCGGCATGGGGGCGCGCGCGGACGACATGGGGAGGGGCAGATGGGACGTGGCCTTCGAGCTGGTAGAGGACACGTGGCGGAACCGTAATCGGATTCAGGCCCGGCTGCTGGACGCGCGGCCGGCTTGAGGCTTCGGATCGTCGCGGGCGAGCTCGGCGGTCGAAGGATCTCCGTGCCGGCCCGGCCGGGGCTGCGAGTGACGAGCGAGCGCGTGCGCGAGGCCTGGTTCAGCGCGCTCGGAGAGAGCATCCGGGGCGCCACCGTGGTGGATCTCTACGCGGGATCGGGCGCGCTGGGAATGGAGGCTCTGTCGCGAGGCGCCGCGCGTGTGGACTTCGTGGAGGCCGACACTCGCCTCGTCTCGGTGCTCCGCTCCAACCTCGAGAAGCTGGGGCTCGGCGAGCGAGGAGGTGTGTTCCGGACCGAAGCTATGGCCTTTCTCGAGCGCAGACAGGCGCGCCGATGGGATGTGGCGCTCGCCGACCCCCCGTATCGTAAAGGGACGGCGGCTCGGCTGGCGCTCCGCTTCCGGGACGAACCGTTCGCTCGGATCCTCTGCATCGAGCACGAGCCGGAGGCGCTGGCTTCAGAGCTGGAACCGTGGCGGGTGCGACGGTATGGAGACACCGAGCTCACCTTCCTGCGGAGCGGCGCCGATTGACTCAGAAAGCGAGGCGGATCAGGTGACCAGATCGGAGAGGACCGCGGTGTATCCGGGCTCGTTCGACCCCATCACGCTGGGGCACGATGACATCGTGCGCCGGAGCCTCAAGCTGGTAGATCGGCTCATCGTGACGGTGGCCTACACGGCAACCCAGGTGAAGCAGCCTCTCTTCGAGGTAAGAGAGCGGGTCGAGCTGCTGGAGCGGGTGTACGCGGACGAGCCGCGGGTGGAGGTGTCGTCCTTCCAGGGTCTCCTGGTCGACTTCGCTCGGTCGATGAGCGCGCCGATCATCATCCGCGGCCTTCGGGCGGTCAGCGACTTCGAGTACGAGTTCCAGATGGCGCTGATGAACCGTTCGCTGTGGCCGGAGATCGAGGTGATCTTTATGGCGCCGGCCAGCCAGTACACCTTCCTCAGCTCGTCGCTCGTCCGGGAGGTCGCGCGCCTCGGAGGCCGGGTGGCGGACTTCGTCCCTCCGGTCGTGCTGGATGCCCTCATCGAGCGGGTGGGACCGAGCGTCGCCGGAGAGTGACCGCCCGAGACGGCTTTCTCCGTTCCCTGGAGGAACGGGCGCGTGCCGCGCCTCGTCGCATCGGCTTTCCGGAGGTGGCCGACGGGCGCACGATCGAAGCGATCGCCCGGCTGTCGGAGCGCGGCCTCGTGCGTCCGGTGGCGGTGGGAAACGAGGCCGAGCTTCAGCTCCTGCGAGAGCGTCTGCCCGGGGTCGAGTGTGTGGACGTGTCGCGTACTCCCGCCGTGGTCGCGTCGGACGTCGGCGAGGAGTCGGACGTCGGCGAGGAGTCGGAGGGATGCGATCTGGACTCTCCCATGCAGCTGACGGCGCGCCTCCTGCGAGCCGGATGGCTGGACGGAGCCGTGGCCGGCGCGGGCACGCCGACCGCGCAGGTGATTCGGGTGGGCCTAGGCTGCGTCGGCTTGGCGCCCGGCACCGCTACGGTGTCCAGCGCGTTCTACATGCTGCTGCGGGACCCCTCCCCGTCCGGGTGCGCGGTGCTGACGTTCGCGGACGCCGGGGTCGTGCCGGATCCCACGCCCGCTCAGCTGGCCGAGATCGCCGAGGCGGCGGGCCGGGCGCGCCGGTTGATCGTCGGGGACGAGCCCCGCGTCGCCTTCCTCTCTTTCTCGACTCACGGATCGGCGGAGGGCCCGGCCGTCGAGAGGGTGCGTGAAGGGTTCCGGCTCTT
>SMUX01245414.1_pt1 | contig 10992 bp, 8 predicted proteins | sample 2456431 | NCBI WGS metagenome assembly SMUX01 (sample SAMN11095930, study PRJNA526329) | marine sediment metagenome | biome: Marine sediment; feature: Surficial sediment; material: Deep marine sediment; isolation source: Hadal surficial sediment | place: Pacific Ocean | collected 2014-11 | depth 0-1... | reverse complement strand
CTGCGTCTCGGCCACTTCGAGTACACCGGTGAGCATGTCCTGCTCTTCCGGGTCGAAAACATTTTCGGCCTGTTGTAGTAACTCTTGTATTTCGTCGCGGCTCCAGGGCTCACCTTTGATCGCGCGCAGTACGCGCTTGAATACACCGGTTGATCCTGTGCCGCCGGTACTTGGCGGTTTGTCGTTCATTGATATCTGTTACTGGCTTGACTCAATATTGTATCAGGTCACGTTCAACGCTCCTGGTAAGGGTCCTCAAACCCATGTTCAGCGAGTATCTTCCTTTCCATCGTTTCCATCTCTGCCGCCTGGCTCGATGTCTCGTGATCGTAGCCAAGCAAGTGCAGCATCCCATGGATCAACAGGTGTCCCCAATGGCCGGCAGGGCTCTTGCCCTGATCCTCGGCTTCCTGCTCGACCAGCGGACCACAGATGACGAGATCGCCGAGCGGTTGAGCCTCGTCCTCCGGAAGTCCGCCGAATTCGTCCGGATTGCCTGCGGGAAAAGCCAATACGTTCGTCGCCTTGTCCTGGTGTCGATATTGATAATTCAATTGCCGGCTCTCGTTCTCGTCAACAATTCTTACAGATACATCGCCGTGCCTTGAGGCATTCGGCTTGCCGGCTCGATATGCCTGCTCCAGCCATGCATGAACTTCGGACTCCCGGGGTGCGCTGTCGACCTGACAGGCGATCTGCAGATCGACCGAGATGTTCATTGCCGCTATTTCCCGGATCCGCCGTTGCCGTCCCTCTCATAGGCTTCGACGATGCGCTGCACCAGTTCGTGCCTGACGACATCGCCAGGCGTAAAGAATGTAAATCCGATTCCCGCAACCTTGTCCAGGATTTTCGCCGCATTCTTGAGGCCAGACTCATGTCCTGTCGGTAAATCTATCTGCGTAATGTCGCCGGTAACCACTGCGTGTGAACCAAAGCCGATGCGTGTCAAAAACATTTTCATCTGCGCGACACTGGTGTTTTGCGCTTCATCGAGTATGACGAACGACTCGTTAAGTGATCGTCCGCGCATGAATGCCAGCGGCGCAATTTCAATGACATTTCGCTCGATCAGTCGCCCGACCTGTTCCGAGCCCACCATGTCATAGAGCGCGTCGTACATGGGACGCAGGTATGGATCGACTTTCTGCGACATGTCGCCTGGCAAAAATCCGAGCCGTTCGCCTGCCTCGACCGCCGGGCGTACCAAAACGATTCGCCGGACCTGCCCCGACTCCAATGCATCGATAGCGCTTGCAACCGCAAGATAAGTTTTGCCTGTGCCTGCCGGCCCGATCCCAATCGCGAGATCATTGGCGCGAATGCTTGCCAGATAGGCGCGTTGGTTCGCGCCTCTTGCGCGTACGAGTTTGCATCTCGTCTGGATTTCGAAGCGATTATTATCGTCATCAACCGAATCCGGCTGCACGTCTGCATGCTCACCATCATTCATAACGGACTCCTGCAAGCACATATGCACGCGCTCACGGTCCAGCCGTTCACTACTGGTCAGCTTGAAAAGGGAACGAATGACGTCCAGGCCGATTTGAGCGGCGCCCGGATTACCGGAGACCCTGAAGCGATTTCCTCGGCTGGATATGTCGACGTTGAGGCGGCGTTCTATTTGCCGCAAGTGCTCATCAAACTGGCCGCAAAGATTGGCCAGGCGGTTGTTATCGGTGGGTTCCAGGACGATGTCCTGAGATACTTGTACGGTGTTCAAAGTTTAGAGTTCAGACCTCTTTCAGAATAACAGTGCGTCTTTAAGCCCATTGGTTCAACGATTCCAAGCGTACATCGAAGACTCTGCACATGGAATACCGGAGTTCACATTTACGTTAATTACGCTACGGCTCGAGCGGTTGCAAGGCGCCCACGCAGCGAATTCGGCAAAGCCTCGGTGATCACAACGTCCACGAACTGCCCCAGGCAGCTGCCGTCGGCGTCGAAATTCACCCATCGCATGTTCTCGGTCCGGCCGGCATATTGCGCCGAACTCTTCTTCGACGGCCGCTCCACAAGCACCGACTGGATCGTACCGACCATCGCTTTGCTGATCTTCATCGCCTGTTGATCAATTCGCGCCTGCAGGATCTGTAAGCGCTTCTTTTTGACTTCCATCGGCGTGTCGTCGGCAAAACCAGCCGCCGGTGTCCCCGGGCGCGTACTATAAATAAAGCTGAACGACTGATCGAATCCGATATCGGCGATCAGGTTCATCGTCGCCTCGAAATCCGCGTCGGTTTCGCCCGGAAAACCGACGATAAAGTCCGACGACAGGGAGATGTCAGGCCTGGCTTGACGTAACCTTCGAATCTTCTGCTTGTATTCGATGATCGTATGGCCGCGCTTCATGCGCGCAAGAATGCGATCGGATCCATTTTGTACCGGCAGATGCAGGTAGTTGGCGAGTTGCGGTACTTCAGCATAAGCCTGAATCAGGCTGTCGGTGAACTCGACGGGATGAGAAGTCGTGAAGCGTATTCTGTCGATACCGTCGACGGCCGCAACGTAATAGATAAGCGTCGCGAGATCGGCAATTTGTCCATCGTACATTGGCCCACGATAGGCATTGACATTCTGGCCGAGCAAATTAACTTCGCGAACGCCCTGACCAGCGAGGCTGACTACCTCGGTAATGACGTCGTCAAGTGGACGGCTGATCTCTTCGCCACGCGTGTAAGGCACGACACAGAAAGTACAATACTTGCTGCAGCCCTCCATTGCGGAAACGAAAGCGGTCGGCCCTTCGGCGCGCGGCTCTGGCAGATTGTCGAACTTCTCGATCTCGGGAAAAGAAATATCGACAACCGGCAGGCCCTTGTCACGCACTTCGCCGATCATTTCCGGAAGGCGGTGCAGGGTCTGTGGTCCGAACACGAGGTCGACGAATGGTGCGCGAGCGGTAATCCCTTCGCCTTCCTGACTGGCAACGCATCCGCCGACACCGATCATCAATTCCGGTCGCTTTTCCTTCCAGCGCCGCCACCGGCCTAGCTCCGAGAACACCTTCTCCTGGGCTTTCTCACGTATCGAACAGGTATTCACCAGCAGCAGATCCGCATCTTCGGGCGCATCCGTTAGCTCATAGCCATGCGATTCGCGCAGCACGTCCGCCATCTTCTGCGAGTCGTACTCGTTCATCTGGCAGCCGAATGTCTTAATGTAGAGCTTTCTGGTCATGGACACGGGTTAATAAGTTACGAGAACCTGTCTCAATAATCCACATGGCCGCGAAGCGCCTTTGCGGCCATGTGGATTATTGAGACAGGTTCCAAGAAAAAACGTTTTCAAAAGAGCAGCTTAGCGAATGAACCCCATGCTTTCCAGCTTGACGAGCATCCGATGTGCCGCGAGATCCGGAGAAATGTCGGTCGTGTCGATCACCATTTCCGGCGACTCAGGCTTTTCATAGGGGTCGCTAATGCCGGTGAATTCCTTGATGATGCCGGCGCGCGCCTTCGCATAGAGTCCCTTTCGATCTCGCTCCTCACAGACTTCCAATGGCGTCGCCACGTGAATCTCGATAAAGCCGCCATACGGCCTGATCGCTTCGCGGACCATCCTGCGTGTATGAGCGTAGGGCGCGATCGGTGCACAGATCGCAATACCGCCGTTTTTCGTTATCTCGCTCGCAACATAACCGATGCGAAGAATATTGAGATCACGATGTTCCTTCGAGAAGCCGAGCTCGCTCGACAGATTCTTTCTTACAACGTCGCCATCGAGCAAGCTGACCGGGCGTCCGCCGATCTCCATCAACTTGGCCATCAAAGCGTGCGCAATGGTCGACTTACCTGATCCCGACAAGCCTGTGAAAAAGACGGTAAAGCCCTGCAGATGACGCGGTGGATGTGTTTTTCTGAGTTCCTCGACAACATCGGCGAATGAAAACCATTCCGGAATATCCAGGCCTTCCTGCAGTCGCCGGCGTAACTCCGTTCCCGAAATATTGAGAACATGATCGGCGTCGCTCGTCTCGTCGACGGGCACGTACTGGGCACGATTCTCCGCATAGACCATCATGCGAAACGGCACCATGGAAATATCGAGTTCTTCCTCGTGCTTTTTAAAAAGCTCTTGCGCATCGTAGGGACCATAGAAATCCTTGCCTTTGCTGTCCTTGCCCGGACCGGCATGATCGCGGCCGACAATTAAATGCGTGCAGCCGTAGTTCTTGCGAATGATCGCATGCCACAGTGCTTCTCGAGGGCCGCCCATGCGCATTGCCAGCGGCAACAGGCTCAACATGCTTGTTTGATCGGGATATCGTTTGACAATGTGCTCATAGCAACGAACGCGCGTAAAATGATCGATATCACCGGGTTTGGTCATGCCGACAACCGGGTGAATCAACATATTGGCTTCGACGTCTCTGGCAGCGCGCAGCGTTAATTCCTGATGCGCCCGGTGCATCGGATTCCGTGTTTGGAAAGCGACAACCTTACGCCAGCCTAACTTGCGGAATCGCTCACGGAGTTCAGCGGGCCTGTCGCGAAGTTGCTTGAAATCGTAGTGGGTCGGTGGCTCCACGCCGAGGAGCCTGCCGCCGACGTATACAGCATTACTTATATTATTCAGATAGTTAACGGCCGGGTGAGCCTCGTCTGTCGTACCGTAGACGCCCTTTGCTTCGGCCTTGAAATCCGCGCTCCAGATGTCAGCAACCTGAAGCGTGGCGATGAGCACGCCCTCCAGATCCCTGAGTGCTATGTGCTGCCCGGATGCCAGGTCGGCTGCAAAGTCCTCGCCTACATCCAGCGTGATCGGAATCGGCCAGAGTACACCGCTGACCAGACGCATCGTTTTGACAACGGAGTCGTAGTCTTCCTTGTTCAGAAATCCTTCGAGCGGCGAGAACGCGCCATTGAGCAGCAGCTCGAGATCGCAGAGCTGCCGCTGCGTCAGGTCCCATGACGGATAGTCTTTGGCCTTGGCCTTTTCCTGCGCCGCATCGTCGCACGAAAGATAAAGGTCTTTCAGCTCTCCGCCATGCGGTTCTTTGAATGCACCCATTCAGGTATTCCAGTTGATATGAATATTGGTGGATATGGGCGAGCGTGAGACATCACATCTCGCCCCGGTCCCGATTTAGCAGGGTCTCTAAAACGGAATGTCGTCGTCGAAGTCGTTCCCGGATGGCTGCGGCAGGGGGGCATTCGCCGGAGGAGCATCGCTCATGGCTGGAGCGCCACCGTCGGATCTGCTTCCGAGCATTTGCATTTCATCGGCAATAATCTCGGTCGTATAACGATCGTTGCCGTCTTTGTCCTGCCATTTCCGTGTACGCAGCTTTCCTTCTATATATACCTGAGATCCCTTGCGCAAATATTCCGCTGCGATCTCGGCCAGCCGACCAAACATCGCAACGCTATGCCATTCGGTGCGGTCTTTTTGCTCGCCCGTCTGTTTGTCCTTCCAGGATTCGTTGGTCGCAATCCGCAAATTGGTCACAGCGGATCCGCTAGGCATGTACCGAGTCTCGGGATCCTGACCGAGATTACCGATGACAATTACTTTGTTTACTCCGCGGGCCATAGCTGGTTTCCTGTTATTTGGTGTTCTAGATTCGCGAGGGGCTGCCTATTGTAGGCCCTGCCTCACCAAATACCAGCCCGATTTCGGGCCTTTTCAGGCCTTTTCCCGCTGCTCCTGTCCGGAGCCCGAAAATTGATGGATGACCAGCCAGAGGAAGGCCAATGATGCGCATGCAATGAATACCTGAGATGGTTCGCCGCCGGCCAGAAACCTGCCGCCGATCAGGCCGCCGACAAACGCGCCCAGGAATTGCGAACTCGAGAAAACACCGAGTGAGGCTCCACGGAACTCACCGTCTGCCAGTATGGACAGCCGTGCCAGCAGCCCGGCCTCGAGAAAGTTGAAGCCGGCAAAAAAAATGGCAAGCGCGATGAAAACGGACATCACGGCGACACCAGCGAAAGCCAGAATCACAAGCCCTGTGAGTAGCAGGCCGACAGCGAGTCCGATCGTTCCCGGCCTGCCTCGCCTGTCATCCGCAATTATGAGCGGGACGGTTCCGGCTAATGACAATATCAAGGCACCGACATAGATTTTCCAATGCTCGGCAAGGACTAAGCCGAGTTGATTATGTAACAGAAATGGCAATGCAACAAAGCTCGCCGTCAAGAGTGCGTGTAGCACGAAAACATAGAAGTCGAGTCGCAGCAGCTCGGGGCGCAACGCTGCCGAGAGCCGCAGGCCTGACCCTGCCTTCGGCCGTTCAATGCCCGCTGGCATCAACAGCATCAAAACAGCGGCAACGGCCGCGAGCATCGCGGCGATCCAGAATAATGAGCGCACCCCGCTTTGTGCGGCGATGATCGGGCCGAAGATCAGCGCCAGCACAAAAGAGGCCCCAATGCCGATGCCGAGGACAGCCATGGTTCGTGTCCTGACTTCCTCCCGGGTGGCATCGGCCATCAGGGCCGTGAGCGTCGCTGAAATGGCGCCGGCACCCTGCAGAAATCGACCGGCGATGACACCCGATATGGTGTCGCTCCAGCCGGCAAGGATGCTGCCGGCCGCGAACAGTGCCAATCCGAGCAGAATGACCGGCAGACGGCCAATACGGTCCGAGAGCAAGCCGAATGGAATCTGCAGAATTGCCTGGGTTAGACCGTAGGCGCCGACAGACAGACCAATCAAGATCGGTGTCGCGCCTTCGAGATTGGCCGCATAGATGGCCAGTACAGGCAATAGCGCGAACAGCCCGAACATGCGACACATCGCAACGAGCGCGATAACACCCACCGCCCGCCGCTCTTTCGGCAACATTGCCTGAAGAATTCCGCTGTGGACATTGCTTGTATTCATTTCGGCGTCACATGCCTTTGCGCCGAAGTGCGGCGGCGGCGTATATTAGCAGGTTGACCGGCGTTCACTGCAGACCCTTCATGAAATCCATAGATATTCGCGGCGCGAGGACGCACAACCTCAAAAACATCGATCTCTGCCTGCCGCGAGACAAGTTGATTGTCTTCACCGGCCTGTCGGGATCGGGCAAGTCCTCCCTCGCGTTCGACACGATTTACGCCGAGGGGCAGCGGCGTTATGTCGAGTCCTTATCTGCATACGCCAGGCAGTTCCTCTCCATGATGGAAAAACCGGACGTCGATCATATCGACGGTTTGTCCCCGGCAATTGCGATTGAACAGAAATCCACGTCGCACAACCCCCGGTCGACCGTTGGCACCGTCACTGAGATTTACGACTACCTGCGCCTGCTGTTTGCGCGCGCCGGTACCCCGCGTTGTCCTGACCACGGCGTCACGCTGGAGGCCCAGACAATCAGCCAGATGGTTGATCAGGTGCTATCGCAGCCCGAGGGCACGCGACTGATGCTGCTTGCACCCGTTGTGGCAAACCGGAAAGGTGAACACGTGCGGTTGATGCAGGACCTGCAGGCTCAGGGATTCATTCGAGCACGCATCGACGGCGAGGTTTATGAGCTGGACGATCCGCCGAATCTCGATCTGCGACGCAAGCACAACATCGATGCCGTCGTGGACAGATTCACGGTCAAAGCTGACCTGAAGCTCCGGCTCGCCGAATCCTTCGAGACGACGCTACGCTTGGCTGATGGTGTCGCACGTATCGCGTGGATGCAGGAAAATGACAAAGAGGAGCTGGTTTTCTCAGACCGCTATGCCTGCAACATCTGCGGATATAGCCTGACCGAACTCGAGCCCCGCCTCTTCTCTTTTAATAGTCCGAGCGGCGCATGCCCCGGTTGCGACGGTCTCGGAACAAAACAATTTTTCGATCCCGATCGGGTTGTGGTGAATTCCGACCTTTCGCTCGCCGGCGGCGCGATTCGCGGCTGGGATCGAAAAACGACTTACTACTTTCAAATGATCCAGAGTCTCGCCGCGCATTTCAAATTCGACATCGAGACTCCGTTTCGTGAATTGCCCGAGAATATTCGTCAAATCGTGCTATTCGGCAGCGGCAAGGAAAAAGTCGAATTTCACTATGCCAACTCGCGAGGCATGCAGATCAGGCAACACCATCGCTTCGAAGGCGTCGTTCCGAATCTGGATCGGCGCTATCGGGAAACCGAATCGAGTGCCGTTCGGGAGGAACTTGCACGCTTTCTGAATAGTCAGCCCTGCCCCGAGTGTGCCGGCACTCGGCTCAATCGCTCGGCGCGCAATGTATTCATCGCCGACCTCGCTCTCCCCGAGATAAGCGATATGTCGGTCGGCCACGCGAGAACTTTCTTCAAAGAGATGAAGCTCGAGGGCTGGCGTGGAACCATTGCCGACAAGATCGTCAAGGAAATAGGCGAACGGCTCGGCTTCCTGAGTGATGTGGGCCTGGATTATCTTTCCCTGAATCGCAGTGCCGAGACGTTGTCCGGCGGCGAAGCTCAGCGCATCAGGCTGGCCAGCCAGATCGGCTCCGGCCTGGTCGGCGTCATGTATATTCTCGACGAACCGTCAATCGGCCTACACCAACGTGACAACAAGCGCCTGCTGAGCACGTTGCTGCATCTTCGCGACCTCGGTAATACGGTCATCATCGTCGAGCATGATGAGGAGGCCATCATGGCAGCGGATCATGTCGTGGACCTCGGCCCCGGGGCCGGCGTGCACGGCGGTCAGATTGTCGCCGAGGGGCGGCCGGTCGAGATCAAGGAAAATGCGCAATCCCTGACCGGTCAGTACCTGTCAGGGCGTCGCAGCATTGCCGTGCCCGCGGCCCGGACACCGATGGACAAGAAACGGCAACTGTCGATTCGAGGCGCGCGCGGCAATAACCTCAAGTCCATCGATGTGGCAATACCGACGGGTCTGATGACCTGCGTTACCGGCGTATCGGGCTCCGGCAAGTCGACGCTCGTCAACGACACCTTGTACAAGGCAGTCGCTGAGCAATTGAATCGAATCAGCCGCAACCCTGCGCCTCACGATGAAATTACCGGGCTCGAATTCATCGATCGCGTGATAGACATCAGCCAAAGTCCGATCGGTCGAACGCCACGCTCAAATCCTGCAACCTATAGCGGCCTTTTTACGCCGATGCGCGAACTCTTCGCCGGCACCCAGGAAGCTCGGTCGCGCGGCTACATGCCCGGCCGATTCAGCTTCAATGTCAAAGGCGGTCGATGCGAACCCTGTCAGGGTGACGGTGTCATCAAAGTCGAGATGCACTTCCTGCCCGACATTTATGTGCCTTGCGACGTCTGCCGTGGCAAGCGCTACAACCGGGAGACTTTGGAGATCCGTTATAAAGGGCGGAACATACATGAAGTCCTCGACATGACTGTCGAGGACGCGTCCGGGTTTTTTCGCAACGTCCCCGTCGTTGCAAAAAAACTCCAGACACTTACGGATGTCGGCCTGTCCTACATCAAGCTTGGCCAGAATGCGACGACCTTGTCCGGCGGCGAAGCACAGCGCATCAAGCTTGCCAAAGAATTGTCAAAACGGGACACCGGCAGCACGCTTTATATACTCGACGAACCCACAACAGGTTTGCACTTTCACGATATCGAACAACTGCTCGCAGTTCTGCATCGCCTTCGCGACAAAGGGAATACTGTCGTCGTCATTGAGCACAATCTCGATGTCATCAAAACCGCTGACTGGATCATCGACCTTGGACCCGAAGGTGGCGACGGCGGCGGTGAGGTTATTGCAACCGGCACACCCGAGGACGTTGCCTCGAACGACAGGTCGTTTACGGGGCAGTACCTCAAGAGGATGCTCGTAAGCCAGCCACGTAAGCATCAAAGGCCCGGGCAAATCGCATAGGCGATTCACTGTCCATTCGCAGATATAGAGACGGCTCGATTACCTCGAGCTCCATAAGCAAGAACCGACCGTCGCGCCCACGAATGAAATCGCAACGCGCATAAACCGGCATTGGGACTACCAGCTGCAGAATGCGTGCGGCCGTCTCCAGCAGCGCACTTTCCGGCTCTGTGGATATGATGCGCGCCCCGTACTCCTCCTGAACACGAAAATCCTCTTGCTTCGGCATTTTCAGAATTGCGTGACTAAACTCGTTGGAGAAAAATAACAACGAGAACTCACCCTCCGCTTGCACATTTTCCATGAACGGTTGCACGACGAATGGCCGTGTTGCGAAAGTTTTTTCGAGCTCTCCTACTAAATTGGCCGGCACAGGCAATTCAAGCAGGAACGTATTATGTGCGTTATTACTGACGACAGGTTTAACGATGATCCTATCGGCCTCATGTGCATCGAAAAGTCCTGAAAGCGCGTCAGGACCGAACTCGTCGTACCAGACACTCGGCACGATCGCAGCGCAGCGCGATTCGAGGTCGCGCAGATAAGTTTTTGGTATCGTCCACCGCACGAGTGCCATGTCGTTGACCAGCACCGCACTCGAACTGTCGATGACCTCCAGCAGATTCAGAAACAGATCAGGATCGTCCAGATAATCCCACGGCGTACAGATATAGACAGCATCGTATTGTTCCCAATCGACGCTCACGGTTCGCCAGGGAATCATGTCGATCGACCAGCCCAGCGCCCGCATCGGCTCGAAACTCAGGTCGAAATCGATCTCCCAACCATCGGCATTGGCCATGGTCAGGTATGCGCACCGCTTTTCGCTCACTCTCATCTCGCCGTCTGAAAGAATTACGGACTTTAGCAAAACAATGGCGACTCCAGAACTTGTCTCAATAATCCTCATGAGCCGCGGTTTCGAATAAATAAGGGCCGAACCGTTAAGACTTCTTAGCGGTTCGACCCCGGTTTATCGCCTGCCGCGTCGCATAGCCGTAGCGCATTTGCAAGGCGCGCAACAAAGTAGTCCGGGCCAGTGTGTCGAAATCCAGCCGGGCAGCGCCATCGCGACCATGCGGATTGTTGTGACAGGTTCTCGCTAATCGTCTGTTTTCATGGGAGTATCTAGCCCGGTTGTAAGGCGCTGGCTATGACAAGGGATGAAACGGACAAGATATTAGCCAATGGCCGGCCGAATCACGCCACCGTGTTT
>SMUX01091601.1_pt1 | contig 10992 bp, 8 predicted proteins | sample 2456431 | NCBI WGS metagenome assembly SMUX01 (sample SAMN11095930, study PRJNA526329) | marine sediment metagenome | biome: Marine sediment; feature: Surficial sediment; material: Deep marine sediment; isolation source: Hadal surficial sediment | place: Pacific Ocean | collected 2014-11 | depth 0-1... | reverse complement strand
TCAGCCCGGTCTTGAACCTGATATCCTTAACGACCTCTATATCGAAAGGGTTGACCATCCCTAGGGTGAGAATGTTCTGCATCCTCTCTAATGGCACAATGCCGTGCTTGAGCGCCCAGCTTTCGGGGATGAGCTCTACGAGTTCCCTCTCTACGTTGTGGTCCTGAGAGACATCTACTTTGAGACCAATTTCAGGGATTTTAAGACGTGTAGCCAACGCATGACGGATTGCCTCCGCATTGACACCCAATGCGATCAAGATCTCGGTCAGGCGCCGACCTGTCTTAACCTGCTGCTTCTGGGCCTTGACCAGGAGTTCTTCGGTCACGAGGGCGGCGTTGACAAGAACGCGACCTGATTTTTTTATGCTCTCTTCCATTTAGGCTACTTATCTATCCAAGCAAAAACCTTGGGGGGCTGTGGAAAGCAGTCACCACAGAGACTATTGGCCATGGTTATGGCATCGCTGTTATAATAAATCTTGGCGTCGTCTTGAATTTGAAAAGCTTGGTCGCCATTCGTAGGTCCGAGAAGAACTCCCCCAAAGATCTTGGCATTGTTCCTCAAAGAGAAATAATCCGCAGGAAGTGTCCCCGGATCTGTTCCCCCGGTTAACCCAAGCTTAACGGAGACCACCACGCCGTGGAAATTAAAGTTACCATAAAGATGGGTCTTCCCCTCAGTCACGAAAACACCGCTACCTGTTATAATTCCTTGGAGGTCGATAAAGTCAGTCCCCTCTCTTATGTAAGTGATCTGGGGCGCAGCATCGGTGCCAAAGGTGCAAGGGCTTATGCAATTAAGTTTCAAGCCATTTACGTATTTCACGGTGCTAGCATGGACATAGAAATTTTGGGCAATCCGATTGACATCAAAGACATCGGTCGTGGTGAAAACACTCGGAGTAAGAGGGTCGGTTGAATAACCAGAGCCCTGCACGAGATTATACTGACCAGAGCCAAGAGCGGACTTAAAGCTATCCACCACGGTGTTGTTGATCAGCGCCACTCCCGTGACGGATGGACTTGGGTCCGCTGAAGGGGAACCGTTATAATCCGTATCGTCTCCAGTAATGAAAATGCCGGTGCCGCCCACAAAACTAATAATCGCCGAGCTAGCGGGAAGATAAACTGCGCCGGGAGGAGTGAAGTGCATAGGGGAGCGTTTCACGTAGGCTTGAATCTGCCTCCTGGTATCGTTAGGGCCATTGGCTGTTGAGACCAAGACCACGATGTTATTCTGGTCGTCCGTGAGGCCTCCGCCACTATCGATGTCAGGGGAATCGTTCTCTACCGTTACGGTATAAGTGAATTCGGAGCCGGGGGGAAAAGAGGTAGTGGAAATAAGGTTGCAAGGTGGCGGGGCTCCACCTTCACAGCTAAGATTTTTATCAAAATCCCACCCTTGTTGCATCACCGCCAGGGCGTGTTGCACCCCAGCATCTGCCACCTCCAAGGCCTGCGTTCCAAGCTTGATATTGCTTGAAATCTTTAGGCTGACCCTGCTCATGAAGAGACTGGTTCCTAAAATAAGCAAAATGATAGACATCACCATAATGGCCACAATAAGAGCAATTCCCTTGGAGCCTTTTATGATCTTCATAGAGAGTTTTTCCAATAAATTGATGATATTGAGAAAGCAAAAAGCCAGCAGACCTTTGCTATGAATCGCAAAGAGCAACTAGCTGTAGATTTTTTTCATTTCCTCCTCCCAGGACCGGTCTACAGCTCCTCTGTTGAGCCCCACTGGAAGCCTCATCAAAGCTGGGGGAGAGTATTATTTAAAATGTAAGGCTGAACCGCTATTAGATCGCGGAATGTTTGTCAAGGGGCTAGCAAAATGGGTGTTGGCAGAAATGTGCAGTGCTTGGCAAATATGGGCATCTCTACCGAAAAAATCAGATGATTGACCCGAAAAACATGGTCAGCATGCAATTGAACGGATAGGTTTTACCCTGAATGTGCGCGCAGATCGGCGTGGTAACAGCAGTTAGGTTCGAACACATTCTGGATAAAACCCGATGAACTAAACCCCCCCGGTCGAGCCGCCACATACGTCGACAAGATCCTCAAAGGAGCAAACCCCGCTGAACTTCCTATCGAGCAGCCGAGAAAGTCGAGCTTGTCATTAACTTGAAGACGGCGAAGCAGATTGGCCTCACGATCCCGCCGACCCTCCTCCTGCAGGCGACCAAGGTGATTAAATAAGCAGCGCCTAATTTGACCTTCCAGGACGCAAGTCAATAGCTCTTTGAGGGGTATCCACTTTACTAAACTACCCGCTACCCATGGTGGCTACGAGGAACCACGAGTTTCGAAAAGGGCACAGGCTCGACAGACACCGCCTGCTGAAGGAGCCTGTAGAACAGCTTGCCCCTGTGCCGCGACGTCCGGCGATTAAAACGGAGGGTAATCTTCCACGCCGCCGACACACTACCCATTGGGCCTGGTTGTCTCAAGTGGATACCCCTCAGCTCTTTACCTGCGTTCTAGCGGTCTAACCCTTAGCAAACACATGCCCAGAGCGGGTTCCAGCCCATTTAGAATTGACTCATTTTCGCCTCTTTCGAACTGGTGATTAAAAGAAGGGTTGTCAAGGCCAGTTAGCGTAGAGCGGCGCGGGTTTCTTTACCTTCCACAAGGCCACTTTGGCTAATTTACCTAAAAAAAATTATTGAAAATTTTTGGTTGTGACCTTCAAGCCGCCGTGCAGCGGCGGCGAACCAGATTTAAATACCGACATTTTCTATGAGGTGGGAGAGCCTCGAGAAGCCCTGGCATCGGAGAGGCCTTGGCAGGGGTAGAGTCTCATTGAAAAACGTTCCGGTTTTGCGCCAACTTCAGGTGCCAACCCTTAGCACCCAGTGATACACTCCCTTCATAAAACGCTTCATTTCATTAGGGGCTGTCACTCCTTAGCACTCAGTATAATCCCCCTCGTCTCCTGGACAGGGAGGAGGATATCTTTAACAGTCTCGCCTTTGCAGCCCTGCTGATTGCTTTTATATGGCCTGGGGTCATCATGGATACCTCTTTCCAGCTTTCTTTTCTTGCCGTCCTTTTCATCATCTGGGGTTTAAGGTGGATGCAAGAGGGGAGACTGTTCCGGCACCGGGATGACCACCTTCAACAGAAGAAATGGTTACGACGAAGAGTTCGTCAGTTAACGCTCTACCTCGCTGTCCCTGTCCTGGCGGCTATCGGAACTGGACCGATGGTCGCTTATCATTTTGGGCGTCTCTCATTGGTTGGTTTTATCTCTAACTCGGTCATCGTGCCTCTTGTAGGCTTCCTGGTGATCCCCCTGGGTCTCTTGATCGGGTTTGTTTCTCTGCTCTTCCCTATTTTTGCGCTTCCCCTTGTTTGGTTGGCCAAGCCGTTACTTTCCTTATCCGTCATGCTGGTGCAATTATTTTCCAACGTACCGATGGCCCAGCTCTTCGTACCGACACCTAATCTGCTCGAATTGGCTATCCTCTACCTCATGATTTGTTCCTTTTTGTGCGTGCGCCGAAAAGGACAACTCACCCTTATCTTTGGCATCTTGTTGCTTGCAATGGTTGGGGACGGGATCTATTGGTGGCAGCAGAGGTGGAACCGGAAGGAACTTCGGATAACCCATCTCAGTGTAGGACACGGAGATTCTGCCGTAGTGGAGTTTCCCGGCTCTAAGGTTCTTCTCATCGATGCCGGAGGAAGGTCCTCTCGAAGGTTTGATCCGGGCAAGTCCATCGTCGCACCTTTTCTCCGGTCGAGAAAAATCGGGAAGGTAGATTTCCTTCTGCTAAGTCATCCGAGGATCGATCACTACGGTGGAATGAAGAGCATTGTTGAAGAGTTTTCCCCGTCAGAGTTCTGGTCTGGGCCGATTGGTGCCGGATCACCCCGGTACTTTGAGTTGGAAAGGACCTTGGAAAAACGGAAGGTCAAGAGAGTGATCTTGAGCAAAAGCGATTCCTGCCGTTGGATCGAAGGTGTTCGACTCTGTTTCTTGTATCCGGCAAAAGGCAATACGAAGGAGGCCTCCGTGGTTCTCCGTTTAAGCTTTGGCCAGCACCATTTTCTATTCTCGGGTGACATTAGGAAAAGGGACGAAAGAAAAATTTTGCGCTCAGGCGCAGAGCTCTCCAGCCAGGTGCTGAAGGTCCCTCGGCACGGAAGCTTCACCTCCAGCACGGAGACCTTTATCGCTGCGGTAAAACCAAAGCTGGCGATATTCTCGGTCGGTCAACGCAGCCGCTCTGGCCTCCCGCACGAGAAAGTGCTCTCCCGGTATTTGAGAAGCGGCTCGGTAATCCTTAGAACGGATCGGGACGGGGCGATCCATGTTGAGACAGACGGGAAAACGCTCAATTACAGGACCTATCGAAGCAGAAAGAAAGGAAAGTTTGGCACCTGAAAGTCATCTGAAAGAGACCTTGGTTTACTACATTCTCGGTTGGGTATCCTCAATAGGGCAGGTTGTCAGCCGTCTAGTTCAAACACCATATAGGATCCAGACTTTTTTTTGTGTCGCCAGGCTGATGATCGGTTCGCCATCTGATGAGGACTTCAACTGCAATCCCTGATTCCAGGGCTATCCAGGCGCATGAAGCACATACCGGAATTTGTATTTCATCGGTATAAGCGCAATATCGGGCCTCATCTGATTTGTATCATTGGCAGTTCACCCCGATCCGAAAAACAATCGAGGCATTTGCGGTTTTGGACACCATATGACAGGAGTTACCGACATTTTGATCTTCGGCCTGCAATTATACTAGAGGTGAGTTGCCGATTCGACGGTAAAAGCAGCTCTTTGGCGAGGCCTGATGCTCATCAGGGAGTATTTCACGAGCGGAATAATTTCGGATCGGGGTTCATTGTCACCCTCCTGAAACGATCTTCTGGTTGATCTCTACTTTGTCCTAGACGTTATCGAGTTGACCTTGATACATGCCTTCACCAGAATGGTCCTGGACTCCGCTCAATAGACGATTGATGCCCGCCATCAGTTGGTTTCTTGTGAAGGGCTTCGTGATGTAATGATCGGCCCCCATTCTATAGCCTGTCAATTTATCCACATACCGGTCCAGTGCCGTTAGCAAGATCACGGGAATAGACGAAGTCTTCGGAGCACCCTTCGAGTCGCCTCAACACCTCAAAGCCGTCCATCAGGGGCATCATGACGTCGAGAATAATGAGGGCAGGTTTTTGTTCCTTCAAGACAGCAAAAAGCTGTGAACCGCTGTAAGCATACTTCACGTTAAATTCTTCCTGTTCCAGCATAAGGCGGACAATTAAGTCGTACACGATCCGATGCCGATCATGGATGAAAAGTCGGGCTGAACAATGTCGGATCGGGGTTTAGTCTTATCATTTCCAACTGGTGGAAGATCGGTTGGGATAACTAGACAATGCAACTGCTCAAAGGCCACACACGGGAAACTTGAAAGGGTAATTGTGCAGCGCCTCTCCCCCGTCTGGCTTGACAATAACCGCCGCTCCCAGTTGTAGGCCCGCTCGGTGGTCCCGTGTGGTGGGGTTGGGTTGGATCACGTGGACCATGTTGCCCACTAAAGTCCAGGGTTCCAAGGGATGGGCAGAAGACTGCGTTCCGAGCTCCGGCCCCTTGCCTCGCTCCCCGTGAAAAACGCTGTCATAGGTGGTGAACCCTGCCTCCTCAATAACAGAGGTAGCCGCTACGATCTCCTCGCTAGTTGTGCCCGGCTTGCAGATTCGGCGTATCTTCTCATAACACTCCAGGGCTACTTCAAACAGCTTGCGATAGATGGGAATAGGCTCCCGGCCGATGGCAAAAGGGCGATGGATTTGGGTAGAGTAACCCCAGTAACTCACCGTCAGCTCTGTCACTACCACACTACCCACGCCGATGGTGCGTGGTGTGGTTCGCTGCCAGGGCAGGCACCGATCGGAATCGGTCATGTTGGTAGTAGCGATGAAATGGATGCCGGGATCGCCGCCGTATTTAAGATAGGCCCCGTACACAAGGGACCTGATGTCGTGCTCGGTCATGCCCGGCCTTAGGTGCTCTTCCAGGGCTACGCAGGCGAGGTCCGTGAGGTGACCGCTGCGTCGCAGGTAGGCCAGTTCCTCGTCACTCCGAACCTGCCTGATGCGGGTGAACTGGGGACCGAACTCGCAGAATTCTACCTCGGGTAGCCGGCGCCGCAGGTCCATGTAGTGATTGTAGGAGATGGTGTTAAGACTGACCAAGCCGATCCTGCTGCTGGCCAATCCTCGGTCGCTTAGTTCTTTTGCCACGGTCTCGGTGGGCGAGCGGCCATACCAGCGGATATCTTCGATGATGGCCTGCTGCTTAGTGCAGGGGAGGTGATTGTAGAAGTGGAGGAAGCAGGTGGGCTCCCCTTCACGGGGAAACACAAGCCAGCATGGGGACTGGGCGATGTAGTTGACTAGGTAATGCACCTCAGGAGAGCCCATTCCTCCGCAAATGACAATCGCCTTCAGGCCTTCTTTTTCCATAGATTCACGTACCGATTGATATCGCCGTGCGTATTCGCCGTCCGAAAACCGTGGAAATAACTCCTGGCCGGTCAAGCCAACTCCTGCTGCCATAAGTCATCCTCCTCCAGAGGCACTAGATTTTAATGAACTATACTCAATCTATCTTATATTCAAGCAAGAATTTCTCAGCATCTTCATAAATTAACTCCTAGGTATCAGAGTTTTTTTTTGTTACTATTTATTTCACTGGGAGAGGGAGGACAGAACTAAGTCCCTCTGTTAGCTCGTAAAGAGTCAAGTGAATGTCCCATGAAAATCAGCAGGGTTAAAGGATTTAGCGACATCCTTCCGGGCGAAATTGAAACCTGGCAGTTTCTCGAGGATAAGGCCCGTGAGGTGTTTTCGCATTACAACTTCTCCGAGATTCGTATCCCTATCCTTGAGAAGACAGAACTTTTCAGCCGATCGCTCGGTGAGACGACGGATATTGTGGAGAAGGAGATGTACACCTTTGCGGATCAAGATGCGAAGGGCTCCCTGCTGACCTTGAGGCCGGAGGGGACGGCCAGTGTCGTTCGGGCCTATGTGGAGGCAGGGCTATATCAGGTGGAGCCGGTGAGAAAGCTCTTTTACCTTGGCCCAATGTTTCGCCGTGAGCGACCTCAAAAGGGAAGACTACGACAGTTCTACCAGATCGGTGCAGAGGTCTTGGGGAGAGGTGATCCGTATGTCGATGCAGAAATCCTCCTGCTGCTGTCCGATTTCTTCGTGATGGTTGGTCTGTGCGATTTGACGCTCGAGCTGAACTCCCTCGGATGCGTTCAGTGTCGTCCGCGCTACCGAGAGGATCTCTTGGTGTTCCTGAGAAAGAGGGAAAGGGAACTGTGCGAAAACTGCCGCCGCCGCATGGAACGCAACCCCCTGCGTGTCCTGGACTGCAAGGTTAAGTCCTGTTTCCAGGTCACCAGCGAAGCTCCATCGATACTCGACTATCTCTGTGAGGCCTGTCGTGGCCATTTCGGGACTGTGGAGCGCCTGCTTACGGAAACCAAGATAAAATATGGAATTAACCCCCGAATGGTCCGAGGATTGGACTATTACTGCCGTACCACCTTTGAGTGGACCAGTACTCAATTGGGGTCTCAGAACACGGTCGCTGCAGGCGGGCGCTATGATGGCTTGGTGGAAGACCTGGGAGGGCCGCCGGTTCCGGGAGTTGGATTTGCCTTGGGGATGGAGAGAATGGTTCTTTTATTCAGTATGAAGGAGACGAAGAGACAGGCCCGACTTGCCCTGTATATCGCTTGGATAGGCTCGGCCGCTCGGTCCTGGTCGTTTCCCGTGGTCCATCGTTTACGCCGGAAGGGGTTCAGGGTGGAGATGGAGTGGGAGGAGAAGAGCCTGAAGAGTCAGATGAGACGGGCCGATAAGCTAGGGGCACAGCGCGTTTTGATCGTGGGGGAGGAGGAATTCAGAAAAGAGAGAGGATTGTTGCGAGATATGGATAGTAAGGAACAAGTTGAGATTAGCCTGGACGAGATCGAATCGAATCTGATGAAGCAGCTAACATCCTGCGAACAGGAAGGAAGGCCGTGAGTCAAGAAACTACAGAAAGAGTCTTCTCGGATCCTCTAGGGGATTGGAAGAGGAGCTGTCTGTGTGGTCATCCTAGGGTCGACGAAGTGGACCATGAGTTGGTCCTGATGGGCTGGGCTCAGCGGCGGCGTGATCACGGGGGATTGATCTTTGTGGACCTGCGGGATCGAACGGGGATTATACAGGTTGTCTTTAACCCTGGAGTAAGCCAATCCGCCCATGAGAGGGCCAAGGAGATTCGCTCCGAGGATGTTTTGGCTGTGCGCGGTTTATTGACGAAGCGTACCCCTGAAAACATCAACTCGAACGTTTCAACGGGCGAGGTGGAGCTTATGGCCCGCGAGCTCAAACTCCTGAGTGCCTCGCGAGTCCCTCCTTTTTCTATAGAGGATGACACTGAGGCCAATGAAAATACCCGGCTCAAATATCGTTATTTGGATATGCGCCGTCCCCGTAGTATCCACAATCTCGTGCTGCGCTATAGGATGTTGAAAAATATTCGGGATTATTTGGATCGTTTAAATTTTATCGAAGTTGAGACCCCGATGTTGACCAAGAGCACCCCCGAGGGGGCCAGGGACTACCTGGTCCCCAGTCGTATATACTCAGGTAAATTTTATGCGCTACCACAATCGCCGCAGCTTTTTAAACAAATCCTTATGATCGGGGGTATCGACCGCTATTTTCAGATCGTTCGGTGCTTTCGTGACGAGGATCTCAGGGCGGACCGACAACCGGAGTTCACCCAACTCGACATGGAGATGTCTTTTGTTCAGCCTGAAGATGTTTTTCATGTGGTCGAGGGGATGATGGCCGATCTCTTCAAGGAACTGAAAGGTGTGGACTTGAAGAGACCCTTCCCCCGGCTTTCTTGGGAGGAGGCAATATCCCGCTACGGGACGGATAAGCCGGATATACGTTCTGGTCTAGAGCTCGTGGATTTTTCCGGCATTTTCCGAGGGTCAAAGGTTCAGGTTTTTGTGAGTGCACTGGACAGGGGAGGTATAGTCAAAGGACTCTGCGTGCCAGGTGCAGCCAGCCTTTCGAGGAGAGAGTTGGATGAGTTGACTCCTTTTGTAGCAGGATACGGAGCGAAGGGCCTGGCCTGGGCCAAGATAGAGGAGAGCGGGTGGCAATCCCCAATTGCCAAATTTATGTCCGCCTCGCAAAGGGATGAAGTCCAAAAACTCACTTCAGCAAAGGTCGGGGACATTATTTTGTTTTTGGCCGACGAAAAAAAAATAGTGAATGAGGCCCTAGGAAGCCTTCGTCTCTTTATGGCTCAGAGGTTGGGGCTTACTCCCCAGGAAGGGTATTCCTTTGTCTGGGTTGTGGATTTTCCTCTCCTGGAATACAGCTCAGAAGAGAAACGTTATGTTGCTATACATCATCCCTTCACCGCTCCCTGTGACGAAGATCTTTCCTTATTGAAAGAGGAGCCTTTGAGGGTCAGATCGAAGGCTTACGATCTGGTTTTAAACGGTGTGGAGGTAGGGGGAGGAAGCATTCGTATTCATCAAGCGAGTTTGCAACATCAGCTGCTAAATCTCTTGGGAATTGACCGAGAAGAGGCCGAGGCAAAGTTCGGGTTTTTCTTGGAGGCACTGAGTTTCGGGGCCCCTCCCCACGGGGGGATTGCCTTCGGGGTTGACCGTCTTGCGATGATCCTGAGCGGGGCTCAGTCGATACGGGATGTTATTGCATTCCCAAAAAGCCAAAGGGCGGTGTGCCTTCTCACCGAGGCTCCAACGCTTGTGGACCCTAAGCAGCTCAAGGAATTGGGGATCAAGATCGATGTTGACGATTGAGCAGGCCGATGGTCCGATGCCTCTTAAGGGCCATGGTTACCAGCCCTTGTTTGAGCCTTATTCTTCAACCCAATAGCGGGTGTATTCCTGAAGGTAAGTTAGCGTCGAAAGATCCTGCATTCTATCCAGAAATACTTTTCCTTGCAGGTGGTCCCATTCGTGTTGGATGACCCGGGCGTGAAATCCTGATGCAACAAAGTCGAGTTCCTTCCCATCCCGGTCTTGGGCCAGTACCCTTATTTTTTTGTAGCGTGGCACTATGCCCCTCATCTCATGGATGCTCAGACATCCCTCCCAATCGTCCTCTATAGCTTCGGAAAGGGGTATGATCTTTGGATTGATCAAGACGGAGAGGGGAATCTGTGGCTTTTGTGGGTAGCGAGGATTATCGGCTACCTCCAGGATGGCAATTTGCCTACTTTCATGTACCTGTGCGGCGGCAAGGCCGACCCCGTCATATTCCTTCATGGTTTCCACCATGTTGTCGATCAGTCTCTGGGTCTCAGCTGAGGAGATCTGGTCCGGCGGCACAATTTGGGAAATTTTGCGTAAAACGGGGTGTCCTAGCCTGACTACCTTTAGAATGGACATGTTACTCCTATTAACATACCTCCAATACCTTGGAAAAGGACTAGGGTCTATTATTGGGTAACCCCCCGACAAGCCGCGAGAAATCCTTGAAAATCAAATTCCACTGCGTGTCCTTTGTCCTCTTCAGGTGATATTTCTCTCTCGCTATAACCTGCCTTCTCTCTGTGAGAAAGCTCAGTGTCGGATCTCTCCCTTCTCTTTAGAGCAGACTCCCTCGGCTGCAACTGGTGAGTGCGCTTGCTCCACACTTTTCGCCCCAATTTTTGACCGAGTTCTAAGGGTCTGTTGACAAAGTGGAGGTATTAGGTCTAAATTGGGGTACTGCACACTTTAAGGTCCTAAGTAGGTCGTGAAGAACTCCCATAAGCTGGGAGCAATATTAGAGAAACTGCGGAAGGCGAAGCAAAACTCTCAGACGAAACTGGGTTGTCCTTATGCAAAGTAGCGCTGGGAAATCGACAAGCAGGGGAGCGGACAGGAGTTCTCTTATGAATGTCGGCCGGCGGGTGGACTATGCAGTACGCGCGCTC
>SMUX01053702.1_pt1 | contig 10999 bp, 9 predicted proteins | sample 2456431 | NCBI WGS metagenome assembly SMUX01 (sample SAMN11095930, study PRJNA526329) | marine sediment metagenome | biome: Marine sediment; feature: Surficial sediment; material: Deep marine sediment; isolation source: Hadal surficial sediment | place: Pacific Ocean | collected 2014-11 | depth 0-1... | reverse complement strand
TAGGAAAGAGAAAGAAAGGGCCGACGAGGAAGAGTTGGCAGGTCGCATGACCTCTTCTTTGGGCTCACGCTTTTCGAACTGGGTCCTTCTCACCAGGCAACATTCGTTCTGGGCCCATTCCCGCTTGGCTCAACATCGCAAGGCCCATTGGCGATGCATTGCCATTTCAGCCTAGCACCAGTTGTTTCTAAGATCAACGGAGTTGCGAAGCCCAAACCGATTTCTTTGGCGTCACTTTCAACCCCTTCAAGAATCCTTTTCGAACAGGGGGAACCGGAGGTGAACGATGATTGGCTATTGAATTTGTAGGTAATCAAAACGAAAAGGCCATCTGAACAGGATCGTGAGAAACTGGAATGGGCAAGGTGATGAGGAAGGTTGTCCCTTGGTCGACCTGGCTACTGACCTCAATGGTTCCGCCGTGAGCCTGAATGATTTGATGGGCGATGGCGAGACCGAGTCCTGTCCCTTCGTGTTCTTGGCTTTCGTGTTTTGTGGTAAAAAACGGATCGAAAATATGCTCGAGTTCCTTGGGCCCGATACCGTGACCTGAATCGGAAATTTCTATTTGAGCCCAGGAGCCACCGGTCGTATTGATGACGGAATAGGTGCGGACGGATAAAGTTGGGTTTCCGCCATCCATGGCCTCAAGCGCGTTAAAAAACATATTCAGAAATACTTGCTGGAGTTGTTGCCGATCCAGGCGAAGCGAGGGCAGATCGGTCGCAAAATCTTTATCAATCCGGATCTGCTTGTCACCGGCTTTGACCTTAGTAGCGTACAGGCATGCATCAATAATGCTATGGATATCTTCTTCTAAAAATTGGGGAATCGGATGATGGGAGTAATTGAGGACTTCTTGACAGAGCCGTTCAATACGCATCACATCATCGGTCACAATTCGGCCAAAATTCTGGATAAACTCGTGATCGCTCATGCGGTGAGGGGCGAGATGCACAAACGTTTTGATGGAGGTCAGTGGGTTTCGAATTTCGTGCGCAAATCCGCCAGCCATAATTTCCAGGGAGCGCAGTTGATTGTTCCGTTGGATCAACAGTTGGGATTGTTTCACCTCCGCATAGAGCAGGGCATTCTCCAAGGCAATGGCGGCATTTCGACCGAGCGACGATAATAATTGCAAATCTTCGGCAGAATAGCCGATGTCTGTGTGGCGCGGGCCAAGCAAGCAAAATCCAATGAGTTGATGGTGCCTATTCAAAAACGGCAAACACACATCCACCTCGAGGGCTGTGAGTTGTTGCACCAATGGTCCAGGGTGGTCGTGCGTGTCCAAGTACTCCAGTTCATCCCGAACCAGAGGTTCCTGGTGTTGGCGAAGTCGAACAGCGAGGGAGTGGGTCAACCCAAATCGATGTGAGGACCCGCCCAGGTTGTTGGCGGGAGCCACGGGTTCATACAGGTTTTTCTGTTTGTCCCAAATATACAGCGTCGCATGACGAATGGACATGACCCGTCTGAGGGTTCCGGTGATTTCTTTGGTTAACGTACGGAAGTCAAGAATGCTGACCAAGGCCTTGGAAAATTCAGAAAGCGTCGTGGTCATTTCGTACCGTTCTCTAAAGAGTTTTCGCCCGATGGCTTCTTCGGCACGTGTTTTAATGGTGTAGGATCCAAGGACCAGAAAATGAAAAATCACCAACATCATGGCAGAAAAGGGATAACTAATTGACCCAAAGTAGAGGTGTTGGGCCCACAGCAAGACTCCAAAGGCGGGAACCGCCGCGACGAAGAACAGCGTGAGATAGGAAAGCCCCCTTTCCAACACGATCGACGTATCCATCAAACGGTATTTCACGATGGCGTAGGCCATGATGATGGGATATACCGGGATGGCAAAGTGTCCCCAGGGGTACACGTCGATGCCAAAGAGAGGGAGAAATTCGAGCGTTCCACCGGCATAACCGATGGCGGTAGCGATGAAGAAATATTTGATCTGGGTTCGCTTGACATCGGAACTACGTCGAAAGGCCTGCCCCAGAAGAATGTGGCTATATACGGTCAGCCCCAACCACCCAAGTGTAAAGAATGTGAACAGTAGAGGGCCTGGGACGGCGTAATAAAAAGAAGAAAACGCGAAACGGACACCTGAGAAAAAATGATGCGACGTTAGAATCAGGGGAACACAGAGTCCACCAAGGGCATAGGAGACAATTAAAAGCCGCGGGTGTGTGGTGTTGGAGAAGACACAGGTGAAATGAAGAAACACAATGGGAATCCAAATCACGCTGACGGCGAATGCCAGGCGCCAAGCGAGCAGGGCTCTCACGGGGTCGGTTTCCAGAGCAATCCAGATGGATCCTAGACCCCACAGGGCAACAGAGACGGTAAAGGCGAGCCAGAGTTGGTTTAAGCGACGAGACGGGTTTCGAGAAAATACAAAAAACCCAAACACCAAAGAACTAATACTCGTGAGAAATCCTGCCAGTGCAAAGGCATTCATAATCTGAATCCTGAGTCCATTGGATTCAGGGCAGCCGTGAGAGTGCCCGGTGAAACCCAGACATTATGATCAAAAGCTGTTCATGACACAATTGCTTTTCTCTGATGGGGGGATCCTGTCGGGAAAGGGAAAGGGGAAGGGAGGAGAAGATACACTCAGGATTGGTAGCCAACAGTTTGGGAGGTGTGGAATCGTGAGGCCCCGAACTTTGTATAGGCTCGGGGCCTCACAAACCCTGGGCAATGACTTATGCTGCGTAAGCTGAACGGGGATAGACCGAAAGGTCGACGGGGGAAAACTTGCGATAGCAGGCCTCCAGCGCGATATGAAAATATTCCATACTGCGTTTGGCGGCCTGGATTACTTTGGGTTGTTCGTGCTCGGAATGGGTCGTCTGAATGATGATCTCCAGGGCTTCCAAGGGATGCGTTTCATCATAGCGTGCATGATTTTTCATCCAGGCGTACGCGCGCTTTGTTAAATGGATCCCGTCCCGACCGTCATATTTGGGAAATCCTTCCAACACCGCACGGGCAATCCCTTGGGTGGTGCCCTCGATGGCATAGGTCAGGGCACCCATGCTTTCCGCCAGGGATCCGCGCAAATTAATGGACCACATGTAATGCGTGAGGGCCTCCACTTCGGGAAGAACCGGGAAGTCATGCAACTCTTCACGAGTGATACCAAAGGCGTCGGTCATGTCCATCCACTGCTTCGCATGCCATTTTTCCACCCGAACGTTGTCGATGAGAATCTCGCGGGCAATGGCCTCCTGGGCTTTCGCAATATTCAAGGCAATCCATTGAGGAAAGGTTTCGGATGAAGGGATACAGTTGCATCAACCACCCGCGCATTTGTTCAAGGGACAGTGTCCCCTTGGATGTTTCTTTCACCAGGGGGCAATTGAAGATACGTTGCTGATAGGGGTCCGTTTCATTGATCAGATGAACAATCCATGGCGGATGTGGGGAAAATGATGGCCGTTTGCTCCCAGACACCTCGGTGATCCGGTTGGCTTGTTTGGGAAAGGTCAATAGCTGTGACATGTCATCCTCCCTGACGAACGAAAATTTTTGTAAAAAGAAAAGGCCCCATCTGACAGCTTATTGACACTCTCGCAATAAGGTTACCAGGTAAATTTTACCCACCACGGGCTTGATTTTCAGCCATAACTGGAACCGACGACTGACAGTATTCTCAATATTTTCAATGGGTTCTAGAGTGGATTAGAAGACTACGATCAGATGGGCTGAAACGGAGATGGGTTGATCGCTGGCGTCAGAAAGTTGACAGGTGTTGAAAGGATTGACGCCAGCGATCTTCCGATTGTGAGGGCCCGGGGATGTCTCACCTCATTCCGACAATGACAATTCCATTTCTTTAGTTGGTTTGGCACTTTGAGGTTTTTCCCGAAATTTTTTGATTTCGGTGGCGATGGCTTTAAATGCGGCGCGAATGGCTTCTTCAAAGGTCTTCCCTTCTTTTCTGGCTGTGAGGGTGTGACGAGGGGGTAGGGTTAAGACGATTAAGGCTTCGGCATTATCATTTCCTTTTTTGTGGTGGGGGTTTTTCGACAACGTGACCCGCCCATGGGTGATGTGATGATGTTCAGTCTGCAATTCCTCCATGCGTGTTTCAATCTCACTTTTCCACCGAGGTGTCATCCCTACATTCCGACTTTCAATTTTTAAATCCATTCTGACCTCCTCATGTACGAAATCACGTTTTTATCGATCCAATCTCTATTGTATTCCAAAACATCTCTTGTACCAAGGGAGAAGTCACTCAAAAACTTTCGGGCGAAAATAGAGTCTGAAGATTGACATACTTCCTGAGAACATGAAATACGGGGTTTGTGTCCTTGTCCATCACGGCCTTGTTTGGCGCCAGCATGATCGAGTAGTATAAAAGCCTTATTATCCGGAGGAACACCAATGGCCATGACAAAAGATCCCGCACAATCAGCTACCGCAACGTTCGATCAGGATATCCAGCAATTTCGACAGCAGTTAGCTTCGCTCAAGGCGTTTCTGATGAATTCGTCTACGACCTCGATTGAGGAGTTTGATCTGGCCACGGAAGAGCTTATAGCCGGAGTGTTCGGCCGGTCATCGACGAATCTTGAAACCTATGAATATGCGGAGCTGGGAGAAGCTGGCGGGCTGGTCAATTTAACGGAAGAGGCACCGGAAGGGGCCAATTTAGATGAAAATCGCCAGAATCTACGGCAACGACAGCGGGTGCTCGAAACCTGTATCGCGGATCTTGAAGCGCGTCGAGCCCAAGCGGCTTCTGGGAAAAAAACCAAGAAAACCTCAGGCCCCAAAGTCACAGACTTTATGTCCAAAACCATTCGATTGGTTTCCCAAGAGGCGACGCTAAAAGAGGCTGCCAAATTATTGCAGGAATGGAAGGTCGGTTCGCTTCTGGTCGATGGAGGCGATGAACTTGTCGGTAGTATCACCGAAACGGAGTTGACCCGCGAAGTCATTGCGAATGGTGTCGATGCCAATACCACCACCGTCAAGACCTGTATGCGGGAACCGATTATTTCGCTGGAAAGCAGTGATTCCGTGGTCGAAGCCGTTCGGTTGATGAAAGAAAAAGCCACCCGACATGTGTGTGTCACCGAGAGTGGAAAAATTGTCGGGCTGATATCGGTCTCGGACATCCTCCGATATTACTCTGGGGTCAGGTAAACCCTCAGCAGGCCCCTACCAGGTTTTTATCTCCTTCTTGCCAAGTATACCCACCTACATATAAACACGTTTACTACCCTGGCTGACTCATCGACAGCCAGGCCTGATTCCCACATGAGGATTGTTCGTCCGATGAGACGGAAATTCTCAAATATTTTGGGGGTTTGTAGATGCGAGTTTTGTATCAAGAATCCTCCAATTCGATTTAAGTTGGTCCAAAAGAAGACCGATGTTTATGGAGACCCCCCCCTAAAACTGTGTGGGCCTGGGAGCCGGCTTGAAATTCTTATTCATGAGGCCCTATTGATGACTGAATCCCTTGCATCCGTTGAACTGGAACCGCTCGAACAGATTCATGCGGCCTTAGTCGATCGGATAGCCAAGGATGATCTCAAGCTTCCGCTTCTCCCACACGTTGCCACTGAAATCCTCAATTTAACCAGTGATCCCGATGCCGAAATGGTGCAATTGGCCACGTTAATCCAACAAGACCAAACGATAGCCAGTCAGGTGTTGAAAATTTCCAACTCGGCCGCCTATGCACCGCGGTCCCCGATCGTCTCGATGCAACAAGCCGTGTCCTGGTTAGGCATGAAGATGTTAGGCGAACTGGCCATGACGATTTCCATTGAAAATGGAGTCTTCCGTGTTCAGGGATATGAATCGGAAATTACCAGCCTCTGGCGCCAAGCCTTAGCGTCAGGTCTATATGCCAAGGAAATTGCGCGGGTCGGACGACACAATGTGGAAGGCGCATTTTTGGGTGGACTGCTGCATACGATTGGAAAGCCGGTCGTGCTGAATGCTGTGTTGGAGATTCAACAGACAATGGGTCTGGCACTGGAGTGGGAATCGTTTTCCATGTTGCTGGATGTGCATCACGTACAGGTTGGTGCGTCGGTCGTGGAAAAATGGAAACTGCCCCCTCAAGTGAAAGAGGCGATTCTGTATTATCGTGATTATACGAAATCTCCGAATCCGAGTCCCGTGGCGATGGTAACCTGTTTGGCCGATCATTTGGCCTCTCACATCTTAGAGTTGGATTCTCTTGATGAAGCCGGTTTGCAAAGTCTTCCTGTGGTTGATGCGTTGAATCTATATCCGGACGATATGGAAACGCTGTACACCCATGGGGAAACCATTCTACAATCCGTCAATGCAATGGTAGTATGAGTTCCAATAATCATTTTGACATTTTAGTGATCGGCAGTGGGCCCGCTGGCCAAAAAGCCGCCATTCAGGGCGCGAAGGCCGGCAAGCACGTGGCGCTGGTTGAGCGCAGTCAGCAAGTCGGCGGGGCCTGCGTCCACCACGGCACCATCCCCAGCAAGACCCTTCGAGAAAGTGCCCTCAACATGGTTCGGTTTCAGCGAACCTCCAATGTGTTTGACTTCCGGTTACGGGATGATCTGACCGTACCAGCTTTAATCCAGCGGCTGGATGAAGTCGTCCAAGCCCATTCCGTGTATATGGCGGCCCAACTTGATCGTAATCAGGTGACGCGCATCCATGCCCGAGCCAAATTTATCTCTGAGCATGACATTGAGTGTACGACCCCGAAGCGGACGACCGAACGGTACTCAGCCGATGTGATTGTCATTGCCACTGGGTCGCGGCCCCGACGCCCGGATAATGTTCCTGTCGATCATGAACATATACTCGATAGCGATTCAATCTTATCCATGACGTATTTACCGAAAACCCTCATGGTCTTGGGTGGAGGCGTGATTGCCAGTGAGTACGCCTCGTTCTTCTCCATACTGGGAGTTCAAGTCGTGATGGTCGATCAAGCTGACCGCCCCCTCCGGTTTATGGATGCGGAGATTACGGATGGTTTTGTCCAGGCCTTTCAAGCAACGGGCGGACGATACTACGGACAGCAAAAAATCGAAGAGGTGAAGTGGGATGGCCTTTCCAAAGTCATGACCCGGTTGGGAAATGGGGAAGTTCTTGAGAGCGAAAAAATGTTAATGGCCCTTGGGCGCGTGGCCAATATCGAGGATCTGAAGCTTCAAACCGTTGGCATTGAGCCCACGCCTCGTGGGTTGATTCCTGTTGATGAATTCTTCCGAACCACCCTTCCACATGTATATGCCGTCGGTGATGTGATTGGGCCTCCATCCTTAGCTTCTTATTCCATGGAGCAAGGTCGGCGAGCGGTGTGTCATGCGCTGGCGATTGATCCTGGTCATCCAGCCGAAATGGTGCCCATGGGAATTTTCACCGTGCCGGAAATGTCGAGCGTCGGTATTAACGAAGAGGAAGCGGTGTCGCGTCATGGAGGCGCCTTGGTGGGTCGAGCCAGATTTCAGGAAATTGCCCGCGGGCAGATTTCAGGGATGACGGATGGCTTGTTAAAACTCGTTGCCGATCCTCAAGGTAAGAAATTGCTCGGAATCCATATCGTGGGCGAAGGCGCATGCGAGTTGGTGCATATTGGGCAAATGGGACTCTTAGCCCAAGTCGAGATCGACAGTTTTGTCGAAAACATCTTTAACTTTCCCACCATGGCAGAAACCTACCGAGTCGCGGCTCTGGATATCGTCAAACAGCGCCCGCGGTAACGTCACCTAATCCCAGGTTTCTTTCTTGGTCACTCCGATTTATTCCGAAGAGCCTGAATCACCTTTTGGGGATCGAAGGGTTCTTCGGAATTGATGCGGAGCGTCACGGTCTGCTCATCCTGTTCCAACGGTTCTTGCTGACGTTGTTGTTCCTGTAACACGGCAAGGTCGGCTTCCGAGGCATCTGATTGCTGTTCTTTCCGAGTGGTAATCCGCTCCTGCAATGTTGCGAGTGATGATTGAACATCCAGAATAAGGAACGGAACGGCTTCCTCCTCCGCGAGTCGGCGAAAGAGATCTCGATAGTGGCGTTTGAGAAATGTTGCATCTACAATCACGGTATAGCCGGATGAAAGGAGTCTTTGTGTCGTGTTCCGTAAATGGTGGTACAGGGCGTCTGTGGTATCAGACCCGTAGAGTTCTGTTTTGACCTCCCGCGCTCTGCGCAGGTCTGGGGACAGGCCAAACAGTCGCTTGCGTTCGATATCGGATCGCAGGCGAATCGTCCCCATCGATTCCAAGAGGTTTTGGGAAAGCGTAGACTTTCCCGAACCAGAGAGCCCATGCATGATGATGAGGCTTGGAGGGTCGGGGTGAGCCAAGGTGTGAGCAACGGTGAGATATCGATGATATTCTTCGGCAAGGGAAGTCGACGTGTCATCAGGTCGTTGGTTTTGGTTCAGGCGAATGCAGGCGATCTTGGCACGCACTAAGGCGCGATACACTTCATAGAATCGAATGACAGCCATCCCCTCGTAATCGCCCGTATGTTCGAGGTAGGCGTTGAGAAATCTTGCCGCAAAATCCCGCCGTCCATGGGCCATACAGTCCACCACGAAAAACGAGGTATCGCTCATTACATCGATCCATCGCAACCGTTCGCTGAATTCAATGCCATCAAACGGGGTAGCAATATCATCGAGGAGCACCACGTTACCCAGATGAAGATCTCCATGACATTCTCGAATGAATCCCTGACTTTTTCGATTGGCAATGGCCTGATCGCAATGGGCATGTTCCTGCTGCAACCACTGTTGGAGTGATCGATGAAAATCACGGTCGTCTGAGGGTTGGGTTTCCTGAGAAAAGTGGTCAAGCACATCCATGACCGTTTTGCCCACGACTTCAGGATCCCCCCAAGAAGTAGACTCCGGGGAAGCAGGAAGGCTGGCGTGAAATCGGGCCAAGTCTTTGGCAAGCTGATCGATGTGCTGATTCTGAACCTTACCTTTTGGCAAAGCATGGTCAAGCGTGGCATCGAGTGGGAATTGCCGCATTTTGACTGCAAATTCAAAAGGTTCAGTGTCGCCATTAAACGTTGGTGCTTGCGGTGTACCCGTGAGTGATACAACCTCGAGATAGAGAGTCGGCGCGAGCCGTCTATTGAGCCGCAATTCCTCAAGGCAAGCGTGGTGTCGTAGAGCGAGAGTGGAAAAATCCACAAATCCAAGATTGACGGGTTTTTTGATCTTGTAAGCAAAGGGTCCCGTCAGGAGTACCCAGGAAATATGTGTTTCTTGGATTGTGATCTGGGTGACAGGATGTGGATAGACCGAAGGATTCGTAAGGGCCTGGATCAAATTCTGTGCTTGGTAGAGATTCCCGTTCAAGGAACACCTTATGAGTTTGGAGAGGTCATACTTTATTTTTTCTCAAAAGGCTAACTTAGTTTGAACCATTTCTCCAACCTCATGTGATTGCCTGTAAGGATGAAATCTGGAATTCATATTGGGGCTTTCTTTCCATTGGCAAAATCCGCGCCAATTGTAGAAACCATTTTCCACAGAATCTGTGGATAAACTGGTGAAAACAATTTTTCCCACCCACGTTTGGTGGTTCCTGATCTACCAATAAGCAAGTTGCACAATATTTGGGCATAGTAGTCAGAAAAATTCTGACACCATATATTGTGTGTTCTGAGCCATTACCTAGAAATTGGAATCTATGTGTGGAAAATCCCTTATAAAACTGTGGCTTGGATGAATATTTCCTTGGCAGAGACTTTTCTGAAAATATACATTCCCTTTTATCCACAAGAACTGTTAACAAATTCTTGGTGTTGGTATTGGGTTGCTGGATTTCGGACAACGTCACTGTGTCGGAAGCAAAATCATTCTTAACAGCCACGGAAGGAAAACCTGAAGTAAAATGATTGGTCTCTCAACCCTGGCCACGATAATTTCGGTCTTATCGTTTCCTCTGGTCTTTGTCGCCCTCATCTATCCTCATTTAACAAGCGCCAGGGGGCGGTGGTACGGCGTATGCCTCTATGGAGGAATATCAATTGGGATGATGCTGGTCGCGGTAGTGACTTCTCCCGACCCTCATGGAACCAACCAGGAATGGACTTGGATAGATTGGCTTGTCATAGCCTCCGGGTGCGGGTTCTTTCTGGTCTTCATTGCCAGAAAGTATTCACACCTCAAAAAACAGGTGTTGGCTAAAAGGGGGACCGAGGCAAAAAAGAAAGGCGGCCGGCAGGAAAAAAATCTACAAGGAAGAAGGAAACGTCCACCATGATCATTTGGGGTGCTAAAAAAGTGAAGGGGTGCTGGTGAATATTACACTTCCATGGCCAATACATGCTCAAGAGGAGACAGGCAGAATCAGCTAGGGGAAATGTTCAAAAAAGCATGCCCTGAGTCTTTCCGAAGGGTCCGTCCAGTAAGGCCGCAGCCATTTTGACGCGCGAGCGTACATGGAGTACGTGAGCACGGCAAAATGGCGACCTGCCTACGCGAAGCCGCTTCAGCAGGCATGGAACCGCTGGCTTGTCAGCCGTAGCTTTAGCGAAGGCTGGTGGCTTTTTTCAACATTCCCTGAAGGGGGACACAGTCGAGTGTGAAGGAAAACCAGTTGGCCTTTTTTCGATGGTCGTTGACTTCCAGTTATGGACCATTCGGCAGCGTAAAAGGGCAACCGGTTTCGCTTATCCACTTACGAAGCCCTGTGATAGCACGGGGATGAGGGATGTCCGTTTTTGAGAGCTCGTCCAATGGTCAACAGCACGTGATCTAAATCAAAGGGTTTGGACAGGACCGCTGTTGCCCCCGCGTCAAGCGCCTGACTCAGAATGGCCTCATCCCTATGTGCCGTCATCATAATTACCTGAGGCCGGGAACTCCACGATTTCTGGGCTAATTTCTGGATAACCTCCAAGCCGTTCATCACAGGCATGGAGTAGTCCAGCAGAATGAGGGCATAGACTTCGGTTTCGGTTTTCTCGAGCGCGTCCAATCCATTCCACGCCTCATCGCAGTGATACCCAGACGATT
>SMUX01166688.1_pt1 | contig 11002 bp, 10 predicted proteins | sample 2456431 | NCBI WGS metagenome assembly SMUX01 (sample SAMN11095930, study PRJNA526329) | marine sediment metagenome | biome: Marine sediment; feature: Surficial sediment; material: Deep marine sediment; isolation source: Hadal surficial sediment | place: Pacific Ocean | collected 2014-11 | depth... | reverse complement strand
GGTCAAGCCGCTTTATCGACTAATAAACCGGGCAATGAAGGCGGGCGTGAAGCGAGTGGTCATTACCGACCCCGGTCGCCCAACCTTCTACGAGTTATGCGATTTATGCCGCAAGAAATACGACGTTAACCTGCAGGAATGGTACGCCACCGAGCCTAACCATGTGACGGGCGAGGTAGTGGATATTCGTCGCGAGTAGCGAACGCTTGAGACCGGACTATTCCGGTTATTTTGCTAACTCTTGTCGCCGATTAGAAAGGTCTTTAATTGCCCGGCCAGGGTGTTGCAGGCTTGAGCTTTCACCCGTGCGATAAGCGGTATTGGCACCACGATCGCTGGCATATAGCTCTGGCCGGTGGCGTCTGAGCTCACTTTCCCCACTGCCATCCCGGTCCTGACGTCCCAGATGGAGGCTTCGTAGGAGGAGTCGTTCTCCCAGGACAGGAAACCGAAACAACCGGCACCGGCGGTGGTGATGCTGCAGGTCATTGAGCCAGAGGATTCGGTACGTTGGGTGTTTCCGTCAATCCACACGAGGTAACGTAACCCGATCTCCTCGAGCCGCTCGGCAAGTGCTGGTTGGGCCATGATCTCTGGTAGATCGGAGGTGTTCATCGGCGCCGTACGAGGCTCGAACCAGGGAAACATGGCGTCCATGAATGCCTGTTCGCCAATCACGGTCACCCCCTCGGACCCCTTGCCCATGTTTTTGCTGACGCAGGCCACGAAGTCGAGCTCGGTTTCTCCAGGGGTTGGTCGGTGGCGGCGCCCGAGCACCACGATAGAGTCTTCGCCCTCCATTCCGGTACTCGCTTCACGAACTTGCTGCACGGTGGCGGTCACACAACCTGTCATGACGGAAACCATACCTATGCAGCAAGCGAATACGTTCCAGCGGGTAAGTTTCATGTCCGTGCCTCCGTGAGTGCTGTGAGGAGCCATTTCCTCACAGTGGGAACCTTGTGAAATTCCAGGGTAAAAAAAGCCATCGCGTCACGGCACGCGGCGAACGCTGCCGCCTGCAACGCAGGCTCTTTGCTCTGCAAACCATAGTTACCTTCGTTTGCCTTACCGTAGGCCGTCAATTCCCAATCGCCGAGTACTGTGCCGTCGCGATCGTACAGGATGAACTTGTAGCGAATCCACACTTCGAAATAATTGGTGTGGGTTTGTTGCGGGGTAGAAAACTGCAGTTCCTCAATGCTCGGCTGCAGCACACCGGCCGTGCCGCTATTCGGAACCAGTGGATCGTCGACGAATTCGACGCCAGCGAACAATCCACTCAGGAGGCTCTCGAACATCGGTCTTTGCGCGGGGCCCAGAACGATCTGCCAGTTTCCACGGGCCTCGATTGCTTCTTTGTGGACGTACTGGGTCAGGGTTTCATCGAGGTGCACACCCATGGTCAGTGGCAGCTTGTCTACCAACGGTACGGGAAACTGGGTAGGCACTGCGACGCTGACGCTGCCTGTACAAGCAGACAACGCCACTATCATCAACAAGCCGATGCATGATTTAAGCGAATATTTCATCCTTGGCATCGTCACATGTTTGAACTCTGTAGCCTACTCATAATTCCGACAAACCGACAAAAGTACCATCATTACGATAGGCCAACTCTCGCATAAGTGCAGCGAACCGGTAAACGCGCCCAGAGGGTCGTTCGAGATAAACGGGGAAACCGATCGCATGGATTCGAACCCGCCGACGACCGGTATCGTCAGCACGGTTGAGCCGATCCACTTCTTCTACCACAGATTCTATGGAGCGACCGGTGAAATCGTCGCCAAAAACAAAGATGCTGATATTTTTGTCCGGTGCATAGAAGGTTGCGATGGCACGCTGGATACCTTCCACGGGGCTCGAGTTGCTGAACGGATTCCAGGACTGGAGGCGGTCCAGAATGGATCTCCTGATGGCGTTCGAATCATTCATCCATTGGCCCTGATAACGGGGAAACATGTAGTCCCCCATGTCATTCATGACCTGGATGCCTTTGACCCTGGGATAGATCGCGAGCGTCTCCTCCACCTTACGCAACACCTGCGGCCACGCGACGTTGAACATGCTTCCGGAAGTGTCGATGACAAAAATGATGTACTCGCTGTCTACGGCTATGCCACCCACCAGGCTTGTGGTACGCCGGAAGTCCACCCCGAGAAGTCGCTGCATCTCATCGGTGAGCGATTGCTTGGCAGTCGCGAGCTTCATACTTTCGGTGAGATTTTCGTCGGCAACTTTGGATGTGGCAGCGAACTGGCTGAGTATCAGGGTCAATTGGCGCTCGAGCGCGAGTAGTTCGGTGAGGTTTTCATCGAGTTGCGCATCGGCGTTTGTCAGCTGCCGGCGCAGCTCGTTTATCTGTCCTTTGATCTCAAACAGGGCAAGCTCCCTGTCCGCGACCTTACTGTCGAGATCGAGCTGAGATTTCTCGAGAAGTATCGGTTCCACGGTTTTGGTAATCATGAGCAGCAGGATGATGGCACCGAAACCACAGCAGATCACATCGAGGAACGAAACGCTGAATTCCTCCATCGCGCGGCGATTCCGAATCATGGCCAATCCCTCGATGGGGAAAGAAAGGAACCGCCCGTGGTGCGCGCCAGATTCCAGTAGGCGGCAGCCGCCATGAGGTCACCCTCCATGGGAAACATGATGACGTTAACGGGTACGTTAGCGGGTAACCGCCGCAGTGCCTCGCCGAATAGTTTCAGCCGCTCTTTCGCGGACACGGTTGCTGCGCGCGGCTCTCGCGTCCCTTGTGTGGGCAATGAATCGATGATGAGGTAAACGTTGTCGGGCAAGGGAGTCAGCTCGCTCATCGCGGTAATCAGGTTTTCGAGGCTGGTACCTTTATCCGGAATTCGGTTGCGTACCTCATTTAGCGACTGTTCCAGCTCGCGACCCTCGCCCAGTGGTATCCACTTCCCGTGTTCCTCAGGAAGGAATGAAGTGGCTTCGACGTTAAAACCATATATCTGGAAGTTGGCATCGAGGGGAATCTGGGTACTCAACCATTCGACGGTTCGTATGGCCCGTTGCCACTTAGGCGCGAGTCGTTTCCTTTCTTCGGACATGTTGCGGCGCCGCAGGACGTTGACGATGGTGTCGTCCAGCATGCTGGCTGAGGTATCCATGGCAATCAGTATGTGTTTGCCCCCGACTTTCAATCCCGTTAGGTACTGGCGGTCGCCAGCTCCCTCAAATTCACGAATTCTCGTGCCTTTGCTGGCCTCCTGGAGTGCGCGTAATCGCTTCAGCTCTTCCTCTCGAGTTTCGACATCGCTCTTCAGACGATTTAGGTGCGCAAGTTGCGCGAAGGAATTCAAGTCGAGATCTTTGAACTCTTCGCGGCTGAGGTCGATATCTACTTCGGTGGTAAGCAACTTCTGCGCGGAATCGGCAATCCGCTGTTTGAGTTCCTCAAGTAGTACCTGCAGTTGAAACAGATCTTTCTCGCCGGTTTGCACCTGATAGTCGAGCAGGCGGATTTCCGAAAGCATCTCTTTGTTGATGACCTTAAACTCGTCATCCGTTTGTTTGCTGACGAGAACAAAAATCAGCACGACCGCACCGAAGCCGCAGAACATCACGTCGAGAAAGGACAGTGAGAAGATGGAAAAACGTCTGCGAGCCAACGGCGATTACCCCTCGACGATGATCAAACGATACGATTGCTCACCGTGGACGATCTCATCACCTACGTTGAGCAGTATTTCATGTGTCACGCTCTGTCCGTTAACGAGCACACCTTCCTGGGCAAGCAGCCACACTTGTTGTTTCTTGTGCTGAAAATTAAGCGGAGAGCCGTTCTCGACGATCTGTACCGCGCTGTTACCAGCCAGAATATGAGTAGGTGCCAGCTCTGCGGGTTCGATCACCAAGGATTCCCCGCGCGAGTGCGGCAGGCGGGTGACGAGTTTGAGTTCCGCAACGGGTGACCGGATTAGCTCGATATGTTTTGCACATCCGTTGGCCAACGCGCCGACTGCGGCCACCGAGGTAGCGTAGCCCGCGTCGGTCAACCCGGACCGCAACCCGGGAAGTTTTGCGCTGCGGGAACTCAACAGCACATGCGCGCCACCGGGAAGCACGTCTCGTAAACTTTTGAATCTTTGCTGGGCTTTTTCTGCCAGCAACGCCTTGGGCACCTCGACGCGGCGGATTTGATCCTCGTGGATGATTTCCACAGCGATTTCGTTACCAATTTCGCCGTTCACCCAATCGTAAACCTGATCGTAGAGTTGTTGCTCGGTTGCAGCCGAATGCAGCGGATCGAATCGTGTGTCCTGTACGAAACGGTCGGTGATCACATTGACCCAGCCATCAAGGAGACTGGCGAATCCGCAGGTCGTGACCTCATCGGTGTTATGACGGTTTACTTCGTCGCTTGCTGTGAGTGCTGTGACACAAGCGCATTGCAGATGGATGTCGAGATAATAGGCTTCGGCGGGCAGCGTTGTGGTCGTGGCGACGACTACGGCGCTGTCGACAAAACCACCGACTACGATGCCGGCTTCGTGCATGATGCCGAGCAGTACGCCGAGCTGATCGGCACTCCACAATCCCGGCACCGCGAGAATCAGCTCACCATCGATGAGCGGTTTGAGCTCACACAGGTGTAGATAAACCAGATCAGCATGGTTATCCGCCTTGGCAACGGGATCTGGCAATGGATCAGCGTTGAGTCGCGAGAAGTATTGTTGGTTGGTTTGTTGCGGGTGCAACCGGGAGAGGCGCAACGCCTGCTCGCCGAACACCATGCCTTGGTCGCGAACGATTGCGATGGCGGGGGAACGATGGATCAGCTCAGTATCGCGATAAAGCGGTAACTCGACGTCGTTCAGTTCCAGTACGTAGCTCATCAGTTACGTACCTGTAGATGGCTGAGCAGGCGTTGATCGCAATAGGTGTGAGTGTCGAGGACCAGGCGTTCCTGAATGAGCTGCAGCTGGTGCATTAAAAACATGATGACGATGCTGATAACCAGCGCGATGAGTGTCGAATTGAACGCGACACCTAGACTTTCGGTAACACCTGCTATATCGCCTTGAACTGCGCGGTGTGCTTGGCCCAGGGCGTCGCTTATCCCACGCACCGTACCTATGAAACCTATAGAGGGTATCGCCCAGGCAATGTAACGTACCATGGCCAGTTCGCTGTCGAGACGGTCGGATTCGGAATCGCATACGGTCTTAACCGCCTCTGAAACGTCTTGTACGTTGTGCGTCGAGGCGAATCGTTGTAATGCCGAGAGCAGTGTACGGGGTAACAGATAACCCTGGGTGCGCTCGGGGAGCGCCTGGATCGGTCGCGTGTACTCGCGTGCGTCCTCAGGCAGCACACTCATCCCTTCACTGATCCGTACGATGTCTTCTTGTAAAAGTCCTCGTTCCCGCAGCGTATTGCGTCCCTTGTAGCCCATGATTGCCATGGCCCAGAACATCAGGATGAAACACGATTCCTGTTCGAAGTCTTTGAGAACGATATAAATCGAGCGTTCCTGCACGTACTCCTCTCCAGCCGCCGTACGCTCTGCGCGTAACTCGAGAATGGCGTCTGCCTGGGGCCTGATAACCGTTATATAGATGAGGTGCACGACAATGACGGCTGCGAGAAAGGCGCCGATCTGGTAGATGAGTTCGAATGGCAGTTGGCGCTTCATGGTTGATTCTAATTTGTTGCTGCGAAATTTCTATATGTCGACCGGGAACGCGACAGCAAAATCCTCCGATATCTCTTCAGTGGGATTAAACACATCGGGTGATTCGGTAACTTCCTTACCCGGTTGCTGTTCCTCCGGTGTTTGGGTTGTACCTTCCGGCGTTTCTTCTACGGAAACCGGTTCTTGAACCGTCGCTGGCGTTTCGCTGGATTTATCCTCAACCTCCAGCGTGCCCGCTTCTTCCATGGAAGAGGCCTCTTCTATGGAAGAGGCCTCTTCGGCGGAAAAGGCATTAGGTAGATGGACAAGCGTAACACCCGCAAGGCAAATGGAAAGGAGCCATAAAGCACGGCGTCCCTTATTCACGAGGCCTCCGCAAATCGAGCGATGCGAAACCCAACATCCTGCCTGCCGTCGAGGCCGTAGTCGCGAAACGACACCCGCAAATCCGTCACGGTGCCATTCATCCAACTGGAGCCTCGAATGACACGGTATTCGGCTGATTGGGGTCCGAGTGGATCGGAGGTCGGCTCCTCGCCAGGTATTTCATAGTAGTCGTTTACCCACTCGGACACGTTACCCGACAGATCGTAAACACCGAGCGCATTGGCAGTGAACGTGCCAACCGGGGCTGCAACGATGTGATTGTCGTTGTAACCAAAAATTATTCGTCCGACCAGGTGTGCGGCCGAATGATCGGCGTAGTTACCATGACGGTCGGGAGGCGGTAGATTATTACCCCAGGGAAAGCGCAACGCGTCTTCGACGGACTTGACCTGACGAATGCCCCACTCCCACTCCGCCTCCGTCGGAAGACGGTATCCCGTTGCTGTTGGATTGATGCCGATGACCTTGCCAAACTCCGTGAGGTAAAAATTGGGCCGTAGTTCCTGTTTGGACAGCCAGTTACAGTAAAGTGCTGCTTCCTCCCAGCTGATGTTGACCACCGGTTGCTCGGCTTTGTTGAGGCGCTGGCCTTCAAACTCACCTGCATCGTGGCCGGAGGCAAACGCGTTGAACTGCTCGTTGGTCACCTCATGGCGGGCCAGATAGAACAGTCTTTCCATATTCACCTCGCGCAGCGTCTCGTTGGCTCGTCGGCCTGGCTGTCGCCGTGAGGCTCCCATGGTGAATTTACTGGGCGTAACCAGCACCAGTTTGTGTCCCTGGGAAATCTCGATAGTCGGCTTGAGAGCGGCGATGCGCGCTTCCTGTACGGTGAGCAGGCGTATTTTGAGCTCCTGAGTCAGGCCATTCCTGGGCGTTAACTTAGTTTCGTAGCTGGCGTAACCATCGAGTTTGATTTCGACCTGGTGGGTGACGGTCGTCAAGGTCAGCGTCTGGCTTCCCGCGCCGACAAAACGGCCATCGATGTACAGCTTCGCTTCGTCCGGCTGAGTCTGTACTACGAGTGTGCCGGTGAGTTGTCGCAAGCGCAGCGAGAGCTTGCGCTCTTCCCCCGTTTGCAACGTGAGGCTGCGTTCCGCTGGGGCAAAGCCAGCCTTTAGCAGCTGTAGTCGATAACGAGTTGCAGATTTTACTGCGATCTCTACCGGGGTTTCTCCGTGAAACTGCCCATTTAATGTGACTCCAGCCCCCGCGGGCGTGCTGGTGATTGTGAGCAGACTGTCGGCTTTGACAAGTTGTACCAGTTCGAGTGTCATCGGCTCTAAGGCGGCAGCAAGAATTCGTTGCCGATGGCTGCGATAGCCAGGTACCTTCAGACGAATTTCTCGCTCACCGGAAAGCACTTCCACAACAGCCGGGGTACTCAGCCCGGTAGAGACGTCGTCGATGTAGATCTCAGCACCGGCTGGTAAGGTCGACAGGCTGACCTCCGCCCAGTCGGGCAGTAGTTCTCCACTGATCGATTGCGGTCGATCGAGGCCTTCGATGTCCACCGTCATGTTGAGCTGCTGGTAACGCTCGCGGGAGAAGACGACAGCAACGGAACCCGCGGCTACTTTGATCGGATCTGTTGGCGTGGTGCCCAGCACCTCGCCGTCAACACTGACTGTTGCGCCATCAGGTACGCTGGAGAAGCTCACCCGCCCGGGTAGTTTGATCAGCGTAAAGCTATGGGTCTGACTGCGCCCAGCACCCACGGTCAGAGGAGCGTCCAGGGGCTGGAAGCCCGCGGCTTGTGCTTGTACCGAATAAGCGCCCTCTGTGAGGAGATAAACTCCGCCGAGCTCGAAGCTCAAACCTCCGCTGACGGTTACCTGCTCCACATCCGGTGTGAACTCCAGCACAACGGACCTTGCTGCGAACAGAAACCACAGCGCCACCACAACGGGGATTGACAGGACAAGCAAAATCAGTTGCCCGCCGGTCAACCTGATACGCCGCCTGGCCGTACCGGTTTTTGGCGTGTAGCCGACAGGCCGGACAACATCAGCGGAAATTTCCGATTGGTCGGCCGTCTTGTTAGTGGTGTCGTTCATCTTCAGAACGTCTTCTGGCAGCGAATGTCCACCGGCTGCATATCTGGCCGCACGAGGATGTTCTGGCGTACATCTTTGCACCCATCACGGCTGCCGATAAGCGTATAGGCGCCGGGTCTGAGTTCAAGCTGCTTCTCCGTAAAAGCGCCCAGTTTACCGATGGTCGACAGCGTCACCAAAGTGGCGTTGTCCGAGCGAAGTGTCACCGGGACGGGCTTGCCGTAGTGGATGAGCAGCTGCTCCGCCTCGGCAATCTGTCGGCCGAGAATCGTACCCTGTGGGCTGAGTTGCCTTGCCTGTTCAAGCAGTCGCAGTGCGTCGGTGAATAACGCTTTCGATGAGAGTTTGTCCGGGTTAGCGATGATGTTGCCGAGCGTCTGGTTAGCGCGACGTTGGGCGAAGGCTCGCTGCTTACCTTCTACGGCGAATTGAATGTTGTCGTCTACAGTCAGAATTGACTCATAAGCAGTCAAAGCCGCAGTCCAGTCCTCGCTATCTTCAGCAGCTTGTGCACGCTTGTGCAAATCGGCGATCTTTCTCAGTTCGCTCAACTCAGCGACCTGCTCTAACCCACCAAGCGCGATCTGGTTGCCGGGGTTCAGTTGCAATGCGGTTTGAAACCCGCCACGCGCGGTATCGAGTTTTCCAGTGTCCAAAGCAGCGAAGCCTGTTGATAACGCCTCGGTGATACGTTGTTGGGTGTAGCGTGACTGTGCGGTACGTTTGAGCGCAGCGACCCCGTCTGTTTTGTCATCGAGGGCCAGTACTTCCTGATAGGTAGAGAGCGCTTGTGCCCATCGATCGGTGAGTTCGTGGTTACGTGCTTCCCTCATCAGGCGAACGATCTCCGGGAGCAGTGCTGCGCGTTGCAAACCGCGGGTTGCGGTTGTGTTGTTTGGATCAATGGTTAACGCGGTCTGATAACGGTCGGTTGCTGTTGCTTGATCACGGATTTCCAGAGCAATTTGACCCTCCTGGAGTGCTTCGCTCAACAGCTGGCTACCTTGTTCGATCAGGAATTCGAGTTCCGCACGGGCAGCTTGGTATTTGCCCATGGCGCTCTCGTATTCGTCGCGCAAAAACTGCTCGTCGCCTTCATTGGCCAGCGACTTAGCGGCGTCAAAGGTCACCTGTCCCCAACTTCCAACCTGCATGGTCTGTTCGAGCTTGAGCTGCAGTTCGACAAATTGGGCGAGTTCTTCCTGGGCTCGGGCGCGGGCTTGCTCCCGCTGCAGGGTCTGGAAGGGAGGCAACTCGGGTTCCCGGGTGGTGACTCGCGTACCGGAGGCATCGACGCTCGGTGTCGAAGGCGGGAACGCTTTTTTGTCGATCTCTGACTTTCCCACCAAGTTCGGAACAATTAGAAAGACACCGAGTCCAGCCGCGAACATGAGCCCGATCACGATCGTCGCGAGCCGCGGGACTTTGCGGGTTTTGGTGCGCTTATCCGTCTTGGGTAAGGTGTGACTCAGAGGTACGGATTTAGGCCGGATCGGGCTAAATTCGTCGCTCATCGTATGCCTTGCGAGTCCTCTTCCGATTCCTCTTCTGATGCTAGAGAGCCATCCGGAGCCGGTTCCGGCAAACCAAGATCGGCGAAGTAGATCGTCCGCAGGATCTTGCGCAATTCGCGATACTGCTCATCTACTGTGCCTTGGAGCCGAACTGTCTGATTTTCGAGTTCGATCGTATGGGGCATGATTGCCGCCTCGGCGGCGACTCCGATCTCCTGCAGAATTTCGGTGTGGATTTCGGCCTCGGCGCTCTTTTTCAGAGCACTCTTCAATATCATAGCGCCGGAAATGACGCCCACCACTCCGGCAGCATCCCCTTGGTAGCTGTCGCTAGCATAAATTGTGCCCACGCCAACGGCGATCCCGACCAGACCACCAATGGTGCGATTGCGAGCCTGGGCCTTGAGCTCCTTGCGGGCAATCGCTTCGGGGTAGCTGGCCCGACGCCAACCTTGATAGGGGGTTATCATGTTGCGGTAGAAACCCTCGTAGTACTCATCGAGGGTGTCGATGAACAAGTATTCACGTTCCCGTACTTTGCGCACACGAGCAAGCATTGGATCGTCCTCGGATGGGAGACGCCGCAATTCAAATTCACCGTCGTCGGTTGCGATGACGTGATCGGAGAACGCATCGGGGGCGAATTCCCTCGCGAATTTCAGTTCGGCGGTGGCCCGAATAATCAGGACATCATCCTTAGACAGTTTTTGGCGATAGGCCACCATGTCATCCGCCAGTTTTTTATAGACTCCCTGAAACGGATCGATGTCCGCTGGGATCGAGCCATCGTAGGCGTATTTACTCGCCAGGGACTCATAAGTTCGGGCAAACCAGATTCGACCGGTTGCATCGCGCACCGTTGTTTCGATGCTCATACTCTCGCCGTCGGAGTGGAGTATCTTACCGCTGAGCGTCACATCAACGGCATGGGTCGGACGCGGGACAACCCGCACCGCACCCCAATTACCCGTACTCTGCAGGAGGTTTTTAGCGACGTAAGGAATGAAATTCGCTTCGGCACGGCGAATGTCGGGTTGCACCAGTTGTTCAATTTGCTCGTCGTAAGTTTCCGGTATGTTTGGATCGAACACGGCGATTCCGATGTCGAGCAGTTCTCCTTCACTCTGAATGCCTTCGAACTGTACCGGCGGGGTCATGTCGACAGTACGCACCACCTGGGTGACGCAAGCGGTCATCGTCAGCCAAACAGCTAACACTAGTATGTTTTTCACCCTCGTTCTCATTCTCGTCGTTAGTCCTCTTTAGTTCCGTGCTTCTTGGCAATTATTTGGTTGTCTTACTGGCGCTCATCAGCAAATCAGGCGCCTTTGTAGCGACGGTATTCGTCCCAGATTTTCTCTTTGAGTATGGGATCACTT
>SMUX01091352.1_pt1 | contig 11003 bp, 7 predicted proteins | sample 2456431 | NCBI WGS metagenome assembly SMUX01 (sample SAMN11095930, study PRJNA526329) | marine sediment metagenome | biome: Marine sediment; feature: Surficial sediment; material: Deep marine sediment; isolation source: Hadal surficial sediment | place: Pacific Ocean | collected 2014-11 | depth 0-1... | reverse complement strand
TTCCAGCCGATGCCGTACCCGATGGCCGCGCCGACGAACATGCCGGTCCAGAATGTCGCCGCCGGGCTGTGATAATACGGATAGGGCGAAGAGTAGGCGTATGGGTACGGTGCCGGTTGTTGTACGACAACGACCGTTGGGTTGTACGCCGGCACATAAATTACGTCCGGCGTCGCAGATTCTATCTTTATGATTTCTTTTTCTCGTATGATCGTTGTGTGCTCGCCGGACTCAAGGTTTCCCGCCGAATATGCCTGTGTCCGAAACCGTTGGATCGCGTCCATCAGGTCCTGTTGCTGATTGATGACCGCGTCCCCCAGCCGCGAGGTTATATCCAGATCCTGGTTCATCTTTTCAACGACTTCCGGATAGTTGAGCAGTCCCAGGACACTGCTGTCCCAGCTCTCGCTGGGCTTTAATTTCGGCTCGCTCTTGCGCTTCTCCAGGTAACGCGCCGCCTGGACGATTTCCAGGGGATAGGTCGAGGCCGGCAGGACAATCGCCAGCAACTCGTCCGGATAAAGAGCGATCGGCCCCACCAAGTCATCAAGCTGTTTGTTCGAAAGTTTCGACCCGGCATTCGCTGCAGCCGCTTGCGTCTGCGCCCAGCCGGCTGGCGAAAACATCGTTACGCCGAGCGAGCTGATCGCCGCTATCAGCGCGACTGTCGTCAAGCACCGCATGGCCGATCGGCTCGCGACCTTGATCGTCATTGCAAATAGCAAATGTCTCATTGTGACGGTTAGTCCACCTCCCTGCCTGACGCAGTTGGCTATGCGCGGCTAAAGCCTTTAGTTGGCCGGGCTAACTATAACGCCGCCCGGTCCGAGGGGGTTGGTCAAGCGAACGCCTTTGCCACCAACAGCTTTAGCGTTCACAACGACGCATTTCCCGTTGGTAAACGAGACGCCGCCTAGAGACTTGGTAACCAACGTAAGTCCGCCGCCGATACCCAGATAAGTTCCGAAAAAATCTTCTTTCTTATCGAGATTATAAACGACACCGAAAATATCCACTTCGGAGATACCGATGTCCAGCAATTTACCTCCCTCGAATGTGAACCTAAAAGATTCGCCATTGTTCAAGGTAACCGTCCCCGAACCCCACCGGGCACCGATAAGAATGCCAACTGTTTTGCCAGTTGCTCGGATCGTACCGGCTTTAACCAGTTCGCGTTCCCCGCAGGTTTGAGTTTTCTGCGCATAAGATTGATTTGTCCCAATGGCGGTCAGTGCCCCAACCGCGCCTATCAATAAAAGAGACCTCCAAAACATCTTTGTTCTCCGTGCTAGATTTTGTTCAAAAAACAACGATCTGAGATTATCGCATAGTTCACAGCATTAGCCGAATATATGGAAGGCTCTCCGAATCCAACATTAAGAGCGCCGCGCGCTTTGCGTCGCAGCGCTCCTATGGCGGCGCTTGCTCAATCTTCTGATTGCCAAAGAAATAGCCTCAGAATGGTGCAAACGATACTGTTGGAACGATGGCAGGGTGAACTGTCAAAATTGACAGTTCTCTGGGAAATTAATGCTAGTTTTCTGGGAGATTAATAGTGGTGTTGGGCGCCAGAATCCCGTTCGCCGGGTAAGAAAATCTCGACCGGAAAGAGTGGTCCCAAGGAAGCGTCCTATGTGAGCCAAAAAAACGCCAAGCTTCCCAGGGCCCGGCGAGTTGATAAAACAGGTTCGCAGGGTGTGTGGGACTCGTTTTTCAATCCGGTATAACGCCTTACGACAAGCTCGACAGAAGGCGAGGCTGTCGATCCACGGTTAACCGAACACTCGCTCCATCTGTCTGTTGACCACGACAACCTTACCGTCCCGAGCCACGATGACGATGGGACCGGGTGCGGCGTAGAGGATGGTCTCGTACAATTCTTGCGATCGACTGCGCTCGGTGATTTTGCGCTCGAGCTTTCGGTTTGCATTGAACTCGAGCTCGTCGAGCGCATTGCGGCCCTGGGTTCGCGGTGCCGGCAACCCTTACCGAGGTTGGAGGCAGGCGCATAAAGCTGTCAATAATTTTCCAGCAAACTGTCAATATTGACAGTTCACTTTCGCCATAAATCCTACAGTATCGTTTGAACCACTTGGGCTATTTTCCTTGGTTATCGGAAGTTTGGACTAGCGCCGTAATAAAGCGCCGTAATAGTGTAGCGATGCAAAGCGCGCAACAGCGACAGAGACTTGGGAGAAAGGTGAACAGTTGATCTCCGACGCATGCCTACGCTAGAAGAATGGTGCTAGCTGAGCGCCAGCATCCGATCTCGATCGCCTTCTAACACTGCCGTAGATTGATTTGCTGTCGCCTGCCTTATGGCAGCAAGAAAATAGGGAATGGAGTTCAAAAAAATGCCTGGAAAAATTCGTTCGCGTTTCCTTGCGATGTTGGTTTTGCCCCTGTTTGGGTTGGCCGCTTGCGAGGACGAACCCGAGGTAGCAGTCAAAACTGTCCGCCCCGTTTTTGCCGTGAAAGTCAGCGACGTCACGCAGCTAAAACGGCGTGGTTTTCCGGGCCGGGCCAAGGCAACGCGCGAGGTTGTCCTTTCCTTTCGTGTCGGCGGCCAGCTTTCCCAATTCGACGTAAACATTGGCGACACCTTTAGCGAGGGCGATTTGGTCGCTCGACTCGATCCCGCCCCTTTCGAGGCTGAACGAAAAGCCATCGCCGCTAAGCTGCAAGGCGCCAGCGCAACCCTCACAAATTCTCGCCAGCAGTTTGATCGCGACAAGATATTGTTTGACAAAGGGCACGTAGCCGCCGCGCGTCTCGACATCCGCACCGGCGAGGTCAGAGAAGCCGAAGCGCAGGTTGCCGCGGCCAAAGCACAGCTCGAACGGGCAAACCTCGACATCCGGTACACGAAGATGACCGCACCGTTCGATGGTGTCGTCGTCACAACCTTCGCTGAAAGGTTCGAGGACGTTCGCGCGCAGCAAACAATCGTGCGGTTGATCGACAACTCGCGTATCGAGATGGTTGTCGATGTGCCGGAAAACCTGATTTCGCTCGTACCACAGATCAAAAACGTTAATGTCGTGTTCGACGCCTTTCCCGACCTCACTTATACGGCGGCGATCAAGGAAATCGGATCAGAGGCATCGGAGACGACGCGCACCTTTCCGGTAACACTGATTATGGATCAACTGGCGGATGTCCAGATTCTGCCGGGTATGGCCGGCAAAGCGACGGCTGTACCAAGCGAAATCACCGTGCAGCAACAGTCGCGAATGCAGATTCCGCTGACCGCGACGTTCACCGATGTTGACGGAGGTACGACCTTCGTTTGGATCGTCGATGAGGTGTCGAAAAAAGTGGCTCGGCGCGAAATCGAAACCGCGCAGCTCACCAACCAAGGCATCGAGATCGCCTCAGGGATTACACCGGGTGAATGGGTCGTCACGGCGGGTGTCAATTCGCTGAAAGAAGGACAGACCGTCCGCATCATCGAGCGCTAGGGAGTTTCGCGCCATGAACCTCGCGGCTATGGCCATCGAAAAGCGGTTGGTGACCTATTTCATCGCCTTTTTAATCTTGGTCGGCGGCATCGCTAGTTTTTTTGCCCTCGGACAACTCGAAGACCCCGACTTCTCTATCAAGACAGCGGTTGTTGTTACGCCCTATCCCGGCGCCAGTCCGGAAGAAGTCGAACTCGAGGTCACCGACCTGATAGAAATCGCCCTGCAGCAGGTACCGCAGCTCGACTTTCTCGAATCCACTTCAGCTGCGGGCCTATCGACCATCAAGGTCAACATCAAAGCGGAATTTTGGTCAGACAAACTGCCACAGATCTGGGACGAAGTCCGCCGCAAGGTCAACGACGTCGCTCCCCGGTTGCCGCCGGGCGCCGGGCCGTCGAACGTTAACGACAATTTCGGTGATGTATTCGGCCACCAGCTTGCCGTCACCGGCGACGGTTTTGACTACGCGCAGCTGGAGCAATATGCCAAGGGTCTCAAAAAAGAGCTGAGCCTGGTCGAGGGTGTCGCCCGCGTCGATCTTTGGGGGGTGCAGAAAAAGGTCGTCTACTTCGATGTCTCGCAGGTGCAACTCACCCAACTCGGTCTCACCTCAACGAGCATCGAGCAAACCTTGAACCAGCAGAACGTTGTGGTCGATTCGGGGAACGTCAATGTCGGTGAGAGACGATTACGCTTCGAGACGACCGGCGCCTTCGAGACGACAGAGGATATCGAGAATCTATTAGTCAGGCCGTCTGTGATCGACACCCTGCTCGCTGGGCGTAACAGCAGTGGTGCGGCGGTAGGCACCGCCGAGCTGCTCAGGATCGGCGATATCGGCACGATCCGACGCGGTTTTCAGGAGCCCCCACAAACGCAGATGCGATTCAACGGTGTTCCCTCGATCGGCATATCGATTACGAACGCAAAGGGCGTGAATATTGTCGATGTTGGTGCCGCTATCGACAAGCGCCTTAGCGAGCTCATCAGTCAGTTACCTGTCGGCGTTGAGGTCACGCGCGTCCATTGGCAGTCGGGCATCGTCGACGAAGCGGTTTCGAACTTTCTCATCAACTTTGCTCAGGCGCTGGCCATTGTTCTGGTCGTGCTCACCCTGTTCATGGGGTGGCGGCTTGGCCTGATTATTGGCGTTGCGTTGATCGCCACGATCCTTGCAACGTTCATGGTTATGGCTGCCATGGGGATCGACTTGCAGCGCATGTCTTTGGGCGCGCTTATCATCGCGTTGGGCATGATGGTCGACAACGCGATCGTCGTCGCTGACGGCTTCGTTATCCGGGTTGGCCGCGGCATGGATCGAAAAAAGGCTGCCATCGAGGCGGCCTCCCAGCCGTCATGGGCGCTATTGGGCGCCACCATCGTCGCCGTGATGGCGTTTTATCCGATCTTTGCCTCAACGGAAGGAACCGGCGAGTTCCTGCAATCGCTGTTCCTCGTTGTGGCGATCTCGTTGCTGATCAGTTGGTTGGTGTCGGTGACATTGACGCCGTTGCAATGCCTCGACTTGCTGCCATCCCCGAAATCGGCCGATGATGCAAAGGACCCTTACGCTGGCCGCCTGTTCAGGATGTTTCGGGGAATTTTGACAGCAACGATCCGCCGGCGCTGGCTGACCATGGCTTCGATGGTTGGCCTGCTCGCCGTTGCCGTTGTCGGTTTTGGTAATGTGACCCAACTGTTCTTCCCCGATTCATCGATGACCAAATTCATGATCGATTTCTGGTTTCCCCAGGGAACGCGAATTGAACAGGTTGCGAGCAAAATCCGGCCTGTTGAACAGCGCCTGATCGATGATTCCCGGGTCGACAACGTCAGCGCCTTTATCGGAGCAGGCCCACCGCGTTTCTATCTGCCGGTTGAACCCGAAGCGCCAAATCCTTCCTACGCACAACTGATCGTCAACGTGCATGACCGCAGCGAAATCGAGGCGATTATTGCCGAGATCGAGCCGTGGCTCGCCGAGACCTTGCCGGAGGCGTTGATTCCGGTCCGGCGTTTCGGCGTTGGACCGAGTGACACGTTCAAATTCGAGGTACGAATTAGCGGCCCAGCGGTCGCCGAACCTGCCACGCTTCGCCAGCTCGCAGATAATGTCATCGCCCAAATCGAAGACAGTCCGCTTACCGCCTACACCCGGACCGATTGGCGTCAGCGCGTCCAGAAGGTCGTTACCGAATACAGTCAAGATCGCGCCCGCTGGGCGTCGGTTTCGCGCGAGGACGTCGCGCGCGCAACAAAGATGGCTTTCGATGGGCGTAGGGTCGGATTATTCCGCGAGCAGGACGACTTGATCCCCATTGTTATGCGTAGCATCGAGGAAGAACGTTTGAACGTGGGTGCACTCGACGTGCTGCCAGTGCAGCCCCGAGCTTCGACAGATGCAGTCCCGCTGTCCCAAGTTACCGATGAGGTCGCGCCAACCTGGGAGGATTCCCTGATCTTGCGGCGCGACCGCCGCCGTACCATCAAGGTCCAGTCCAATCCGGCTGCCGGGTTCACCTTTCCGGCGCAACAGGCGGCACTCGCCGCCCAAGTGGAAGCCGTGCCGATGCCTGCGGGCTACCTGATGGAATGGGGCGGCGAATTCGAAAGCTCTACAGATTCCCAGAAAGCATTGATCCCCGGCGTCATCCCTGCAGTTGTGCTGATGGTTCTGATCATCGTTGTTCTGTTCAACGCGCTTCGGCCGCCGTTGATCATTTTCCTGACCATCCCCTTCGCGATCATCGGCGTCACCGCCGGCCTGCTGGCGACGGGAGCACCTTTCGGATTTGTCGCTTTGCTCGGCGGCATGAGCCTAGCCGGCATGATGATCAAGAACGCGATCGTATTGCTCGACGAGGTTAATCACGAACTTGGGCAAGGCCGGGCACAGTTTGATGCCATCATCAACGCCGCGCTGTCACGCCTTCGGCCGGTATTTCTTGCGGCTGCTACGACGGTGCTGGGCATGATTCCTCTATTGCAGGACATTTTTTGGGTCGGCCTAGCGGTGACAGTCATGGGCGGCCTGGCCTTCGGCACGCTACTGACGATGATCGTTGTGCCGGTGCTCTATGCGATATTCTACCGAGTCCGGGTCGCAGCGGGCTGAGTCATCTGTGCCACCCGGCCGGGAGCCAACCTTGGTTGCTGTCATAAGAACAAGTTGTTCGAACGCAAGTCGTGCAAAATCGGTTTAGATGCGCATCACCGACGAAACTCTGACACAAGCCGGGAAATCAATATCGCCACGTACAATAGACCCACAACTGCCTCCAGGGTGGCCCATAATCGTGCGAACGGCGCAACCGGCGAAATGTCACCGTAGCCGAGCGTCGTGATCGTCGTTAGGCTGAGGTAAAGCGGAGCGCTAAAATCCTCTACCAGACTCTGTGAAAACGCCCCGGGCGATAAACCATCTAACAACCGATAAGAAAATGCCCAGGCAAGTGCCAAACAAAAATAAATGGCAATTCCACCACTGATGGCATCGGCTGATACTATTCGCGTACTAACGACATGCCTCGAAATCAGCGCGGCAACATAGAAAAATATAACAACTTGAACAGCGTCCTGAACCGGGCGGAATTCATTCGATTCTAACCATGCAGCGACAAGCCAACCGATAACGAGCACGGCGATCAGCAATCGATGTCGAATCCGATCGGTCGAGGCTAAAACAGCACTTAGGACGACAAAGGTTGATGCTAGCCGTAGCGCATTGAAGCCGACCACGTTCTCGTTGGGGTCCAACAATGTGGCGGCGAGCAGCAACGTAACGATCGCGGTGAGAAGAATCGTAAAACGCCAAGCTGAAATTCTATTCCAAAGTATTCCGAACAAAGGCGAATTCCTACGAGCGGATGAACAGGTCTATTTTAACTAGGCGCGTAGCCGGCTTTCGAGAGAACCGATTTTGTTAACTGGAATCCAATGACGATATTGCGGTCGCGATTTCGCGGCTCAATTCTGCAAGGTTTTCATTCATGGAGGAAACCACAGCATCGTAGTTTTGTGCGTCAACGGCTCGCCCAAGGACCGACTTGACTATCAAGAGCTCCTGTTCGGTTTTGCCGTCTAACACGGCCCACCGAACCTCGAGCAGCGTCTCGCCCTGTTTGACGAGGTTGAATCGTACAATGTCGATTTCGATCCGGTAACGAAGGTCGAGCGGCCTGCGGACCGGTAGAATGAAGACCCGGTCGGTGTCCAACAGCACTGAGAGATTCTGAGCAACAACCCGGCCGATATTGTGATCGAGCGGCTCTGCCCAACGGTCGAATTCCCCAAGTTTCAGCTGGTTTCCACCGCCGCGGATGATGATCTGCGGGCGGTCAAGGAATTCCGGCATCTTGACCTGTTCCAGGCCGATGGCGATGCCGCTGCCAACCGAAATCGAACTCCGCGAGAGTTCAGACGGGGACAGCGAGTTCAATATGTAGTGCCGCGTTGGCTTGCTTTCTGCGCAAGCGGAAAGCACCAGCAATCCGAGTAACGCTACGAGCGTTCCGCGAGCAGAAATGCGTTTCGGTATGGTGCGCGATTGTGCTTGTTGAAAACCGATCATTGTTTTCCTGTCAATATAGCGTTGGGATTACGCTCAAGCTGGTCGGCCAAATTGCGGATCGATTTCGATGCTGCGGTCAAATTTCGCAAGGCCACTTCGAGATCCCGTCGGAGGGGCGAATCTCGTGAGATCACTCCGTCAGCCGTCTTGAGCGTCACCTCCGCCTGATCCAGAGCGCGTTCTGCCGACCCTGCTGCGTCTTGGATGCTCTGCGAAAGAGGTCTTACCTCGCTGTTGATGTCACCGACCAGCGTGCGTAAGTCGGCGAGCATTACGTCTATATCTTTACTGAGACTGCCCAGCACCTGGCTCGCCTCGGCCATGAATTGATTTGCTTCTGCGGTCCCGGTGCGCACGTTACCCATTATTGGTCCGGCATCGGTATTTATTGTTTCTATAAGTTGCGCGAACGCCGACAACCCTGCCGAGAGCGATGATAGTGACGATTTGAGTTCGCCTGATTCCACGAGCTCATCTAGGTCGTTAAGCAAACTGATTGCAGTTTCTACAAGTTCCTGTATCGGAATTTTTTCAATTCTCTCTAGTATGGCTTTTAGCCCCGACGGGATTGTCGGAAATTCAGGAACGCCGAGATCGGCGTTGACCAAATTGATCGGTGTGTCGGGGTGAAAATCTAAATTCACTGCAAGTTGGCCGGTTACCAGACTTTGCGCCACCAGTTGCGCGCGCATACCCGCTGCTACTAACTCCTCTCCTCGGTATCCTATCTCCCGTCCCGTCTCACCCAACCTGACAATTCTCGCCGGATCGATTTCGACGAATACCGGGATGCGGACATCGAGTGTGTCGGGGTCGAACTCAATTCTGACTTCGGTCACGGACCCGACGGTCACGCCCTGAAAGGTGACCGGGGCACCAGCATTGAGCCCGGCTACTGACTCACTGAAAAACATCACGGCGGGCCTAGTCTCCTGGAAGATCTTACCGCTGCCGAAAGTCAGAAGACCGACGACAAGGATACCGATGGCTCCGAGAACGAAACCGCCGATCACTTTTGGGTTTGCTTTCCTGCTCAATTGGGCGCCTCGATTCCCATAAATAGATTCGTTTTAGTCCGGCCTACAAAGTGCGCTTGCTAAGCGCCCGCTCCCGTTTCCATGCGTCCCCGGACAAGGAACGTCCGCACTTTCTCATCGTCGCAATTGTCTTTCAGGTCCTTCGGATCGCCAAGCGCGATCATCGTTTTTCGTTCCGCATCGAGGAAAACCGCGTTGTCGGCAATCGCGAATATGCTGGCGAGCTCGTGGGTGACGACAACAATTGTCGTCTTCAAACTGTCGCGTAATTCCAGAATCAGGTCGTCAAGCCGCCGCGAGCTGAGTGGATCCAACCCGGCAGAAGGCTCATCGAAGAATAGAATGTCTGCATCCAATGCCATGGCGCGGGCCAATCCGGCGCGCTTATTCATACCACCGCTTATCTCCGCCGGCAGATACTCCTCGAACCCCTTCAAGCCCACCAACGCCAACTTCAACGACACGACTTCATCGATTTCCGCCGAGGTCAGGTCGGTGTATTCTTGCAGCGGCAGAGCAACATTTTCTGCCAACGTCATAGAACTCCACAGCGCGCCACCTTGAAACGTCACGCCGAAGCGGCGAATCATTTGCGTGCGATGGTCTTCATCGCTTGACCAAAAGCTTTCGCCATCGAAATAGACATCGCCCTTTGCCGGGTGGATCAAACCGATCAGGTGGCGCAAAAGCGTGCTCTTACCACAACCGCTATCGCCCATGATGATGAAAATCTGCTCCGGCGCGATGTCAAATGTCAGGTCGCGCTGAACGACAAACGAGCCGAATGCCATCGTGAGATCTTGCACCCGTATGCGCGGTTCGCCGTTCAGCATCGGGGTCAAATTCCCAAGTTGTTCGTGATGACGGCGAATACCGCGTCAGTCACGATAATGGCGACAATACCGGTTACCACGGCAGACGTGGTCGCGAGACCAACTGCGGCAGAACTGCTTCCGCATTGCATGCCGCGCAGGCACCCAGCAACAGCGACGAGAAGTCCGAAGACCACTCCCTTTATCAGCCCAATCGCTATATCGGTGAGTCCGAGTGCTCCTTGGGTCTGGCCAATATAAGCTGTGCTCGTGAGGTCCAGCATTCCGACCCCTACCAGCCATCCGCCGAACAAACCGATAATGTCGGCATATATCACCAGCAGCGGCATCATCAACGCGAGCGCAACCATTCTCGGCAGAACCAGAAACTCCATCGGATTAATGCCGAGGGTTGAAAGGGAATCAATCTCCTCGTTCACGCGCATGGTGCCGAGTTGCGCGGCAAACGCGGCACCCGTTCGGCCCGCCATCACAATCGCTGTCATGATGGGAGCAAGCTCGCGCGTAATCGCAAGGCCGACGAGATCGGCGACAAATATCTCAGCGCCGAACTGTTGCAGCGAAACCGCACCAACGAAGGCGATAATCAACCCGATTAACAGCGATATGATCGTCACGATGCCCAAGGCGCCCGCGCCTGCTTCCTGAATAGTCAGATACAGGTCGGATCGCCGATACTGAGCCCGTCCTCGCACCCAGTTTACGACTGCAATTATCGCTTCTCCTACGAAGGTTACTATTTCGCCGCCCGCCGCCAGGGCAGCCAGTGTTTTCTTGCCAAGGGCTTCGACAAATGGCGTGCGCGTTACCGTTCGTGCAGCGCCGCTTCGTTCCGGAACGGCCAGAGCGATATCGATCAGCCCCCGAACGCCAACGGGGAGCGCCGATGTATCGACCGGAATTTTCCGCGCCTCGCAACTTTCAATGACGCCGACGATATAAGTGAGAAGGCTCGAGTCCCAGTCTCCAAGACCCCGCTCAGCGAATTGCACAGACGCCGCGCGTTGGCTGGTTTGCAAAAGCGTATCGAACTCGCGGCTCGATTCCAGTCCTTCGCGAACACGCCAAGCATCCGATACCGTGATAACGATCACGGTAC
>SMUX01242992.1_pt1 | contig 11008 bp, 9 predicted proteins | sample 2456431 | NCBI WGS metagenome assembly SMUX01 (sample SAMN11095930, study PRJNA526329) | marine sediment metagenome | biome: Marine sediment; feature: Surficial sediment; material: Deep marine sediment; isolation source: Hadal surficial sediment | place: Pacific Ocean | collected 2014-11 | depth 0-1... | reverse complement strand
TGGGCCACGATCATCTCTCGCATGGCCGAGAGCCGGTCGCCTTCGAAGAACATGTGCTCAGTACGGCAGAGCCCGATCCCCTCGGCTCCAAAATCCCGACCGCGGTGAGCGTCGGCCGGAGTATCCGCGTTGACCCGGACCTGCAAATGCCGGAGGTCGTCCGCCCACCCCAGCAACCGGGAGAAGTCGCCGTCCAGCTCGGGCTCCACCAGGGCCGCCTGGCCGAGGTAGACGTTGCCGGCCGAGCCGTCGACGGTGATCCACTCACCTCGTTTGATCTCCCGGCCGTTGACGGAAAAGCAGTGTCGCTCCTCGTCCACGGTGATCTCCTGGGCGCCGGACACACACGGCTTGCCCATCCCGCGCGCCACGACGGCGGCGTGGGAAGTCATGCCGCCGCGGGCGGTGAGAATGGCCTTGGCTGCCACCATGCCGTGAAAATCTTCCGGATTGGTCTCTCGGCGAACGAGGATGACCGTAGCGCCCTCCCGGGCCAGCGCTTCTGCCTCATCGGCGTCGAACACGGCCGTGCCGCTGGCGGCCCCCGGTGATGCCGGCAGGCCGGTGGTCAGGAGGTCGAGCGTGGCCGAAGGGTCGATCATCGGATGCAACAATTGATCGAGGTCGTTGGGCGGAATGCGGGCCACGGCCTCTTCCAGCGAGATGGATTCCTCGTCCACCATGTCGCAGGCGATCTTGATCGCCGCCCGGCCGCTGCGCTGCGCGCGTCGGGTTTGCAGCATATAGATCCGACCGCGCTCGATAGTGAACTCCATGTCCTGGACGTCACGGAAATGTCGCTCGAGCGTGACCGCCATCTGCTGGAGTTCGGCGAACACTTGCGGCATCTGTTCCCCCAGCGTGGAGATGGGCTCCGGGTCTCGGGTGCCGGCGACGACATCCTCGCCCTGGGCGTTGATGAGGTACTCGCCATACAACTCCGCCGCGCCGGTGGAGGGGTCGCGGGTGAAGGCCACGCCGGTCCCGGAGTCTTGGCCGAGGTTGCCGAACACCATCGTCTGGATATTGACGGCCGTCCCCATCGCATCGGGGATGTCGTGGAGCTTGCGGTAGTCCACGGCGCGTTTGGTATTCCAGCTGCCGAACACGGCGGCGATCGCGCCCCAGAGCTGCTCTATCGGATCATCGGGGAAGGCCCGTCCGGTTTCCTGCTCGACGTGAGCCTTGAAGTCCGCCACGACGCTCTTCAGGGCCTCGACGGGTAGGTCGATCACCCGGGCAGCGCCCGCGTCCGTCTTGTGCCGCTCCAGGATGCCATCGAAGGCCTTCCTGGGGAGGCCGTCCACCACCGAGCCGTACATCTGGACGAAACGGCGGTAGCTGTCCCAGGCAAACTGCGGGTTGCCGCTTTGCGCCTCCAGTCCGGCTACAGCGACGTCGTTGAGCCCCAGGTTGAGGATCGTCTCCATCATTCCCGGCATCGACACCGCGGCTCCGGAGCGAACCGATACCAGCATGGGTTCCGCGCTCCCGCCGAATTGGCGTCCGCTGGCTGCTTCTAGCCGCTGCAGCGCCGTTTCGACTTGGGCGCGCAGCCTGGGCGGGAACTGTCCCGCGTCGAGGTAGGTGTGGCACACCGTGGAGGAGATGGTGAATCCTGGTGGGACGGGAATGCCCAAATTGGTCATTTCCGCCAGCGAGGCGCCCTTGCCGCCGAGGACGTCCTTCATGCCGGCGGTGCCGTCGGCCCGGCCTTGCCCGAAGAAGTAGACCAGGGGGTTGCTGTAGGAGTCGGTCATAGGTGGGTTGTGGTTACGGGGTCGCCGTGGCGCAAGAGGACGAGCTGTTCGGGGTCCTCCTCGGTCGGATACTGGCCGGAAAAACACGCGTGGCAAAAGTTACTGCCTCCGGCTGTGTCCAGCATGGTGTCGAGCGAGAGATATCCCAGGGAATCCACCCCGAGGAATTGGCGGATCTCTTCCTGGCTGTGGGTACTGGCGATGAGTTCGTCGGGGTTCGCGGTGTCGATGCCATAGAGGCACGGGCCGGTGATCGGCGGCGATGCCAGGCGCAAATGGACTTCGCGTGCGCCGGCGGCGCGGATCATGCCGACGAGGCCCTTGCTGGTGGTGCCGCGAACCAGGCTGTCGTCTACCACGACCACCGACTTGCCGTCGACGACATCCCTCACGGGATTGAACTTGATCTTGACCTTGGCCACGCGAACGGCCTGAGTCGGATGGATGAAGGTGCGGCCGACATAGTGATTGCGGATCAGGCCGTGTTCCAGCTTGATGCCCGATTCGTCGGCAAAGCCGAGCGCCATGGCGTTGGAGCTGTCCGGAACGCTGAACACGACGTCGCCGTTGGGCGCCGGGTGCTCGCGGGCTAGCTTGCGGCCAAGTTCCCGCCGGATGCGGTCGACCGATTCCCCGAACACGGTGCTGTCCGGGCGCGAGAAATACACCAACTCGAACACGCAGCGAGTGACGGGTCTGGGTGACAGCGGCCGCAGCTTGGTCACGGTGCCGTCGAGTATATGCAGGAACTCGCCGGGGAGGACTTCGGTGATGTCCGTGGCGCCTACCAGATCCAGGGCACATGTCTCTGACGCCACCACGATGCCGCCGTCGACCCGGCCGTAGGACAACGGCCGAAAGCCCCGGCCATCGACCACCGCAAAGATGGACCGGCCGACCCCGATGATCAGACTGTAGGCACCCTCCAGGCGCTCGAGCGCGCTGCGGATCTGCTGCTCCGGACGCACGGCCTCGGACCGGGCGATGAGGTGGACCAACACCTCAGTGTCCGCCGAAGAAGTAAACAGTGACCCCCGGTTGACCAATTCGTGCTTGATTTCGCCGGCGTTGGTCAGGTTGCCGTTGTGAGCCACCGACAGGGGGCCGTTGCGGTAGTTGACCAGGTAGGGTTGCGCGTTGGCCAGGACGGTGCTCCCAGTGGTGGAGTATCGTGTGTGGCCGATCGCCACGTCACCGATCAGCGTTGCCAGATTTTCGTCGTCGAACGTCTCCGACACGAGGCCCATCCCGACGCGCGAGTGGGCGACCCCGTCCTCGTCGATGGTGACGATGCCGGCACTCTCCTGGCCGCGGTGTTGCAGCGCATACAATCCCAGGTAGGCCAGTCGCGCTGCGTTGGGGACCCCCGAAACACCGATGATACCGCACATGTCAGGTCAAGCTCCTTCGGATTGGTTGGCCTGTATTCGTCCCATCCGTCGCGGAATGGCGTCGAAGTAGCACTGGCGCAGCTCGGAGCTGGACCAGCGCAGCGTCTCGTGCGTCAGGGTGATTGCTACGTCGGCTCCCGGCACTCCCACCGTACCGATTCGTTTGCAAGGCACGCCGTGTTCGTCCGCCATCAATTGCAGCCGCTCGGCGACCTCCAGGGGGCAGGAGAGCACCGCCCGGGCGCCGTCCTCGCCATACAACAGGGCCGGGGCGTCCACCCCAAGTGCGTACCCGGTCAGGTCGACGGAGACGCCCATAGGGGCGTCGGCGTACGGGCCGCCGATGGCCGCCTCGGCCAGCGCCAGCGCCAGGCCGCCGTCGGAACAGTCGTGGGCCGATGCCAGCAACCCGGCGGCGGCGGCCGCCTGGAGGAACCGCTGCAATCGGGATTCGGCCTCGAGGTCCACCGGCGGGGGAGCCCCACCGACGAATCCGTGGATCTCCGCCCAATAGGCTGAACCGCCCAGATGGCCCTTGGTGGTGCCGGCCAGGAACACGGCATCCCCTGCTGATCGGAAGTGACTCGGTACCCGGTGAGCAAGCTTGTGAAGCAGGCCGACCATGCCAACGGTCGGTGTTGGCGCTATGGCGCCGGTCGGACTCTCATTGTAGAAAGAAACGTTGCCCCCGGTGACCGGCGTATCGAAGGCCCGGCACGCGTCTCCTATGCCACGGCACGCTTCGCGAAACTGGAAAAACACTTCCGGTTTTTCCGGATTGCCGAAATTGAGGCAGTCGGTGATGCCGAGGGGTTGGGCGCCGGTGCAGGCGATGTTGCGGGCTGCCTCGGCGACCACGGCCTTGCCCCCTTCGTAGGGATCGAGCATGACATACCGGGCGTTGCAGTCGACGGTAACGGCCAGGCCGAAGTCCGTGGTGCCGACCCGGAGGACTCCGGCGTCGCCTCCGGGGGCGATAGCCGTGCCGGCTTGCACCGTCGAGTCGTACTGTTCGAACACCCACCGTTTGGAAGCGAGAGTCGGCGTGTCGAGCAAAACTTCGAGTGACCGGTGGAGGCTTGCGACAGGCTCACTCTGTGGTTGCGCCTTGCGCCGGGCGACGGCTGCGGCGCTTTCGGCCGCCTCGGGTGTGTAGACCGGACAGTCCTCGATCAGTCGGCTTCCTGGGATCGACGCCACGACGGTTCCGTTATGGACCACCCGGAACATGCCGTCGTCGGTAACGCGCCCCACTGGCGTGGCACTGAGCTCCCACCGGTGGCATACGTCTTGGACCTCGGCCACCCTCCCGGGCTCGGCCACTACCAGCATGCGTTCCTGGGACTCAGACAGGAGGATCTCGTAGGGCGTCATGCCTTCTTCGCGCACCGGCACCTTGCTGGTGTCTAGTTCCACCCCGACGCCCCCACGTTCCGCCATCTCGGCCGCCGAGCTGGTCAGCCCCGCCGCGCCCATGTCCTGAATGGCGACGATCATGCCGCCGGTGATGAGGTCCAGGCTGGCTTCGAGGAGGAGCTTCTCCATGAACGGGTCGCCCACCTGGACCTGGGGGCGGCGCGCTTGGCTCTGTTCCGAGAGTTCCTCGGAGGCGAAGCTCGCCCCATGAATCCCGTCGCGCCCGGTGCGGGCGCCGACCGCCAGGAGGATATTGCCCACGCCCTCGGCTTTGGCCCGGATGAGATCGTCTTCGCGGAGCAGGCCGACGCACATGGCGTTGACCAGAGGATTGCCGGCATAAGTTTCGTCGAACACGACCTCGCCGCCGAGGGTGGGCACGCCCATACAATTGCCGTAGTCGCCGACCCCACGGACGACTCCGGCAAACAAGTACCGGTTTCGAGGTACGGACAGCGGGCCGAAGCGGATGCTGTTGAGGACGGCCACCGGACGCGCGCCCATGGTGAACACGTCGCGGAGAATGCCCCCGACCCCGGTGGCGGCTCCCTGATACGGTTCAACCGCCGACGGGTGGTTGTGGCTCTCGATCTTGAACGCCACGGCCCAGCCGTCGGGCAGGCGCATGACGCCGGCATTCTCCCCGGGCCCCTGCAGGACGTGTTTGCCGGTGGTGGGGAACTCCTTGAGCACGGGGCGGGAGTGCTTGTAGGAACAATGCTCGGACCACAACGCCGAGAAGATGCCCAGCTCGGTGTAAGTCGGTGTTCGCTCGAGCATGGCGACGATCCGGTCGTACTCGAGCTGGTTGAGGTTGTGTTCCTCAGCCAAGGCGAAAGTCACGGCCGGTTCGCCCGGGAGGTTCTTCGGCGGCGCGGCCACGGTCTTGGTCATGGTCTTGCTACCGGTCGTCGGACTTGCGTTCGCGCAGGGCGGCGGTCAGGTCGCCGAACACCCGGCCCAGCAACCCCGGTTCGGTGTCGGTCATGAGGCTGTCGATCTCGCCACGGTCTAGCCAGAGCCCATCGCACTCGGGACACCGGTCGATGGTGACACCGTGGAACTCTTCAGGGCGCAGGCTCGCGCCACACTTCGGGCACTTCATGAAGTGCTGTTGACGTTCCGTGCGGTCGGCCTCCTCTTCCAGTTGGTGGCGCTTCTGCTGGAGGAGCTCGATGTCGCGCTTGGTGAAGTACTCCTCTTCGGTTCGGCTGGGTTTGTCGGTGCTCATGGGTTCACGTGGGTTGAGTGTCAGGCCGGGGTGGTGATCGGCTCATCGGGCGCGGCGGCACGCCACGCGGCCAGGGACGAGAAAAATTTGTGCCCGGGATCGTCCCCGATGGCCGGGTCGGCAACGCGCTCGGGATGCGGCATGATCCCGACGACGTTCCCGTCAGAGGAGCAGATGCCGGCGATGTCGGCTGAAGAGCCGTTGGGGTTGCCGCCATCGGCGTAACGAAGTACCACCCGGTCCGAGGCCTCGAGTTCCTCGATGGTGTCGGGCGCGGCCACGAAACGTCCCTCACCGTGCGCCACCGGGAAATGAACGAGCTCATTCTTGCGGTAGGCCGTGGTAAACGGTGTCGCGACGTTTTCCACGCGAACGGGAACGGGCCGGGACACGAACGTCAATCCGGCATTGGGCAGCAACGCTCCCGGGAGGAGGCCTGCCTCGCACAGGATCTGGAAGCCGTTACAGATGCCTAGCACCGGTCCGCCGTCGGCGGCATGGCGCCGGACCGCCTGCATGATGGGGCTGAAACGGGCGATGGCGCCTGAGCGTAGATAGTCCCCGTAACTGAATCCTCCGGGGAGGAGAACCACGTCGGCCTGCTGGAGGTCGTCGTCACGGTGCCACACGAAGTAGGCCCGGCATCCGGCGCGTTCCGCGGCCCGGAGGGCGTCCATGTCGCAATTGCTGCCCGGAAAGCGCACCACCGCGGCGCGCATCATGCCGGATCGACCTCGATCAGGAAATCTTCTGTCACGGGGTTGGCCAGCAACCGCTCGCACATGCGCCGGGTGGCGTCTTCGGCGTCCTCGAGGCTGTCGGCCGCTACCCCAACCTCGATGGCACGGCCGACGCGGACGCTCGAGACACCGTCGAACGCCAACTCGGTGAGCGCGGTCTCTACGGCTTGCCCCTGCGGGTCGAGCAGGCCGTCCCGCGGCATCACCCGGATGTGGGCGCGAAAGTTCATGGCAGGTTCCTCATGCGGTCAAAATCGCCGGGTGGGCGAGGGCCTCCCGGTAGCGGTGGGGGATTGGGCGGGCGGGGCTTCCTGTTCCACGGGTAGCCGCTCCTCGGCTTCACCGTGCTCGATGAGTCCTTGAACGGTCGCTCGAGCGAGGCCGAAGACCACGTATGTCATACCGAATGTGAAGAAGAAGTATTCGGGGACCAGAATGCCCCCAGCCAAGATGCCGACGTTCACCACCAGGCCGAAGCGCCCACGAGCGCTGCGGAACCCGATGCCCGGCAGCTTGGGGTAGCGGACGTTGCTCACCATCAGGACCGACAACAGCAGCATGAGCAGGACCAGGACCACCTGCTCGTTGAAGCGGCCAAGGGTGACGGCGTACCACGAAGTCTGGGAGAACGGATAGTATACGCCCAGCAACATCCCGGCGGCGGGGGACGGGAGACCCGTGAACCACGGTGTGTATGGCGTGTCGGAGGCGAGGTTGAACCGGGCGAGTCGTACCGCCACGGCGACCAGGTAGGCGAAACTCAGCATCCAGGCGAACCGCCCGGCATCGGCGAACACGAGATGATACATGAGGATAGCCGGAGCCACACCGAACGAGATGACGTCGACCAGCGAGTCGAGTTCCGCCCCGAACCGGCTGTCGGTGCGGGACAGCCGCGCCAGCCGGCCGTCGATCATGTCCATGGCACCGGCCAGCACCAGGAACCACCCTGCCCACAGGAAATTGCCGCGGGTGGCCGAGACCATCGACCAGAATCCGAAGAAGAGATTCCCCAGAGTAAACGCGTTGGGCAGCACGACCACCGCGCTGCGTACCCGCGGGCGACGGCGACGGCGATTCAAGTCCATGTGGCCACTACCGTTTCTCCGGCCTTGGTCCGGTCGCCGACCGACACCAGAATCTTGGCGGATTGGGGGATGAACAGGTCGACCCGCGACCCGAACCGGATCAGCCCCATTCGCTGGCCCTGGGTCACGCGGGCTCCCTCGGCATCATCGGTTACGATGCGTCGGGCCACCAAGCCGGCGATCTGGCGTACCAGGATCTTGCCCCTCGGGGTCTCCAGGCCTATCGAATTCTGCTCGTTTTCCAAGCTGGCCTTCTCCGACGCCGCGTTGAAAAACCGCCCCGGATTGTCGTGGCGGTAGGTGACGGTCCCACTCGCCGGATAGCGGTTGACGTGCACGTTGAACACGTTCATGAAGATAGCCACTCGGGCGACCGATTGGCCGTGGAAATCGGGTTCGTCGATCGAGTGGAGTACGCTCACGACCTTCCCGTCCGCCGGAGCGATGAGGAACTCGTCCCCTCGCGGGCCCTCCCGCTGCGGATCGCGGAAGAAAGCTACGACCCACACGGCGACCGGGAGCCAGATGAGGGCGCCGATCCACCACCCGCCGGCCGCCAGCACCAGGAGGATGGCCCAGGCGACGGCAATGAACGGATACCCTTCTGGAGCAATGCGCATCAGGTAGCCTCGAGCGGCTGGCCGGTGAGGCGTTGGTAAATGTGCCGGTACCGCTGGGCGGTCGACTCGACCACCTCTGCGGGGAGAGGTGGTGGTGGCGCCTGGCCGTTCCAGATACCCTCATCGCGCAGCCCTGCCAGATAGTCCCGCACCGGCTGCTTGTCGAAGCTGGGCTGCGCGGCGCCCGGTTGGTACTCGTCCTCGGGCCAGAACCGGGATGAGTCCGGTGTCAAGATTTCGTCGATCAGGAGGAGCCGCCCGCGGTCGTCGATGCCGAACTCAAACTTGGTGTCGGCGACGATGATGCCCGCCTTGGCGGCCAGTTGGCGGCCGGCGTGGTACAACTCCAGGCTCACTGCCCTGAGCCGGTTTGCCAGTTCCGTGCCGAGTGCCTGGGACATGGTGGCGAAGGTAACGTTTTCATCGTGTCCCGATTCCGCCTTGGTGGCGGGGGAGAAGATTGGCTCGGCCAGGGGGCCGCTCTCTACCAGCCCCTCGGGAAGCGGCTCTCCCGCGAGGGTGCCGTCCGTCCGGTACTCGGCCCAGGCCGACCCGGCGAGGTAGCCCCGGACGACGCACTCGAATCGCACGGGTTCGGTCCGCTTCACCAGCATGGTGCGGCCGGCCAAGTCCAACCGGTGCGGCTCCAATCCGCGGTGCCGTGCGATGATGTCGTCGGTGTTGCTGGTCACGAAGTGCGACGGCGCCACGTCGGCCAATTGCTGGAACCACCAGGCACTCAATTGTGTCAGGACGATACCCTTGTCGGGCACCGGCTCGCGCATGATCACGTCGAAGGCGCTGATTCGGTCGCTGGCCACGAGGAGGAGGTGGTCGGCATCGAGTTGGTAGACCTCGCGGACTTTGCCTCGTCTGACGAGCGGGAGCGGGAGACCGGGAGTCGCGGTCCGAGTCATACGGTCACCTCGGCCGCCGGGGCCGTTTGCGCCAGTGCCTGGGCCCGCGCCAGCTTGGGCTGGAGGAACTCCACGATGAAGTTTTCCGTCTGCTGCGCGGCCCGCCCGATGTACCGCTCGGGGTCGAGTTCGGCGCGCAGGATCTCGACCGGGACGGTGGTGAACGCCGGATCGGCCGCCAGGCGCTCAACCAGGTCATTGGGCTCGCCACGGCTCACGTCCTCGGCCACCGTGAGAGCGTGACGGCGAATGACCTCGTGGAGGGCTTGCCGGTCGCCGCCGGCCGCGACCCCGGCCATGAGCCAACGCTCGGTGGCCATGAACGGCATCTGCTCGGCGACGTGCCTGGCGATCACCGGTTCCCGTACTTCGAGGCCGTCGACGATGTTGGCGACCAGCACCAGAATCGCGTCGGTTGCCAGGAAGGTCTCCGGGAGGGACAGACGCCGATTGGCGCTGTCGTCGAGCGTGCGCTCCAGCCACTGCGTTGCGGCCGTGTGCGCCGGATCGCTCTGCAGGGCCAGGACGTGCCGCGCCAGTGCGCTGATGCGTTCGGCCCGCATCGGGTTGCGCTTGTAGGCCATGGCACTGGAACCGATCTGTTCCGTTTCGAACGGTTCCAGAAGCTCACCCTCGTGTTGCAGGAGCCGGATGTCGTTGGCGAACTTGGCGGCCGACATGGCAATGCCACCCAGGGCGTTGATCAGCATGGCATCGTACTTACGGGGATAGGTCTGTCCCGTGACCGCGAAGGTCCCCACCGCGTCCATCTTGACGGCGAGCCTGGTGTCCAGTTCACGAACCCGTTGGTGGTCTCCGTCGAACAGCTCCAGGTACGACGCTTGGGTCCCCGTCGTCCCCTTGCATCCTCGCAGGCGCAGGTGCTCGAGCCGATAGCACAGCTCCTCGGCGTCGAGCGCGAAGTCCTGGAGCCACAGCGTGGCTCGCTTCCCCACGGTGGTGAGCTGGGCCGGCTGGAAGTGGGTGTAGGCGAGGCAGGGGAGCGCCCGGTGGGTGTGGGCGAATCGTTCCAGCGCCTGCATCACCGTCAGCAGCCGTCCGAGCAGCAGCCGGAGACCGTCACGCATCACCAAGAGGTCGGCGTTGTCGGTGACGAAGGCGCTGGTGGCGCCCAAGTGAATGTAACGGCGGGCCGCGGGAGCCTGGTCGCCGAAGGCGTGGATGTGGGCCATGACGTCGTGGCGGAACCGGCGCTCGTACTCGGCCGCCGCGGCGAGGTCGACGTCATCGAGGTGGGCCCGCATGTCGTCGAGGGCGGCGTCAGGAAGGTCGATGCCCAGTTCTTGCTGGGCTTCGGCCAGGGCCAGCCAAAGGCGCCGCCAGATCCCGATACGGTGGCGGGAACCCCACAACCGCTGCATTTCCGCGGAGGCGTAGCGGGTGCCGAGTGGCGACTGGTACCGGTCGTCGGTCATCGGAACACCAGGTCGGTGTAGAGGAAGCTGCCCCCCCGTTCGAGGACGAAGCGGAACCGTTGCCCCTGTCGCAGGGTCTGGAGGATTTCGCTCACCTGTTGCGCCGTCTTGGTCTCGATGCGCCCGATGCGCAGGATCACGTCGCCGGCCCGGAGCCCAGTCATCTGACTGGCTTTGTCGCTCAACGACAGGATCAACGCTCCGGATGCGGATTGCAAGCCGCGTTCGGACTGGATACTGGGAGTGACCGTGACCAGGTCGAGGGCCTCGAGGACCTGCACCCGCTCGGCGATAACCGTGGGCAGGTCCTCGGCAACCAGGATTTTCGTCTGGGGCCCGGTGTCGTCGTGGAAGGTAATGAGTACCGAATCGCCCACGTGCAATCCTAGCTTGACCGCTTCCCAATCTA
>SMUX01080642.1_pt1 | contig 11008 bp, 10 predicted proteins | sample 2456431 | NCBI WGS metagenome assembly SMUX01 (sample SAMN11095930, study PRJNA526329) | marine sediment metagenome | biome: Marine sediment; feature: Surficial sediment; material: Deep marine sediment; isolation source: Hadal surficial sediment | place: Pacific Ocean | collected 2014-11 | depth... | reverse complement strand
TGCAATGATAACCTTGCTCTCCAAGGGTGCCTCGGATCTGTCGCACCGCGCCGCGATCAAATCGCACGATGAATTCGGTGAGCTTGCACGCGACCTGAATCTGTTTCTAGATCGTATCGATCACGTGGTTATGGATCTAGGGTCCATACTGACCAAAGTCGTCGCGCTCAATCAGCGCTTGAGCCAGGTACAAACGCAAATGCTTAACGAATACAGACAAGCGGAGTCACAACTGAAGACAACCACCAGGCATTTTTTTGACGCGCATAACATAACACACCGTGATCCCACACCATGGTTGAATGCGATGACACTCGCCCTCGCATCGCTACGGTCGCTCGCAGACGAAAAAGGTCTTCCCGCATCGCTGCAAAAAAGGCTCAAGCGCTGCGTCATCGATCTAGATACTGTTATCGAAGCCCCTGGCAAAGAATCGCAACCGGATGGAACGGGGCAGCAGCTGCTCGAGCTTTCACAACGCTTTCACAACTTTTCGCATTTCATATCTGAGATGGCCGTGCTGGATGAAAAGATGGGAGAAATTGCCGAGGAAGGGCGGATTCTTCTCGATCGCCTGCGCAGTATGGAAACCGAGCGTGATATGAAGCCCGCATAGCTGCCATCGAAAGGGAGATAGGGACTACGGAAAGACAAAAGAATTCTCGCGATTTTCATCTATTGACGATTGTATTGACGCAGGTAGTAGGCATCCCAAGTATAAAAACATCGGGGAGCAAGAAGCGCTAAGTATCAATTCAAATCGCACTCACTCATCGACGTATTAATCTTATCCTTATCCAGCTGGTTAGCTGAAAGATTGTATTTATCGATCAGATAAGACCATCTAAAAATATACATGCAGTGATAGCCTAAGTTATCTGGCATCCACTCTCCCGGCCCCTTGGCTCCCTTGCTTTGATTTCTCCCATCGTCTACCAGGATCAAGTTCTGGTAGTCATTGGCAAACCGCCGTTTATCTTCGGCACTCCATCGTCAGCCACCATGATCGTGCGCCCACTTCAAAGGGATAATATGATCCAGGTCTAAATCGCTGGACTCAGTAAAGAATACGCCGAGATATTGGCCATACTATTTGCCCGTGACTACCCGGCACTGCAAGGTTGTTTTGAATGTCACAGGCTCGCTGCTTTCCCTGAGTAATAGTTCATGCCTGGTATTCTGACAGTCGTGGTCAGAGTCTATCCAGTGATTCCACTGTGATCGATCATAGGCTGGTATTGCGGCTAAAAGGGAGGGCGATAATAGTAATAGGATAAGAAATCGCATCAGGTATGTTCTGCAAATAATCAACCCTGTCCCCGCAAGGAATACCACTTGAAGGCTTGTCCATATTTCTCAACTACCGGTACAGGCTTGGCATCCTCAAGCATGAAGGTGCGTTTCACTGCTTCTAGCAATGGATAAGCAGTTGTAAATTCAAGTTCTCGCCCACAGTGGCTACACCGATGCAACCAGGTGAATCGGCAGTCTGAAGTGTAAGGTGTCTTGTATTTAAGTCGATAAACGCCCTTGCCACAGTCACAGACATATTCGATAAGCTGGGCCTGGATGGGTTTATGGACACGTGGCATTTTCTAAGTTTAGCAAGCGACCAAATAAAAATCCCCCGAGAAGTAGTTACGATACTCAGGGGATTGAAAACAACACTCATTGGAACTTAGAGTTGTTGATACACTCAGCTTTCCTTAGCAATTACCGTTTGCGTGAGATCAATTTTACATACGGCGTTTGCGATCTTGCCAAAGTTCATACAGGGCAAGAATGACAACCCCTCCACCCAGTATCAAATGAATCAGGCGCAGGTCGTTGCCGTATAGCATCACAAACGGTGAAGCCATGATCCAGCCACCGCAAGCTAGTTCAAGTATTTCCTCCCAGCGTTGCAGCGACATGAATTCGACTAATGCCAGCCCGACAATTAAAACACCGAATATTCCAGCATTGACGGTGATCATTGTATTGGTGCCGTCAATAACAGGCGACAGGATGATCAGACCACCGAACAGGGCGGAACAGAAGTCTTCCCAACCACGATGTTCGGTAAACCAATTATGATGAGCTGTATTTTCCATAACAAATCTCCTCTATCAGGTTACAAGGGGTGTAACCGGAATACCCATGAGAAGCCATCCCTCTATGTACCCTTCCCCATAGGGTGCCGGTACACGTATATTTAAATTTACGCTTGTTAATTTAAATTACTATTAGAATAAGTTTATTTACTTGGCGGGCGAGATCACAGATAAGCTTTTTTTATGTATAACCGATCAATACCGGAGCTTAGGGTATTGAATTTACACTCAGCCATCCTTAGCAAGTGTTAGGTAACTATGCCGGATAGATAGGCGGTGCGATATGGCGTAGGGCAGTAGGTTCTGTAGGAATTGGATTACAAATGGCTGCGTACGTATATTACCCATAATAAAAATGTGAACTGCGTCACACTTTATCGCTAGTTGGTAGACCATGATAATATTTGTCAGATATGGGGAAAATGACATGGATAAAATAAAAATAATTCTTGGGGCCTTAGTACTTGCATTGCATCTAGTGCCAACATCATCAACTGCCACCAGCATTACTAGAAATGTACTAATCGATCTTGAGGCTGATGGAAGTGTAACTGCTTTTGCAAATCAAGATTCTTGGGAAGGAACCGTAAGTATAGAGGACACAACCTTTACTACCGGTGATACCGTACTAATAAAAATACGATTCAAAAACTCGAAAGCCCTTGAACTTAGCAACCCTGATACTAACCCGTTAAATGACGGTATTGAGCTAACAAAACTTACGTTATTGCCAGTGCAGCCACCTAACCGAATATAGGGCATCTGGGACATATACCTATGTCGGCGTGGATGGAGATCTATTAAGCAATCCAACCTCTTGGGATATCAACGGTGGCGGTGCTGGTGGTGCAACATTCCATAGCCCTTTTTCGCGAGAGAATCTAACCGACACTTCATTTTCATATTCTGGTATTGACATAGAAATTAACTTTGACCCGTCAAGCCCAAACGAGGATAAATTTATATGTGGCTTACCTCCCTGTATATTCAATCTAATGGAGTGGTCATCTTCTGCAGAAAATGTACAGATAGTTGCGTCCATTCCTGAATCCGTCACCATCGACATTAAACCTGGAAGCGATCCGAATAGCATCAACCTACGATCCAAAGGGGTGATTCCAGTAGCGATACTGAGTACTAACACTGCTGTTTGTGAGGCACTCGCCAAAGAATACAACGGTGATGCCTCATTATCAACACTGCCAGGGACGTATCATTGTATCCAGTTGAACAAATAGAACCCAGCCCCTCTAATAAGCACATGCCGAGAGAGATGGGTAAAGACAGGCCTCTGATGTGAGAGTTATATGATGACTATCAAAATTAGGACTAATATATGGTTGCACGACTTTCATTAGTATTTTTTATGCAATTTGCATCAATGGCATATGCGGGAATTGGGTTTAAGACCTCAGAAGATAAAGTCTATACCCTTTATAGAAATAGTGCGATCTTGTCAGATGCAAGAATACATTTCGCTACTTTTGATGCGGATGATAGCGAGAGTTACAACAAGGAAAATTGCGAAAAAACCAGCAAGCTAATCATGACAGTGCCAAGTTTAAAGGTTAAGTATTGGTGTGAAAAAGGTTATTTTAAAGAGTAAAAATGTCAATAGCAATCAATTGGCTGAGGCTAAATCCCCCAGCATGACCATTCATAAGGGTGGATAAGTAACAGGTAGTCAGAGCGTTTCTGTGAATCTACTTCCATGTTTAGGCATCCTTTTAAGGGATATTCCTGCTTAGGCTACATCGTGTCAATCTAGCGAACCTTCGGCAGTAACGGCAGTTCCACCTTTGGAGATATTAGAAATATAAACTGGCACCCTGTTTCAGGCATATTCGGGTAAAAGCATCGAATTTTAGGATTGAAACGTATATAGAACCGTATATAGGGCAGGAACTTAAATTAAAAAAGCCCTAAATAACAAATACTTAGGGCTATATCATGGCGGAGAGCGAGGGATTCGAACCCCCGGAGGGTTGCCCCTCAACGGTTTTCAAGACCGCCGCTTTCGACCACTCAGCCAGCTCTCCCGAATCTGTTTTTTACAGCTATGGCACCGACATCCGAGGTCCAGCGCGATTGCCGGCGTATTATAATCATTTGCCGCATGGAGTCATCATGATTTTATTGGAATATGCACCCTTGAAAGCAATTACGCCAGCCCCATCTTATGAGTAATGTACGGACTTGCCTGATCGAGTGTAGGCGCCTAATAACCCTTAGTTTACTAAGGTTGATAATTGCTTGATATCGGCTGGATTGGAACTTAAAATGGTGTAAGTTAGTCAAATGAACATCTATTATTGGAGATAGCAATGCAATTGAATACTGCCGTAGCTCGCCCGCAGGGAGCGATCCTACAAACTAACAAACTGATAAAGAATACCTATATTCTTTTATCGATGACCCTCATATTTAGTGCGATTACCGCATTCCTGAGCATTGCCCTACAGGCTTCTTTTGGTACTGCTTTCGTAGCAACTCTGGTTGGCATTGGTCTACTCTGGTTCGTGCTTCCGAGGACCGCAAATTCGGCGACCGGAATCCCGGTTATATTTGGTATAACAGGCCTGCTAGGATTTGGATTGGGTCCTTTAATCAGCTACTATCTTGCGGTTAACCCCAGTATCGTTATGACCGCTCTCGGTGGTACCGGCGCCATATTCCTGGGCCTGTCCGGGTACGCGCTGACGACACGCAAGGATTTCAGCTTTATGGGCGGATTCTTGATGGTTGGGCTGCTGGTTGTGATCGGCGCTATGATTCTTAATATCTTTTTGGCAATGCCCGCATTATTTCTTGCTGTTAATGCCGCCATCGTCATGATCATGTCCGGCCTGATTCTGTTTCAGACTTCCTCCTTGATCCGCGGCGGTGAAACCAACTACATCATGGCAACCGCTGGTTTATTTCTGTCCATATTGAACATGTTCACCGCCCTGTTGCATTTGTTTGGCGCATTAGGCGACGACTAGAAGCAGGTCGCTATTTTTAACTTAGCAGTTTTTGGATTACCAGCAGGCCCCGATTTTCGGGGCCTATTTGTTTATCGGTATTGACGCTGTGGATTGGCTAAAAATTGGATCAGCATTGCTTCTGATAGCAATGTTTTTCATGATACTGCCGGGTGCCAGGAACGCGGCCAAAAACTCGCCGAAGGGGACCATGAAGGACTGGATGGGATATATAGTCCCGATGGTGGTAGTAGTGCTATTCGTCGTACTGTTGATCGCGCTGGTTTAACCAGATTAGTTCAGCCAGGTTCAAGTCACTCGGATTAGTGATTTTTATATTGCTGGGGTCACCGGAAACCAGCCTGGGTGAAAAACCCTGTAATTCAATCGCCGATGCGTCATCGGAAATTTCCAGATTATCGTCAATAACCACTTTTAATGACCGTAAAAGCATTGGTAGCGGGAAAATTTGCGGCGTGAATGCGCGCCATAACTGATCACGCGATACTGTCCTGGTAATATCCATAGTGCCTCCCTGCAGTTTGAGGGTATCCGAGACCGGAACTGCCAATATAGCCCCGGCTTCGTGGGCACGAGCGGCCTTAATCACATTGTCTAAATCTAAGTGAGTGACTAGCGGTCGAATCGCATCGTGTACCAGTGCAAGTACCTCACTACCGCACCGATCCTGTAAAACAAGCAGACCGTTGTATACCGAATGATGGCGCTCAACGCCACCGGCTGTTGTTAAAACGGGTTTTTCTGAAGTATAACCAAGCTCTTCCCAATGCGAGTCATCATTCTGTAACACTACTACAGCGCCTTCGATCCCGGGATGCGAGAGCAACCGATCGAGACAATGCTCGATTATCGTTTTACCCTGAAAAGACAGGTACTGCTTTGGCAATTCGCTCTGCATCCGCCTACCCACCCCGGAAGCCGGCACGATAGCCCATATCGGGTCCAGATTATTGTCCATTGGATTTCGACTTATCGGACGGGATAAGCTGAATGAAGGTTTCACCCTGTTTTATCATGCCGAGATCGTTACGCGCCTTTTCTTCGAAGGCGTCGAGGCCATTTTGTAAATCCAGTACCTGGGCCTCGAGTATGTTGTTTCTTTGTTCCAGAACGCGTAGTTTTGCTTTTTGCAGATCCAGTTCATTGGATAACTGCACCACCTCGGACAGGCTACCATCACCCAGCCATAATTTGTACTGCAAGCCGATGAGCAAAAGGATTAGTATGCCGATCAGGATTTTCATTGGCTGGTGTGGGCGATCCTACCTCATAAGCCACGAAATGCTGACTTGCCCGGGTAAATAGCAGAGCTTCCCAACTGTGCTTCTATACGCAGCAATTGATTATATTTCGCAACCCGGTCTGAGCGCGATAATGAACCGGTTTTGATCTGTCCCGCGCTGGTTGCAACCGCAAGGTCGGCAATAGTAACATCTTCAGTTTCCCCGGACCGGTGTGAGATTACCGTGGTGTAGTTGGCGTCGTGGGCCATCGATATTGCATCCAGGGTTTCACTCAGCGTTCCTATCTGGTTAAACTTGATCAAAATCGAATTAGCTATATTGTTTTCTATGCCGCGTGAAAATATACTGGTATTGGTCACGAACAGATCATCACCAACCAGCTGAATTCGCTCTCCAAGCTTTTTAGTCAGGATATCCCAGCCCTCCCAATCACTTTCGTCCATGCCGTCTTCTATGCTGATAATCGGGTACTGGTCGACCCAGGTCGACAGGTAGTCACTAAATTCGTGCGCATCGAACGATTTATTTTCGGAGGCAAGCAGATATTTTCCGTTTTCGTAAAATTCCGAACTGGCAACATCGAGACCCAGGCACAGATCATCGCCTGCTTTGAAACCGGCCTGGTGTATTGCTTCGAGTATGATTTCAATGGCCTCTTCGTTAGACGACAAATCAGGCGCGAAGCCCCCCTCATCACCAACCGCGGTATTCATACTTTTTTTGTTCAAAACCGACTTTAATGCGTGGAAAACCTCGACGCCATACCGCAGAGCCTCGGAAAAACTGGGGGCACCTACTGGTAACACCATAAATTCCTGCAAATCGACACTGTTATCAGCATGAGCACCGCCATTAATGATATTCATCATTGGCACCGGCAGTGTCCGTGCTGTTTCACCACCCAGGAATCGGTAAAGCGGCTGCTGTGCCTGTATCGCAGCCGCCTGCGCATTTGCCAGTGAAACGGCGAGCAATGCATTGGCGCCCAGGTTGCGCTTATTATCGGTGCCATCGAGATCGATCATCGCCGCATCGAGGCCAGCCTGGTCGTTGCAGTCCATGCCATTCACGCACCTGGCGATTTCATCATTGATATGGGCAACCGCTTTTGTCACCCCCTTACCCAGATAGCGCTTTTTATCATTGTCGCGTAACTCGATCGCCTCGCGCTCACCGGTCGACGCTCCCGATGGCGCTGCAGCTCTACCCATTACGCCTGTTGACAGGATTACTTCGGCCTCGACCGTCGGATTTCCTCTTGAATCCAGTATTTCGCGGCCAATTACCCTGCTTATGCTGGTCATAAAATCTCCAGTACTAAAAATTTAACCATCACTTCTTCGCCCGCCTAAATTCGAGCGCGGCGGTAATAAAACTATTGAACAAGGGGTGGCCCTCGCGTGGATGCGAGGTAAATTCGGGATGAAACTGACAACCGATAAACCAGGGGTGATCAGATAATTCGACCATTTCAACCAGTTCATTGTCGATCGAGAGACCGGCTATCACCAGTCCCGCGTCCTGTAGTCTATCGAGATAATTATTATTAAATTCGTAACGGTGACGATGCCTCTCCTGGATTTCGTCGCTATCGTAGGCTTTCCGTGCGGCTGTCCCCGGCACCAGTTTGCAGGTCTGGGCACCGAGTCGCATGGTACCACCCATATCGGCATTTTCGTCCCGGGTTTCGATCGACCCACCCTGATCGAGCCATTCCGATATAAGTGCAATTACCGGATCGGGCGTTTTCGGATTAAACTCGGTGCTGTGGGCTTTTTTGAGACCGAGGACATTACGCGCATATTCAATTACAGCGACCTGCATACCCAGGCAAATACCCAGGTAAGGAACCTGGTGGGTACGTGCATAGTTAGCAGTCGCTATCTTGCCCTCGATCCCTCGGCTGCCAAATCCTCCCGGCACCAGGATCGCATCTAGATCTTTTAAACAATCGGTACCATCAGTTTCAATCGAATCTGAATCGATCTTGATGATGTTTACCCTGGTCCTTGTATGTATCCCCGCATGATCGAGCGATTCGTTGAGTGACTTGTAAGCATCGGTATGGTCGACATATTTACCGACAAAGCCAATATCGACTTCATGCTCTGGGGATTCTAATGCCTCTACCACCCGGTCCCAGTCGGATAAATCCGCGGCCGGGAGACTAAGCGAAAACCGCTTGGCGACAATTTCATCGAGTCCCTGTTCGTGCAAATGCCTTGGGAACTTGTAAATGTGGTCAACATCGACCGCGGAGATAACCGCTTCTTCCGAGACATTCGTAAAAAGAGCAATTTTCCGGCGCTGTTCGACAGGAATTTCACGATCCGAACGGCACAATAATATATCGGGTTGAATACCGATTGAGCGCAGCTCCTTTACCGAATGCTGGGTTGGTTTGGTCTTGATTTCGCCTGCTGCAGGGAGGTAGGGTACCAGCGTCAAATGGATGTAAAGCACATTCTCGTGACCTAGTTCGAAACCAAGTTGCCTGATAGCTTCCAGAAAAGGCAGAGATTCTATGTCACCGACAGTTCCGCCTATTTCCACCAGTACAATGTCGGCGTCGTTGGTATTACCAAGCACCGAGCGTTTTATTTCGTCGGTAATGTGGGGAATGACCTGAACCGTAGCACCGAGGTAATCTCCACGTCGCTCTTTTGCTATGACATTTTCGTAAATTCGTCCGGTCGTGTAATTGCTGCCTCGTGAACATCGAATCCCGGAAAATCGTTCATAGTGACCAAGATCGAGATCAGTTTCGGCGCCATCATCGGTAACATAAACTTCGCCGTGTTGGAAGGGGCTCATTGTACCCGGATCGACGTTGATATACGGATCCAGTTTGATCATCGAGACACTGAGTCCCCGCGCCTGAAGTATTGTAGCCAGAGAGGCGGATGCAATGCCTTTGCCCAGTGATGATACGACACCACCGGTAATAAAAATAAATCGGCTCATAGACCTTAAAAAAATTAGAGAAGTGACAACACAGGTTGGGCAGAAACAATAGCAGAATCCACATTTGAAGACAATCCGCATCTGTCCTGGGTCAACGAAATGTTGATTAATTACCTATCATGGTCGGTCGCCACAGGCTGCTGGATCATCAGCAAAAATCAGAAATTCTAATATACTCAATACCTATGCAATCCTTAATAATCGAGAGCAATCAAGCCAATTGTCGGCTGCTGGATAATATTCTGGGGCAACAGGGTTTCGATAGTGACATCTGCGGCAATATCGACACCGCGCGCTCTTATGTCGATTCCGAAAATTACGATATCATTTGTATCAACCATCAGCTGAAAGACGGTGAAAGCAGCGAGTTCGTCGAATATTGCAATAGTCACCCGCGTAATCGCAATACACCGATATTGTATCTGACCGACACACAAACCCACAAAACCCAATTGAAATCGCTGCGGATTGATAAAATTATCAATATGCAGAATAAACAGCGGGTTGCGGACCAGATTATCCATTTTGTCGAATCCCGTCTCGACCCGGTATTTTCTGAAGGTCGGATCCTGTTTATCGAAGATAGCAAAACAGTAACCGCGGTAATACTGTCCCAGCTTAAAAATACCGGTTACCAGGTTGAACATTATCGGAGCGCTGAGGACGCCTGGGCAGATTTTAAAAACGAGGCTGCGTATGGATCGGATAGCAAGGCCTTTGACCTGGTCATTACCGATATTACGCTTGCTGGCAATATGTCCGGCCACGAACTGGCTGAAAAAATTCGGGCACTCGACGGTGCACGTGGATTTATACCGATAATTGCTGTCACCGGCGACACCAGTGACGAATTGCGTTTGTCACTATACCAGAGCGGGGTCAATGATTTTATCCAGAAGCCAATTTTATCCGGCGAACTTCTGGTACGTATTCGCAATTTGATAACCACTAAACGACTGCTCGACAAGGTCCATGATCAACGCCGTGAATTATTTGCACTGGCAACCACAGACAAACTCACTGGCTGCCAAAATCGTCACAGCCTGATGGAATTTTCAGGGAAGTTTTTTGCACTTTCTTCGCGGCAGCGATACCCGATCAGCATGCTGGTTATCGACCTCGATCACTTCAAAGCAATCAACGACACTCACGGGCATGCCACCGGTGACCTGGTACTAAGCTCAGTGGGTAATCTATTGAACCAGTTTTTCCGCAAAGGTGATCTGGTTGCACGTTTTGGTGGCGAGGAATTCGTTGTGTTAATGAGTCACTGTGACCAGCCGCTGGCCCAGACAAAAGCGGAAAAATTACGCCAGGCAATCGAAGACCTGCAACCCGATGGCATAAAAATCACTGCCAGCATCGGTTTCACGTCTCGACAGGCTGATCAAAGCGGCGAATTTGATGTACTTTTCAGCAGCGCCGACAAGGGTGTTTATACGGCCAAGGAAAATGGTCGAAACTGCCTGGTATATATACCCATCGAAGCATAGGCGACCATTCGAGTTCAGGGTTTTGTCGCTAAAAAAAATGCTCTTCGCGGTGCGGGAAGGCCTTCTACCGTGATAGCGGTATTATTTTGGTCGAGACTTTCAGATAAAGATTCGAATTGCATCCAGTCAGTAGTTCGTTGCTCCTGGCTGGTAGTAATACTGATATCAACGATACGGGTATCGACAAATCCGCAACGTTGCAACCATTTCTGCAACTCGCTGGCACTGGG
>SMUX01165186.1_pt1 | contig 11016 bp, 9 predicted proteins | sample 2456431 | NCBI WGS metagenome assembly SMUX01 (sample SAMN11095930, study PRJNA526329) | marine sediment metagenome | biome: Marine sediment; feature: Surficial sediment; material: Deep marine sediment; isolation source: Hadal surficial sediment | place: Pacific Ocean | collected 2014-11 | depth 0-1... | reverse complement strand
TCTCGCCCTGGCATGTGCCGTTCTGAATAAACCTGAGCTCCTGCTTCTTGATGAACCAACGAGCGCTGTCGATCCGAAGAGCCGTCGGGATTTCTGGGCCAGGTTATTCGAACTGGCTGACGCAGGAACAACCATACTCGTCTCGACGCACTACATGGATGAGGCGGAACGTTGCCATCGCCTGGCCATCCTCGATCACGGCGTCAAGGTCGCTGACGGAACGCCCAAGGACCTGCAGACAGAAACCGGCATGTCCATCGTAGAGATACTCGCGGACAATCCTTACGCAGCGCAGGTTGCAATCGAGAACGAACCGAAAGTCATCAGCGTCACTCAACTCGGCTTGCGGCTTCGCGTTCTTATTCCGGTGAAATTCACGAACCCGCTGAAAATTATCGATGACTGCCTGAATCTGAACGGCATAACGGCGAGCACGGAAACGGTGTCGGCCTCCCTCGAAGATGTTTTTGTCGCTGTCACGCAAAAGAAAAACACGCCGGAGCATCTCAATTGAACGCGTTCATTCGTCTGTTCGCCATCATGCGCAAAGAGTTTCGGCAACTCAGACGAGACCGGATTACCCTTGCAATGATTGTCGGAGTCCCGATCGGTCAGATTCTGCTATTTGGCTACGCGATCAATACCGACGTGCGACACCTTAAATCGGCGGTCGCCAATCAGGCGAACACTCACCTGTCTCGCGAATTTGTTGCCGAGTTGCGTCAAACTCAGGTACTCGATTTTCGTTACGCAGTTGAAACACCGCAGGAACTCGAACAGCTGCTGCGGTCCGGGAAGGTGTCTGTGGGCGTCTACATCCCGCCTGATTTTGATCGGCGTTCACTCGATCCACGGCGCGCCGCGGCGCAGTTACTCGTCGACGGTGCTGACCCGACAATCGTCGCCATCGCGAATCAACTGTCATTGATGCCGGTGGGATTCGAGACGACGAAGTCAGGGCCGCAGCGTTCGCTCGAAGTCAGGCCCTTTTACAACCCGGAACGACGTACGGCCGTAAACATCATTCCCGGCCTTATCGGAATCATTCTGACACTGACGATGACGCTGTTTACCGCAGTTGCCATTGTGAGGGAACGGGAACGTGGCAATCTCGAATTGCTGATCAACACACCCGTCAGCACCGCGCAGCTGATGATCGGAAAAATCCTCCCGTATATTGCAATTGGGCTTGTGCAACTCGCACTTATTGTCGGTGTTGGACGATTGCTCTTCGATGTGCCATTGCTGGGGACGATGACGGAACTTTACATCGCGTCGTCAGTTTTCATTGCCGCCAATCTGGCGCTCGGCTTATTCATATCGACCGTCGCCAAGACACAGTTTCAGTCCATGCAAATGACTATTTTTCTTCTGTTGCCGTCGATATTGCTGTCTGGATTCATGTTTCCTTTCGACGGCATGCCCAAGTTCGCGCAATACCTTGGAGAAATTCTGCCAAATACACATTTCATACGATTAACTCGCGGCATCATGTTGCGAGACGCCTCATTGATCGAGCTGGGAAACGAGCTACTGATTCTGGCTGCGATTGCGATAATCGCAATGACCGGGGCGGTAATGCGTTTTTCGAGACGGCTGGACTAGCCCGGACTAGTGTCTAGTCGCGACAACGGAGTTCTGCAGGCCTTCGCTTTGTAACGACACCATCGTTAGCGACACTGCCGTGGCAGTCATAGCAAGGGCACACATCATGGCAATATTCGGATCGTTCCAGATGTAGTCTGTGATGACGTACGCAACCGCGAAGGGTCCGAGTGCCCCGAATAGCGCAATCCCCCAACTTTTCTTTACGCTGTTAATAAAGTTGTCGGTAGACTCCTCGAAGCCCAGCGCAAACATGATGAATATGATGCCGAGTTCGGCAAACTTATGAATAAACGGACCGCTCTGTTCCGGCAGTATGCCGATATTGACCAGAAAGCAACCGATGAAGAGATAGAACAGGACTGGCGTCAATCGGGTCTTTTTCGCTGCGACGACGGCAGCAAATACCCCGGCCCAGATCAATGCCAAATGAACTAATGGGTTCATCTGCTCAAAGAGCCTTTTCCCTGCCAATCTGTTGTGGCCTGGTATTCCTTTGCTCGTCCAGCCTTGCACAGTCGATGCATTCGAGCGCATACGGGTAGGCGATCAGTCTGCCCTCATCTATCGGCAAGCCACAGTCAATACAGGTACCAAACTGACCTGAATCCATCCGTGCCAATGCCAACGAAATCTTCGTGATCTCTGACCTCGCCTCGTTGCCCAGTGCGTCTACGACTTCGCTGTCTTCGAGCTGTTTGGCTCGCTCCTTGGAATCAGCTTCATAACCACGTCGCAGGTTTGCAGTAATGCGCTCAAGCCGCTCGGTCAGCTCCTCTTTCTTTCGCAGCAGTTCCTCATGAAGCCCATCAGGCCAATTTTTCACCATGGTAGTGTGCCTCCTCATCTTCATTGGCGCGGCCGGCCGACCTGCCGAAATTCGGTGAGTTCAACGTCGAAAACTGGTGGACTTTTCAGTGTATCAGGCAAGTGGCCGCTGGCCGACCTATACTGAATAACAGGTAAACACCTTTCCCTACCGCCATGGCTTCCAGAGGTGTAAGCATGCATGAAATCTCCCGAATCAGCTGCGTAGTCGATCCGACGGCGGACAAGCAGCCCGCAATGGGTCGTGCCGCCTGGCTTGCCAACAACATTGGCGCAGAACTGGACCTTTTCATCTGTTACTACAATGAGTATCTGGCCGGCGATCGCCTCTTCGACTCACCCTCTCTGAATAAGGCGCGTCACGAATTAATTTATTGTTACAAACAGCATCTCGAAAAACTCGCTGAGCCGTTACGAAGTTCCGGCCTGACGGTACGCACCTCGGCCGCCTGGGATCATCCGCTTTACGAGGGCATTGTTCGACATGTGCACGCAATTGGCGCCGATATTGTCTTCAAAGATACACACCACCACTCCGCGTTGAAGCGTGCATTGCTTACGCATACAGATTGGAATCTTATTCGCAGCTGCCCGGTGCCGCTTTGGCTGGTCAAACCGCCCGAGCTTGCTGACAATCCATTGTTTATCGCGGCAATCGATCCGTTTCATCAACATGACAAACCCGCCGCACTCGATGACAAAATCCTTGTTCTGACGAAAGCCCTGGCCGAAAAATCGGGCGGCGAGATTCACGCATTTCACGCATATGATCCACAGATTGCCGTCGCGACTGCCAACTCCAATGCTTACATTCCTGTTGCATTGCCGTTCGATGAAATTGAGACACAGGTGCATGATCAGCACGAAAAGCGCTTTCTTGAACTAACAGATTTTCATGGTTTCGATCACCAGCACGGACATCTCGTCGCAGGCCTGACCCACGAAGAGTTGCCGAGGATGGCGGAAAAAATGAATGCTGACGTCATCGTCATGGGTGCCGTTGCAAGGAACCGCTGGAAGCGCCTTTTCATCGGAGCAACGGCCGAACGGACCCTAGAGCACCTACCCTGTGATTTGTTGATCGTCAAGCCGGATTGGTTTCAATCTCCCGTCGAGATATCAAGCAACGAAGCCGCGTAATTTATTGCTTGCTGGTATCACGTCGCGAGCAGGTTTGAATGGTGCCTCAGGTGAGCTTCCATGAAAGTGGAGATGAAGTAGTAGCCATGATCGTAGCCTTCCTGCCGGCGGAGTTCGAGATCGACCGAGCGTTCTGCACAAGCGGCTTCGAACAGGTGCGGATGTAATTCCTGCTCCAGAAACTGATCGTTCATACCCTGATCGATCAGGATCTTGTTTTGCGGTCTCGTATCGCCTAATCGTTTTACCAATTCGGTGGCATCGTACTCAGGCCATTTTGACTGGTCACTGCCCAGATAGTTACCAAGCGCCTTTTGTCCCCAGGGACAGTTCATCGGGCTGCAGATCGGTGCAAATGCTGAGATCGATTTAAAGGTGTCCTGGTTCTTCAGGCCAACGGTCAATGCGCCGTGGCCCCCCATCGAATGACCGAAAATACCCTGACGGTCCGCGTCGCCCGGAAATTGCGAAAAAATGATCTCCGGCAGCTCCTTGGTTATGTAGTCGTACATGTGATAGTTGGCCGACCATGGAGATTCCGTGGCATTGAGATAAAAACCAGCCCCGAGTCCGAAATCGTAGGCACCGTCCGGGTCGTCCGGCACGTCGTCACCACGCGGGCTCGTATCGGGAGAGATCAGCATCAGCCCGAGTTCGGCGGCAATACGTTGTGCCCCGCTCTTGATCATGAAGGTCTCTTCCGTGCAGGTCAGGCCGGATAGGAAAGTCACTACAGGAACATTTTTGATTTCGGCATCGGGCGGCACGAAAACTGAAAATTGCATGTCGCAGTCGTTGACCGCCGAGTGATGACGGTAGAAACCCATCTTTCCGCCAAAGCATTCGTGCTCGCTGATGATTTCCATTGTCATGCCAGGGTCCTGTCCCGCATATGCCTTACCGAACTCGACACGTCTTTTCGCGGCCGGCAGCGTTGCGGCACCTCGCGATAGCGGTGCTATTACTCGTCGCCACGTCTTGCCGTCCACAAAAATCCGTGGCCGATTCAGTCGATTTTTTCACGGGACAGGACACTACTCGAATTTCTGCATTACCAGCGTAGCGTTGGTGCCGCCGAATCCGAAGCTATTTGTCATAGCAGTCTTGATGCCGGCGTTGTCGATGCGTTCCGTGACAAGCGGCATATCTCTGGCAGCCGGATCGATGTCGATGACGTTGATCGAAGGTGCGATGAAGTCATGCTCCAGCATCAGCAGGCAATGAATTGCTTCCTGTGCGCCGGTCGCACCTAATGAATGACCGCACATTGACTTGCTGGAACTGAATCTCGGAATGCTTTCACCGAATATTTCGCGCATCGCCTGCAGCTCGCAGGTATCGCCGACGGGCGTGCTCGTGCCGTGCGTATTGATGTAATCGATTGGCAGGTCAACCGTCGCACGCGCTAACTCCATGCAGCGCATCGCCCCCTCACCGGACGGCGCAACCATGTCATGACCGTCGGATGTCGCACCGTAGCCGACAAGTTCTGCATATATTTTCGCCCCGCGCGCCTTCGCGTGCTCAAGCTCCTCGACAACCACCATGCCGCCGCCGGCCGCACTCACGAAACCGTCCCGATTCTGGTCGTAGGGCCTGGACGCCTTCGTCGGGTCATCATTGTATTTCGTCGATAACGCACCCATTGCATCGAACAGGCAGGACAGGGACCAGTGTTCCTCTTCGCCGCCGCCAGCAAAAACCAGGTCCTGTTTGCCGATCTGGATCTGCTCCATTGCGATGCCGATGCAATGCGCGCTCGTGGCACAGGCAGACGTCACGGAGTAATTCAAGCCTCTTATTTTGAATGGCGTCGCGAGGCAGGCAGAAACGGTGCTGCCCATTGTCCGTGGAACCATGAATGGACCGATCTTGCGAACGCCTTTGTCGCGTGTGATGTCCGCACTGCCAACGATGTTTGCGGTCGACGCACCGCCGGATCCGGCAATCAGACCGCTCCGGGGATTGGACACATCGGATTCTTCCAGGCCGGCGTCATCAATCGCCTGCTGCATGGAAATATAGGCGTAAGCTGCGGCGTCACCCATGAAGCGGCGCACCCTTCGATCGATGTGTTCGCTGATATCGATATCGATACTGCCGCAGACCTGGCTCCTGAGCCCCATCTCTTTGAACGTTTCATTGAAGGTGATGCCGGAGCGGCCCTCTTTGAGTGAATCGAGGACCTCGTCTTTGCTATTGCCCAGACACGAGACGACACCGATGCCGCTTATCACCACACGTTTCATCACTGCGTCCTAGAAATCATCCGTCGACATGAACAGGCCCACTCTCAGGTCTTCCGCCGTATATATTTGCCGGCCGTCCACGGCGACAGTGCCATCGGCGATAGCCAGCGTCAGCCTGCGCGTGAGCAGACGCTTGAAGTCGAGCTGAAACGACACCAGTTTAGCGGTGGGCAATACCTGTCCGCTGAACTTCACCTTGCCGACACCGAGCGCCCTACCCCTGCCCTTGTGGCCGCCCCAGACCATGAAAAAACCAACCAACTGCCAGAGTGCATCGAGTCCGAGGCAACCCGGCATTACCGGATCACCGACGAAATGACAGTCAAAAAACCAGAGTTCGGGCCGGATATCCAGTTCCGCCGCGATCTCGCCCTTGCCGAACTTGCCGCCGGTATTCGTAATTCTGGTGATGCGGTCAGTCATGAGCATATCGGGCATCGGCAACTTGGCACTATTCGGATCGAACAGTTCACCACGCGCGCACGCCAGCAATTCGTCACGATTGTACGAATTCTGTCTTCCCGACGGCAGACCGTCCGGGTCAGGGCTTTTGCTTGTTTTGGCCACACGCGCTCCGGCGCATTCCTGATAGTTCGTTGACATCGGATACCGCTCTTTCAACGGCTTGTCTGGCGTGGCGTATCTTACCGGACAAACCGTTGTGGTGCCTTAGAAATTCCGCATGGTTACAGGCCTGCGTCGCGCCGAATGTGATGCGTTTCACTGACCGGGCAGGTCGCGGCGCCTGATGGCCCGGATCTGACGCAGGTCCTTGAATTGCTGAAGAATAAGTGCGTTTATTCAACCAGAAAAATGGTTTCCGAACAGCCATCGGCATTGAAAGCGAGCAAGAAATGACATCAGGCCCTTTCGACGGTCAACAGACAACGGCTGATGCCGGAATCTGCCGGCGCGTTTCCATGCGTGCTGCACTGTTGACGTTATTTGCCGTTTCATCCGTCGGCAACGCCGAGACCGTCCGCGACAACTTTGTAGATCGCCTTTACAGCAATAACGACGGCACTGTGAACTGGAGCGGCGACTGGGTCGAGGTGGATGGACAGGGTGGAGGCCCAACCGGTGGCAATGTCTGGATCACCGGTGGCAGCGACGAATTACGCCTGGAAGATCGGCCAAATACGGGTGGGCAACCAAGTGCAACCCGGGAAGCCAACCTGCTCGGTGCATCGATCGCAACATTTTCCTTCGACTGGCGAACGACTGGCGGCGTAGATGCGAGCGATGCGATTGTCGTGGAAGTGTCTGCAGATGGCGGCGGTGCGTGGACGATCCTGGAGACATTTACGGGCCTGGTCGGCGCCAATTCAGGGTCACGAAGTTACGACATTACTGCCTATGCCTCAGCGAACACGCAAATTCGTTTTCGTGTAACCAACCTCTATGGCGGCGGCAACGAGAGTTTCCGCCTGTCCTTCGTCGAAATCGACTTCCCTATCTTTCTGAGCGGCACGGACCTGAGCGTTACACAAACCGACACACCCGACCCGGTCAATGTTGTCAGTCCCCTCAGCTATACGCTGACGATTGACAATAATGGGCCAGACGATGCGACCGGCGTCACCGTCACTGATACCTTGCCTGCAGGCGTCACATTCCAATCCGCTTCGGCGACACAGGGAAGTTGTAGCGAAGCGGCCGGCATCGTCACCTGCACATTGGGTGACATGATCAGTGGTGCCACTGCCACGATAAATATTGCGCTCACTGCGCCCGTCAGTACCGGCACGATAACGAACTCTGCGACTGTGACCGGGAATGAAACTGACCCATTTGCCGGCAATGATACATCGACTGAAGGTACAACAGTCCAGAATCTGAACGTGAATCAGCTTTGTTATCTGGTTGCGGACAACGGCGGCGGTGGCGGCGGCAATGACCTGTTCACGATGATCGATACTGCCGACTTCGATCCGCTCACCAATGAAACCAACATCGGAATCGGCACCGGCACCAACGGGATCGAGGCGATCGCCTATAACTCAGCGACGGGTGTCGTTTATGCCGCCAACGTAGGCCAACTGGGAATCCTGAACACAACGACGGGCGTATTCCTGCCCCTGCCGGCGCCTTTCGGCACCGGCACGGGCTCTGCCGGCAGTATTACATTCAGCAATGTCGACGGACTGACCTACGACGCAACGACCGGCATCATGTTCGGCTCACACGCCCGCAGCGGTCCGGATCTCCTGTTCCAGATCAACATGACGACCGGCGCACATGTTCCCAACGCGTTCGGCGCCGGGATCGATTACGTGCAGATTCAGCCGCAGTTCGGTAACAACATCGTCGACGATATCGCAGTCGATCCGACCACCGGCATCATGTATGCCACAACCAACAGCGGCGGCAGCTCCGACCGGCTGATAACCGTGAACAAAGTAACCGGTGCGAGCACCAACATCGCATTGATTACGGTTCCCGATATCGAAGGCCTGGGTACGGATCCAACCGGCCAACTCTGGGGAACCAGCGGTACCCAGGGCATTCTTTACGAGATCGATAAAGCCACGGGCGTCGGCTCGAATGGCCGTACGATCGACAACGGCGGCGACTATGAGTCAGTCGACTGTTATGCAATATCGCCGGCTGTCACTGCAGACCTGGGCCTGACCAAGATCGTCAATGACGCAACACCTCGAGAGGGAGACACGATCACATATACGGTGACCGTCTTGAACTCCGGACCGGGCCCGGCAACAGTCGTGCAGATCATGGACCTGCTGCCTGCCGGCGTCACGTTCGTCTCGGCAACGCCGAGCCGGGGAACATACGATCCATTGTCCGGAGACTGGTTCGTCGGCAGCCTGGGCGCCGGCAGCAGTGCGACGCTGACGTTACAGGCAGACGTCGATGCCGGAACCGGCGGCACGACGATTACCAACACGGCGAACGTCGATTTCCTCAGCCAGATCGATCCGAACGCCGCAAATGACGTCGCGTCGGTAGACATCATCCCAATTGGGACACCGAGCCTCCTCATTCTCAAAGCAGCTGTAACGATCGAAGACCCGATCAACGGAACAACAAATCCGAAGGCAATCCCCGGCGCTGCGGTGCGTTATCTCGTCATGACGACGAATACTGGTGCGGGGCCTGTCGATACGGACACGCTCGTAATCACCGATCCGATTCCGGCAAACATCGCTCTTCGCGTCATTGACTTCGACGGCGTGACTTCCGGTCCGGTCCAGTTCGTCGACGGAACACCCGCAAGCGGCCTCACTTACACCTTCGTCGCGCTCGGTGATGGCGGCGACGACGTCTCCTTTTCGAATGATGGCGGCACCACGTATACCTACAGCCCGACCGCGGATGCCAACGGCGTGGACACAACCGTCACCCACATACGCATCAATCCCAAGGGCGAACTCATGGGCAACACAGGATCAGGCGATCCGTACTTCGAGGTCTACTTCAAAGCTATCGTCCAGTAGTTCCGCGACAGGGACCCCAGGCTCCCTCGTCCACCAGAAAGTTCAGACTCGGGGTATTCATTGTTTTCAATACAGGCAAATGTCCGGGCTGGGAGCAGCCGGTCAACCGACTAGAAAAATGACGTCACGACAGGCAAAGATCGGCCGAGGCTGTTTGAAAACTCGGCAACAGACTCACATCAGAAGTTGCCTTCAAACACATCGTGAGATGCTATTGACTGGCTTAGGAGCGGATAGCGTCCGGTCAGTAAGCTAACTTGACCTCAATTGAAAATTCGCCTGGCCTGGAAACGATCTCAAGCGGTCGATTTTGAGTTTTCACACAGCCTCGGCCGTAAGCAGATATGTAGACTTGATCTAAAAAAGACCCTTACTCTTCCATGTTTTTGCCAGCCCGCGTGCATAATCTTCGCAGGAGGTCAATGAAACCCCGAACTCCCGTTGTAACGGTGCTGTATCGCCGACGGCGCCCTCGCGTTCCCATGATCGATAGATAGCTGCGAGCGCCTGCGCCAGCGGCGATCCTATGAACGGTCCTAACCGAGCGACAAACTCCTCGTCACTGAGCTCAACATATTCAATCGGGCGCCCGAGGGCCCGTCCTATAATCTCCATCACTTCTGGGAGCGTGAGGGGGTCAGGCCCCAGCACGTTGAAAAAGCGGTTCTTAGGTACGCTATCGAAAGCCCGTGCTGCCACTTCTGCGATGTCGCATACAGCCACGGGTTGCATTAGTGCAGTTGGAGATAGTGGCCAACTGAACCGCCCCGCCAGCAATTCATCTTGTGCGAGCCCCGGATTATCCATGAACATGTTAGCGCGTAAGACAGTATGGGGGAGATCACTGGCAGCAAGGTCTCTTTCGAGTTTTCGCTTGGTCTCGAGCATTTCCACGCCCGGCGCGGTCTCGGGACCCTGAATCGAGAGCAAGACAAAGTGTTTGATGCCTGCGGCCTTTGCCCCCGTTAGAACGTTACGCCCCCAAGAGCGTTCGACGCCGAATGGATCCTGCTGACCAATCCCGAGTGGACTGCAATAGTAAGCGCCGTCCGTGCCAGCCAGGGCGGCACAGGTGCTTTTCTCGTCACTCAAGTCGAATAAAACGATCTCAGCGCCTTGTTGAGCGAGGTGTTGAGCGCGTCCGAGGTCGCGCACAAGTGCTCGAACCTGGTGTCCTCGGTCCAGCATGCAAGTCGCTAACGCGCACCCAGTTTTTCCCGTTGCTCCGACTACTGCAATCTTCATGGTGCCCCTTGGTGTTCTTTATTGATTATAGTCCTCCTATTGATCGTCCAAGGACATGGGATTCAGTAGCAGATTTGGTTCAAACCAGTTTATTGGATGTCCGCTGGAGGTGGCAGCCATAAGCAGACATTAAGGATTCAAGCGCCATTAACTCTGAATTCGGCGACCGACTACGATATTCTTGGAGGTCTAGCGGGGAGTCTGCCATGGTCAGTGTCTCGAAGTTCATCAATGAATTACGACGCCGCAACGTGTTGCGCAGCGGCGCTGCCTACATCGTCATTGCGTGGTTGCTGATCCAGGTCTTCGATATTCTCCTCGAGACATACGCCGCACCTGCATGGGCGATGCGTGCCGTCGTAACAGCACTGGCCGTTGGATTTCCGGTTGTACTGATTCTTGCGTGGATCTACGAGATTACAACCCAGGGCGTGAAGCGTACCGAGGTGGATTCCGAGGGCGATTCGATCTCGACACCCGCCGGTCGTCAGATC
>SMUX01116237.1_pt1 | contig 11020 bp, 7 predicted proteins | sample 2456431 | NCBI WGS metagenome assembly SMUX01 (sample SAMN11095930, study PRJNA526329) | marine sediment metagenome | biome: Marine sediment; feature: Surficial sediment; material: Deep marine sediment; isolation source: Hadal surficial sediment | place: Pacific Ocean | collected 2014-11 | depth 0-1... | reverse complement strand
TCGCGAAGTGCTTCTGTTGATGCAAAATCACTTACCTTTCTTCGTCGTAACTGATGTGCAAGCCAAAATTCGGTTCGTGCTTTTAACCATTTAGAAAAATGATTTCCTTCTGCATGATACAATAAACTTTCATCGGAAATGTTTTTTAACTCTTTTGCGAGTTCTTTTAAATTAGATGCTCTTGCAACTTCTTTACCATCGGGTGTTTTAAGAATAAAATCTCCAAAGCCAAAGTGCTCCATCATAAATTTTCTCAAATCGTATAAAAGACGGGGAGAGTTTTTAAATAGATAAGACGCATCAACTTTTTCTGCCTTCTCTGCAATTGTCTGATCGCTTGTTTGTATAAGTATTGGAATATCCTTGAGCTCGGCTTTTACTGCGGCTGCAAGTTTCAGTCCTGCTTCAGGGTCTCTGTGTCCGCCTTTTTTAAAGTTGTTATCTATAATTATTCCGAGCACATACTCTTTATATTTTTCAAAACATTCCCATGCTTCCTCGTAAGTGGTGCAGAGTAAAATTTTGGGTCGTGCACGCATTCGCAGGTAACGGTGAGTTGTGTTTACGCCTTCTCGTATTAACCTCTGTGCCTGCTTAAAAATTTCTGTGTAAATGATCGGCAGGTAAGAAGAATAGAATCGAACATTATCTTCAACCAATATGATTACCTGTACGCCTATGCTTTCCGTATCGTTTTTAACATTCATTACGTCTTCCACACATTTTATCATTCCGATTAGAAGATGATAATCTCCACCCCATATAAATATTCTTGAAAAAATGGAAGTATCGTAATTAAGCATCAATTCCTTTCGTTCCCGGTTATCGTAAGCCAGAAGCATTATCGGAAGTGATTTGTTTAATTCCTTTACCTGTCTTGCAAACACTGTCGGATGCATATCTTCAATATGAAGAGTTGTAATTATCATATCGAATTCGTTTTTACCACGGAGCAATTCTAATGCTTCCATACCTGTTGTAACGTGTATAATTTCCGGTGCCTGGCTTAAATTCAGATTTTGATATTCTTCGCGGATCAGTTCGTACAGCCGCCCATCTTCTTCAAAGAGATAATTATCATAGATGCTTGATACAAGAAGTATTTCGCGTACCTTGTAGCGCATTAATTTTTGGAATTTTTTAATACGCGAACTAAAAGCATTTTCCAGGCTGTAATTCTTTAGCTGATCTAATGTTGAAGTTTTGCTCATCATTCTATCTTATTACACCAACCCCTGATCCAGCATAGCATCTGCAACTTTAAGGAATCCGGCAATATTAGCACCGTTAACATAATTACCCGGTGCGCCAAACTTCTCTGCGGTTGTTAAACAGGTACTGTGAATTCTAACCATAATTTCATGCAGCCGTTTATCAACTTCTTCTCTTGGCCATGGAAGACGCATACTATTTTGCGACATCTCCAATCCTGAAGTAGCTACACCTCCTGCGTTAGAAGCTTTGCCCGGTGCGTAAAGTATTCCCGCCTCGTTAAAAAATTTGTATCCTTCTATGGTAGTAGGCATATTTGCTCCTTCGCAAACACAGTAGCATCCATTCTTTACTAACTCTTTCGCTTCGTTCTCATAAATTTCATTTTGCGTTGCACAGGGAAGAGCCACATCCACTTTTACACTCCATGGCTTTTTACCGGGGAAAAATTCAACTTTAAATTCTTTTGAATAATCTTCTACCGCATCTTTATTGCTTGCTCTAAGTTTTAATAAGTAATCCACTTTTTCGCCCTTCACACCAGCGGGATCATAAATAAATCCATCCGGACCGGAGAGAGTTACGACAGTACCGCCAAGTTCATTAACTTTTTGCACTGCGCCCCAGGCAACATTTCCAAATCCGGATACAGCAACTATTTTTCCTTCAAAATCAGTATCGCGGGTTTTTAACATTTCCTGTGCAAAGTAAACAACGCCAAATCCTGTGGCTTCTGGTCTTATAAGCGAGCCGCCCCAATTAATTCCTTTGCCTGTAAGCACCCCGGTTGATTCATTTTTTAATCTTTTATACTGTCCGTAAAGGAAACCAATTTCTCTTGCACCAACACCTATATCTCCGGCAGGCACATCTGTGTTTGGTCCTATATGCCTGTACAATTCAGTCATAAAGCTTTGGCAGAAACGCATTATTTCGTTGTCGCTTTTTCCTTTGGGATCAAAATCGGAGCCGCCTTTACCGCCGCCCATTGGTAAAGTTGTAAGTGCATTTTTAAAAACCTGTTCGAACGCTAAAAACTTTAATATGCCAAGAGTAACAGAAGGGTGAAATCTCAACCCTCCTTTATAAGGCCCGATAGCACTATTCATCTCAATCCTAAAGCCGCGATTAATATGTATCTCGTCCTGGTCATCCATCCACGGTACACGGAAGGTTATCACTCTTTCCGGCTCTATCATTCTTTCCAAAATTTTCATCGACCGGTATTCAGGATGTCGTTCCAAAACAGCGGTTAAAGAACCAAGTACCTCTTCAACTGCCTGATGAAATTCAGGTTCGCTTGGGTTTTTGGCTTTTACATCAGACATCAATATTTCAAAGTAATCGTTCATTTATTCCTCTCTGCTAAAAATAAGTTTTTGAAAGCGTTCGTAAAATTAGCAATTTTCTGTTAAAGCATAATGATATTTGTTAATCAGCAAGGAAAATCTTTTTGGCAAAATTAAATGTAATGGTAACTTCTTCAGTTATTTAATAAATTATAAACAACAATTAATCTTATTTCAAAGAGGTCTCTAATGGATAGCACAATTATTAAAGAAAAAATCAATCAGGCAATTGAAATTCTTTATGAAAAAAACATTGATATGTGGATTACATTTGTGCGGGAAAGTGCAATTATTCATGACCCTGCGATGGATTTGGTTGTAGGCACAAATTCAACCTGGCAATCAGCTTTTATTATAAATAAAGATGGTGATACAACTGCTATCGTTGGCGATATGGAAGAGGAAAATTTTGTAAGTGCTGGATTATATAGTAATGTAATTGGATATTTAAAATCTATTAAAGAACCCTTTATTAAATATCTGCAAGATAAAGATCCTAAAAGCATTGCAATTAACTATTCAAAGAATTCTGTTCTGGCAGATGGATTATCTTATGGTTTGTATCAACTATTACTTGAGTATTTAGAAGGGACTGGTTATGCTGAAAAACTTATCAGTTCTGAAGATATCATCTCTGCATTAAGAGGAAGAAAATCTGCCACCGAACTTAATATAATGAAAGAAGCAGTGGAAGAAACTTTGAAAATATTCGATGAAGTAACTCTATTTATTAAACCGGGAGTTAGTGAAATTGAAGTTGCTGATTTTGTAAAAAAGATTGCAGAAGAAAAAGGATTTGAACTTGCATGGGAAGAGACTCATTGTCCTGCAGTTTTTGCTGGTCCAAATCCAGCAGGTCCTCATTCAGGACCAACAGAAAAAGTAATTAAAAAAGGGACCCTTGTTAATATGGATTTTGGAATAATGTATAAAGGTTATTGCTCTGATCTTCAACGAACGTGGTACGTTTTAAATGATGGTGAAGATAAAGCACCTGAACCTGTTCAAAAAGGTTTTGATATTATTCATGATGCTATTCAAAAAGTTGCTGATGCAATTAAACCCGGAGTTAAGGGAGTTGATATGGATTCCATTGCAAGAAATTATATCACTGAAAATGGTTATCCGGAATATCCTCATGGTTTGGGTCATCAGGTCGGACGACAAGTGCACGACGGCGGTGCAGGGCTTTTCCCCGAATGGGAAAGATATGGCAATTTACCGTTTATGGAATTGGAAGAAGGTCAGGTGTTTACAATCGAGCCAAGATTACCTGTTGAAGGTTTTGGCGTTTCAACACTGGAAGAAGAAATTTATCTTACAAAAGATGGCTGCGAGTTTATTTCTAAACCGCAAAGTGAATTGATACTGATTATAGCAGATTAGATTATTCAATACATTCTTGTGATTGAATATTAAAACAGAAGAAATATATAACTGCAATATTCTTATTAAAAAGAATAACTATCGTTTCGGCGACTTGATGAATCTCGTTTAAATATTATCTTTTTGTTATCACATTATTAAAAATTTCAAAACTATTTTTTATAAGGAAAAGGATGAGAAGATTTACTTTTACTTTTGCAATTGTGGTTTTTGTAACTTATGCAAATTTACCTCCGGAGCGAACAGGCAATTTTCTTGTAACAAGTTTCGGAAGCGACAGTGTTGCTGTTTATGATTCACTTGGCAACTACCTTCGTACTTTCACTGCTCCGGGATTAGACGGACCACGCGGAATTGCTTTCACTCTTAACGATAAAATTTACATTGCCAGCCAGAACACAGATGAAGTTTTTATTTTTGATTCTGATGAGCAGTTCATTACAAAATTTACAAGTGCAGAGTTAGATGGTCCTACGGGAATGGCAATTTCAAACCAGGGTGAATTGTATGTAGCAAGCTTTAATAATGATCAGGTAGTTGTTTTTGATTTGGACGGAAATTTCCTTCGAACCTTTACAGGCGAATCATTAAATGGTACAAACTGTGTCGCTTTAGATTCGCACGGAGCAATTTATGTTTCAAGTGCGCTTAATGCTCTTATTCTAAAATTTGATGCAAATGAAAATTTCCTGTTTGAATTTACAGGCGGAGGAATTTCCAGCCCAATGAGCATTGCAAGAAACACAAATGATGTACTTTACATATCGGGTGGCGGCTCGAGCAACATCGTAAAGTTTGATACTATGGGTAATATGCTTGGTGTAATCACTCATCCCGATTTACCCGCTCCACAGGGAATTGCATTTGATTACAAAGGACATTTTTTCTCATCTTCTTTTTCGGCGCATAAAATTGTTGAGTTTGATGAAAACGATAATTATGTACAGACAATAACCGCGGGGAACTTACAAGTTCCTCGCAGCATAGCTTTTGAACAACTCGATCCGGTTACTTCGGTTGAAGATGAAATAACTGTTGCTGAATTTAAATTAGATCAGAATTATCCTAACCCGTTTAATCCAACAACAAAGATAAAATTCACAATACCAAATGTAGTCTCAAGCTTCAGCTTGAGAACAACGCTTATAGTATACGATGTTTTAGGAAATGAGGTTGCAACTTTAGTAAACGAAGAAAAAACTGCTGGTACTTATGAAGTTAATTTTAGTCCGGAAGATTTATCCAGCGGAATATATTTTTATCAATTACGCGCAGGAAAAGGTTTTGTTGAAACGAAGAAAATGTTGATGATCAAATGATATAATCATTTGATCAGAAATCCCGACTTTTGTCGGGGATCCTCCTCAAGTAAATTTTAGAGGTTGTATCAATAGTAATAATTGTAGAATTGTCATTTCCACTGCCTGCCCCGATTCATCGGGGAAAGTGGGAATCTCTTATATTGTTGAACATTTGGATTTCCGTTTTCACGGAAATGACAAACAATTCGGACTTAGACACCGCTGAAAAATTAAAACTCACACCCTCTTATATAAGCGTTGTGCAGCAACTTTGTATATTCATCAAAATTAATCTCAATCGCACCAAACATTTGTAAATGTTCGGTCATATACTGAACATCCAAAAGAAGAAAATCTTTTTCAATTAAGTGATTTATCAATGCTATCAATGCAGCTTTTGATGCTTCTGAAACTTTTGAAAACATTGACTCACCAAAAAACGCACCTCTGAAAGTCACACCGTAAAGACCCCCAACAAGTTCGCCGTTAAGCCAGGTCTCAACGGTATGAACATGACCACGTTTTCTTAATCTTTTATAAGCATTTATTAATTCCTGAGATATCCAGGTTTCCTCTCTATCGGAACAGCCCATAATTACGTTTGTAAAATCCGAATCGAATTTTATCTCAAAGTTTTTTTTCTCAATTGCTTTTCGTGCTGAGCGCGGGAGATTGAATTTATCTAATGGAATAATTGTCCTAACATCAGGCATATACCAGTTTATGGTTCCCAATTTATCGTTAGCCATAGGAAAAGCACCGCTTGCATAAAGCCGAAGCATATTATCCGGTTTCAGTAACTCTTTCGGGTCAAATTGGTTTCTTGAATCCATTCTTAAATATCACTTGTAAATATTTCTTTTAAACTTAATAAATTTATACTTATCTCTCAATTAGTTTTTATTGATGGCAGAATTATTGCTGTAAATTAAACAATAATGTTTTTATTTAAGAGTATGGCTTTATAAGTTTACATTCTGTTTTTAAACTTAATTTAAATAATGGTTTGGGAAATATAATTGAATAAGATAATTGCTGTTGTTGCGTTGGGTGGAAATGCACTTTTAAGAGGTGATGAGACTGGCACAATCAAACAACAGGAAAAACATACCTACGATACTTGTATTCATTTATTAAAACTATTAGAGGATGGTTACAGCATCGTGATTACTCATGGTAATGGTCCGCAGGTTGGTAACATCATGCTCAGAAACGATGCCGGTTATAATGCCTATAAAATACCTAAGATGCCATTAGATATTTGTGTCGCCGATTCTCAGGGTGGAATTGGTTATATGATTGAGCGGCAGATAAAGAATATCCTTACAGAACACAAAATAAGAAAGAATGTTGTAACGCTTGTTACACAAGTGGTTGTAGATATTAATGATCCTGCATTTAAAGTACCCACAAAACCAATCGGAGCATTTTATTTAAAAGAAGAAGCAGAACTCCTTTCCAAAGCAAATCCCAATCTTGTATTCAAGGAAGATGCTGGCAAAAGAGGATGGAGAAGAGTAGTTCCGTCTCCGCGGCCGCAGGAAATCCTTAATCATAAAATTATTAAAGGCCTTTCAAAAAAAGGCAACATTGTAATTGCAGCAGGTGGTGGTGGTGTTCCCGTTTATAAAGACAAGAATAAATATTTACAAGGTGTAGAAGCCGTAATTGATAAAGATCTTGCTTCGGCTTTATTGGCAAGAGAAATTGGTGCAGAAGCATTTTTTATGTTAACCGATGTACCAAAGGTTTATTTGAATTATAAAAAGCCCGATCAAAAAGAATTAAATAAAGTTACCGTAGCAAAAGCAGAAAAATATTTTGCAGAAGGACAATTTGCTGCCGGAAGCATGGGTCCAAAAATTCTTGCAGCAATTGATTTTGTGAAAAACGGTGGTAAGGAGACTATCATTACTGAATCTACCCAACTTTCAAACAAAAACTGCGGAACAAGAATTGTCCGGTAGACTGCAAAAACACTCACGGATGCATTCATTTTACAAAGCGAATTTATTCTTCCGTTCTTTTGATAAATTCCTGGATTACGGGGTCATCGGAAATAATTAAATCTTCCTGGCTGCCGATAAAATATATCTTCCCGTCATTTATCATTGCCACTTTGTTCGCAACATTTTTTACGCTGTACATATCGTGTGTTACTACTATTGAAGTTACATTCAGTTTTTCTGTCAGGTCTTTTATTAATATATCAATCGAGTCTGCCATAATGGGATCGAGTCCTGTAGTGGGTTCATCGTATAGTATATAATCAGGATTAGTAATTAAAGCACGAGCTAATCCAACCCTCTTTTTCATACCACCTGAAAGTTCCGCCGGTTTCAGGTTTTGAGTTCCCGGCAGTTCAACCAATTCAAGTTTTTCACTCACCATTTTTTCTATTTCCTGAGAACTAAAACCATTATCAGATTCAACCAAAGCAAGCGATATATTTTCTTCGACAGTCATCGAATCGAAAAGTGCGGCAGCTTGAAACAGAAAACCGAATTTTTTCCTCAGCTTATATAAATCTTTAATATTCAATTCATTTACAGTTTGATCTTCAACTTTTATAAAACCGGAATCCGGCATTATTAAGCCGACAATATGTTTCAGCAAAACACTTTTACCACAGCCGCTTTTGCCAATAATAACAATAGTTTCTCCTGTTTCTATGGTAAGATTTATACCGCGCAGAACATTATTTTTTCCGAAACTTTTATGTAAATTATTTATTTCAATCATAGTGTAAATTTACTTTTTACAAAGATAGTATTTTCAAATAGCAGATAAAATTGTTTAACTGTCTTTGGATAATTAATTGATTTAATCATTTGAATATAATATCTTTTTTACATAAGATAATGGGGCAAAAATATTATCAGAAGACTTCTTGAAGAGATGGTAAAATTGGAAAGGGCAAATCAAGGACATGTTACAAAATTAATCAGCCGCGATATGGAATGTTAACCGCGGCTGCTGGAAAAAACAGTAAAGCACTCAGGGGGCTTTACCTTTATTATAAATTGCCCACCTGCAATCTGAAACTATTTCATCAACACTAATTTTTTTGTGCTTATAAATTTTCCTGTTCTTAGGGTATAAAAATATACTCCACTCGATAAATTGCTCCCATCGAATTCTACCAGATAACTTCCTGTTTGCAATTCTTCATTAACTAATGTTGTAATTTCATTACCCAGAACATCATATATTTTTATTGATATATGTGATGTTTGAGGAACCGAGAATTTTATCTTGGTTGAAGGATTAAATGGATTGGGATAATTCTGTTCCAGAATAAAGGAATGAGGCGTTGGAATTTTCTCTTCTTTTATAATACCGGTAGCAAATTCACTACGGTATACACCGTTTGTTGCGGCAATGTAAGCAAAGTTATCAGTGCCGATGGAAATGTCATTAACAATAGAATAATCGCCTATAATACCATTTGATAAATTACTCCAATTATTTCCTTTGTTAAGGGAGCGAAATATATCATAGTGCGCAGCATCCTGTGTGTCCAGGTACTTAGTGCCGACAAAAATATGACCTGCAGAATTAGTTTCCATAGCATAAACAGTAAATATATAAGATCCGTTAGACCCTTTTGGGATACCGTTATCAGCTAATACCCAACTATCGCCCAGATCGTCGGAGCGGTGGATACCGTTGCCGTCAACAGCATATAAAGTATTGTCTTGCGAAATTGCCAAAACCAAGACAAAAGTGCCGGAGATTCCGTTTGTGAGCTGTGTCCAGTTATCACCATTATCAGTAGAGCGGTACAGCCCACCCGGGATTAAACTGAGCATGTAAACATATCCATTTGGCGCTATAAAAACATCCTGGGCATTACCGGTCCACACCTGGATCCAGGTTCCACCGGCATCTGTGGAACGATTTATTCCGGCACTTGAAGCGACAAAAATATCTCCGCTGCTGTTTATTGAAATTCCAGACACGATATGACTACTGAAATATCCGCCGCCATATTCTGTCCAAGTATTTCCTAGATCAGTAGAATGCTGTAATGTACCAGCTCCGCCGACGAATATATCACCATTCGCCGGGTTTTCGGCAGGAGCCATAGTTCCCGCTAAGGGGCTTCTGTCCGACCAGGTAGTACCGTCATCGCTGGAGTGAAGCAGATGACCCCCAGATGAATATGCAAAAACATCTCCGATAGAGTGAACCATTACCTTACTAAAACTTACCGCAAGCAAACCTCTATTAGATTCCATCCAGTTATTTCCATTATCGGATGAAGTATAAACACCACCAATTCCGCCGTCAGTGCTTAGTTTGCTATTGAATGAAGAAAACCCGCAAAGTAATTGTCCGTCGGAATGATTGAACAAAACATTAACGGAAGGGAAATTAAAAAGACCGGTGCTGCCCGGAAGCCCATTGTTTATAAAGGTCCAGGTCGTTCCGCCGTCTGTTGAACGCCCGATACCTTCTCCTCCGGCTCCAATATCCGTACCAATAAAAATATCACCGTTAGCATTCACCATCACTGTTGAAGGATTATCAAAAAAGGCTGGTAATGAGCCCGAGTTATAAATCTCGGTCCAGTTGCCGCCGTTATCGGTAGAAATAAGAACATTGTTTCCACTGATGATGTAAATATCATTATTTACGTCTATGAATATTTTATCAACTTTATCTGAATAAACATTGCTCCAGCTATTCCCATTGTCTCCCGAAAGATGAAGTCCTTCTGAACTACCACCTGTCACACCAACAAAAATATTGTCATTACTATTGATCTCTAAATCGGTAATAATACTAAATGAGAAAAGGTCAAAACTTAAAACTACAGTCCAATTATTTCCGTTATCGGTTGATCGTGCAATCCGATAATCCGGCGCAACAGAGGAACCTCCTACAAACAAGTTTCCACTGCTGTTGACCACAACCCACTGTTGAGGATCGCTTGCTGGATCAAGAATAGCTGGAACTCCGGGTATTTCGGTCCAGCTTTGACCGTTGTCGGTGGAGCGGTGTACTCTGCTCTCGCCATAAAGCCGATCAAAGCCAGCCGCATAGATATCACCATTGGAGTGCTTAAACAGATCGGTATTATAGTGGCTAGACATCCCGTTCTCAGACAGTGTCCAGTTAGCACCGATGTCCACAGAGCGGAAAGTGCCCTCGGTTGTGCTTAACAATATATCCCCGTTATCAGCTTCGATCAAGGACACAGCCATACCTCCTTCCGGAGCACCGGTATGCTGCCAAAAATTCTGTGCGAATAGAGCCGGGGATAACAATAAATTAATTGCAATCACGGCTGCAAGAGTAAGATTCTTCACGCTATACCTCTTAGATTGTTGAATGATATTTTAATTGAAAATATAGTTTTTGGAGTATATCAGCACAATCGCCTATTGAGGGTATATTTCAAAACTTCAGATATCGAGTAAAATTGAATGAGATTGTGGGATTGTGTGCGTTGGGGACGATGAGATTTTTCAGAAATTGTATGGCTGTAAAAACAAAAAATCGCAATTGTTAATTAGTACTTCTCGAATATCTGTTGCTTACATAATTACGATGGTGAAAGGGTTTTGTATTATTTTTCAATACTTAAAGAGTGTTGATGTCTGGAGTACTGTATTAAGGAAATATTTTATTGGAAAGAAAAAAGTTTAGTGATTAACTTTTTACCGAAGTATTATTCCGCAGTAAATTATATTCGTAAACAGCTTTTACTACTGCACCTCTAGAGTGAACCTGTAGCTTTCTATAAATATTTTTAACGTGAGTTCT
>SMUX01198735.1_pt1 | contig 11039 bp, 9 predicted proteins | sample 2456431 | NCBI WGS metagenome assembly SMUX01 (sample SAMN11095930, study PRJNA526329) | marine sediment metagenome | biome: Marine sediment; feature: Surficial sediment; material: Deep marine sediment; isolation source: Hadal surficial sediment | place: Pacific Ocean | collected 2014-11 | depth 0-1... | reverse complement strand
GGCACAAATCTTGCTGCTGAACATTAGAGGATTCGATACGTTGGGCTGAAATCATGATAATCTATCCAATAATGTAAAAGGTTTATAATGAACCGACCTATCCTCTGGTCCCATAGATTTATACTCTCAGGATGTTTTTTATTCATTCTCTTCTTGATGATTTCCGTCGGCTTTTCGGGAATGGTACTCGCTGATGAGGGGCACGCTCACGGTGGAAAAAAATCGTCGCCAACTGCAAAGAAGGCCGTAGACGATCACCACGGAATGGACAAGACACCCGGAGGCCATTTCGCGAAAGAGGAAGGCCACGGGCCCGACATGAGCGCCGCCGGGGGCCACGGGGAAGTCCCGAAAGGCCTGACTCCCATACAGCAGAAAGGCTCCCTGCTAATCTCCACCCTGCATTGCAACGCCTGCCACTACATCGCCCCCGAACTTGAACACGGCGCCGGCCACGGTGGAGGGCATGCGGGAGTAGCACCCGATTTGACGAACCTCGGAAGCAAGTTCCGCTCCGGCTGGCTCTTCGAGTTCCTGAAAAAACCGCAGACGATCCGTCCCTGGCTGAAGATCCGAATGCCGGACTTCCGCTTGACGGAACAAGAGGCCACCGCCCTGGTCCGGCACATAAGCAAAGATATGGTGGGAGCCAGCCAGCCCTCCCTTCCCTCCATCAAATTATCTCCTGCCAAGCAGAAAGCATTCCTCGAAGCTGGGAAGAAATTGATGTCGGCGGAATATTTCGACTGTTGGAGTTGTCACCAGAAAGGCGAAAAGAAGCCCGAAGGCCCGATGGAAGGCTGGGCGCCCGACCTGGAAATTTCGAGCCAAAGGCTCCGTCGCGATTGGATCGTTCAATGGCTTCGGGATCCCCAGAAGCTGATGCCCGGGACAAAGATGCCGACGTATTTTGAAGGATCTGACTCCGGGCCGGATGAGATCCTCGGCGGTGATGAAACCAAACAGATAGTTGCCATCGTAGAATACGTATTGAGCCTGACGTCGTCACCGGAAAAATTCTCCGCCTATACCGCTGCGAAAAAGCGGCATCCGGGAGCGACCCGTGCCCAGGGGGCACGGCTCATGAACGAGCTGAACTGCGCCGGATGTCACGACGTCGGGGGAATGCACGAGCGGCTCGAGGCGGGTCCTCCCCTCGCCCACGAAGGGAGCCGCGTCCATAAAGAATGGCTGGCCGAATTCTTGAAAAATCCCTGGCAAATCCGCCCCATTGGCTATACCAAGGGCCATTCCTCCAGAATGCCCACCTTCAGACTAAGCAACGAGGAGGCGGAGGCGATCGCAGAATTCCTAATGACGCTGAAGGACAAGCGGATGGACGAGCACGCAAAACCCCACGCGGATGAAAAAGCAATGGCGAAACGGGGCGCCAGGCTTTTCGCCAGCCTCCGCTGCAGGGCCTGCCACCAGATTAATGGCCAACCGGAAAAGAGCGTTCCCCAAAGATTCGGAGGGCCCAATCTGACGTACACAGGCCGGCGCCTCAAGGAGAATCACCTCAAGCTCTGGCTGATTGGCGACGTTACTCGCTCCGGTTCGAACCTCGAGATGGACGTCCACCCGCTCGTTCCGGCTATGGGCCTTACGCGAGAGCAAATTGAAGAGCTTTCCGCCTATCTCGTCACTTTGAAATAATGGAAATTCTCCACACTAAAGACTTGAAGCAGCAGCCGTGGAGCAGACATCATCGCGATCTTGAAATCAGGTATAGATCGCTCTTCCCTTTTCTTTGACAGCGCGAGCATAAGAACGCGATTTTTTTGCCGTCTAGGCTCCAGACTGGCTTGGCCTCATTTCCGGGAAGATGTGTTAACTGCATTTTATTTTTTCCCTCCGCATCCATTAACCAGAGATCGAATTTTTTTGATCTCCTCGAGTAAACAAGCCATTTGCTACTTGGGCTCCAGCTCGCTTGTCTCGAGGGCGACTCTGACCTAGAGGTTAGGTCAACCCTTTCCTTGCCATCCGGATCCATTACAGAGATGCTCATCACGCCTTTGCTTACCGTGAAAAAGGATATTCTGGTCCCATCCGGACTCCACCTGGGATGCCGGAATATCTGGGACCCTTTACTGGAGGCAATGTTTGCCTTGTTTCCCCCATCCGGATCCATGGTCCAGATTCCATAAACCTGGTTCTTATCATCGATCGTGAAGTAAACGAGTCTCTTCCCATCGGGACTAAACCAGGAACCGCCTTCCAGAATACTGGGATCATCAGCAATTGGTGTCACATTGCCCCCATCAAGATTGGCGGCAAAGATGTCAGAGCCATTGTCAAAGACGATCTTTTGCATGTCAGGACTCATAACGGCCCGCCTAACACCGGGATACTTAAACAGCGTAATGGATCCTGTTCCGTCAGGATTGGAAAGCATGACAGAGTCATTGCCAACAAACAGCAATCTGCGATCAGGGGTAAACTGGACATAGGAGACCTTGATTCCTCTGGTAATCGCTGTCGGCTTAGTCCATCCCGAACCCGCCTCAGAATAACCCCCCCTGAAACCGGGGCCGGCCACAAGGATGACCAGAGTGATAACGGCCCAATGCCATTTGTTTCCTGCCATCTACTCCTCCACTATTATTGTCCCCTCAAAGCCATGCCCTATATTCCGTATTTTGAATTCCCCGACCCGATCAGGCGTAAATTCAATTACAGTTACCTCACCAGTTTGGAGTAATTCAGAACTGCTAACAAAAGGCTGGATACTTACCCTGTTGATGTGTTCTTCATCCGTGGTAATTATGTAAATCTTTACTGGTATACCCTTTTTCACAGTTACTTTACCTGGATAAAAATTTCCAGGATAAAGTTCTTGAATGACAGCGATCTCCTGGACTGGCGAGGCCCAGGATATGCCGGAGACTAGAATGATAATTACTGCTGCGAGTGTTAGAACCTGAATCTTTTTCACTTGCTTTTACCTCCAACCATCTAACCGTATTTAGTCTCGGCCCTTTTTTGTCCCCATTGCAATAGGTCGATTACTTGATTCGTTCTATATCTGAACTCGCCTTTCCTGATTTAACAGGAAACGCAAGGGAAAACGGGATTAACTCTAGAGCTACGATCCCTCGTAACCACCACTTTTCTAACCAGGCGTCCCAGCTTCTCATGCCAAACCTCTATCTCGTAATTGCCAGCCGGAATTCCTTCAATGATAAACTCTCCCCTCTCATCCGTCACAGCAAAATAAGGGCTGGATGTAACCACAATATAGGCGCTCATCCAGGTATGGAGAACCTCACATTCAATTGCAACGATGCCCTCCCGGGTGAGACGCTTCTCCACCCTCCGCCAGCTAGGGAGACCGACGTTAAAAAGCGTCTCAGAACCTAGGCGGGCATGAAAATCATGGAGAATCGGGTCGCTATTCAAAAGCAACACCTCGCTTCCAACCTGTGCCACTTGAACATGGGGGAAAAAGGCGCAGTTTCTATTGTCGAGAACAAGACGCTTTAATGGTCTCCCCGGTTTTTCAATCCGGACTCCACGGATCGTAATGACGACATTCTGTAAACCTCCACCAACACTGGCAAGGAAACTCTCATCAGGAATCTCGGTTCCGCAGAAATCACGGTTCTTGAAGACCTTTAGCCACTCCGGTCTCTCAATACGACCCTCTATACGTACTCTCCCGATGATTTTACCCCGTACCTCAGAACGCCTCGGTCGTGTGTGCGGTAATGATTGTTGTGGATTTCCCTGAAGGGCAGCGCCCCAAAGCCACGGACGTATGTCCGTGGTACGGGGTTTACCTAGCCCCGGGGAATTGATGCTTGATGGAAGAGCCTTTGCTAGGCCAGTTGTCTGTTCATCGAGACCCACGGCAGGACTCTGAGCTAATAGCATCAGAAGAAAACTGGCAATCATGATTACGCCGTGATGTCTCTTTTCTTCACCTCGAATTCCTCTTTTCCTATCTCACCCCTGGCGTAGCGGTTCTTTAAAATATTCAGGGCATCATCCGAAGCTTTCACACCAGTCTGAGGAAAAATATAGCGCACAAGCAAAACGATTCCCCCGATGATGATCCCCCAGAAAAGAACCATGGAGACCATCATCATCAAAATTCCCCAACCCCCTCCCATCATCCCGTAATGCCATGCCCAGGGGCCCTGCGGAGGACCAGGCACCTGGCCTTGCAATCCGATTCCCTCCGCCAACCATAAGTAATCCATTCCAAACCTCCTTCGTTCTAAGGCATCCCATCCTCAATGGACTCGAATTCCTCGAAGACGAGTATGATCTATAAGGCCAGCCTGCGCAGCCGCAGCGCATTGCTGATTACAGAAACGGAGCTGAGGGTCATCGCCGCGCTGGCAATGATTGGGCTCAGCAGCACCCCGAACAGAGGATAAAGTACGCCTGCGGCTATCGGAATCCCGAGGGAATTATAGACGAACGCAAAGAAGAGATTCTGCCGGATGTTACGCATGGTGCCCCGGCTAAGCCTGCGCGCCTTTGCAATACCTCGTAGGTCACCCTTCACAAGGGTTACCCCAGCGCTCTCCATGGCCACATCAGTGCCCGTACCCATCGCTACTCCCACCTCTGCCTGGGCCAGCGCCGGCGCGTCATTAATACCATCCCCAGCCATTGCCACTATGCGGCCTTGACCCTGAAGACGTTTCACCATTTCGCTCTTCTGCTCGGGCAGAACCTCTGCCTCCACCTCATCGATACCGAGCTTTCGAGCCACGGCCTCAGCAGTGGTGCGGCTATCCCCTGTAAGCATGACGATGCGTATTCCGTCCTGATGCAGCATCCGGATCGCCTCCAGAGTCGATCCTTTAATGGGGTCCGCTACGCCCAGTAACCCGGCTACGGAATCGTCGATAACCACGAACATCACGGTCTGCCCATCCCGGCGCAACTCCTCGGCCTGTTCGAGAAATGAACCTGCCTTGACGCCTAGCTCGTCCAGCAGCCTCAGGTTTCCGAGGGCTACCTTTTGACCGTCCACCGTGCCGATTATCCCCTTTCCCGTAACCGAGCGAAAATCCTTGGCTTCCGAAAGGACCAATCCCTTCCCCTTTGTCCCATCCACTATGGCAGCTGCCAGGGGATGCTCGCTCCCACGCTCAAGGCTGGCAGCCAGGCGAAGCAGATCGGCTTCTTTTCTTCCCCCCAAGGGCACTATCGAGGCGAGACGAGGCTTGCCTTCGGTCAGAGTTCCGGTCTTGTCCACCACCAGGGTGTTGACCTTCTCGAGAACCTCCAGTGCCTCCGCATTCTTGATCAATACGCCCGCCGTAGCGCCACGCCCAGTACCCACCATAATGGACATCGGAGTGGCTAGTCCCAATGCACACGGGCATGCAATAATCAGCACAGCAACGGCATTAACTAATGCGTAGGCCATCCTTGGTTCCGGGCCAACAAGACCCCATACGATGAAGGTGATAGCGGAAGCTAAAACTACTGCTGGAACAAAATAGGATGCCACAACGTCCGCCAGTCGCTGGATCGGGGCACGGCTTCGCTGCGCCTCACTCACCATTCGTACAATCTGGGCTAGAAGCGTGTTACTACCCACCCGCTCGGCCCGCATCACAAAACTACCGGTGCCATTCACAGTACCCCCAGTAACCCGGCTATTCTCGACCTTCTCCACCGGTATCGGCTCACCTGTGACCATCGACTCGTCTATAGAGGTCGTCCCCTCTAAGACCACGCCGTCGACCGGAACCTTCTCTCCCGGGCGGACTCGTAGCCGATTGCCTGGTTGGAGACGATCCAGTGGCACGTCTTCTTCGCTCCTATCATCACGCACCAACCGGGCTGTCTTTGGTGCAAGACCCAGCAGGGCCTTGATGGCGCTGCTGGTTCGACTGCGCGCGCGCAGTTCGAGTACCTGTCCCAAGAGTACCAGAGTAATGATAACCGCGGCGGCCTCGAAGTAGATTGCCACCCCTCCACCTTCGCCAATGAACGATGCTGGAAATAGACCCGGAAAGAGGGTCGCAACTACGCTGTAGAGATAGGCCGTCCCTACACCGATGGCAATGAGAGTGAACATGTTCAAGCTGCGGTTGATGACGGACATCCAACCCCGCTGGAAAAAGGGCCATCCACCCCAGAGAACTACCGGTGTGGCAAGAACAAACTGAATCCAGGTAAGGAGACGGGGGGACAGAGCTTCCTGAACTGGCTTACCAGGGATCATATCCGACATAGCGAGAAAGAGGACAGGCACTGAAATTATCAGGCAGATCCAGAATCGGCGGGTCATGTCTACCAGCTCGGGATTGACCTCCTCCTCTGCGGTCACCGTCCTCAGCTCCAACGCCATTCCGCATATGGGACAAGAACCCGGCTCCTGTTGAACAACCTCGGGGTGCATGGGGCAGACGTATTCTGACCTCGTGGCCGGAGCCGAGATTGTATCCGGCTCGAGGGCCATGCCGCACTTTGGACATGCCCCCGGCCCTTGCTGTCGGACCTCGGGATCCATCGGACATGTGTAAACGCCTTTTTCGTCCGTTGGCCTTGAGGCTGCCCCATGAGCCTGGCCGCTATCCGCCCGCTCTTGCCCCAATGGGGTCAAGTACATGGCGGGCTCTGCGCGAAACTTCTCCAGACAATGACGACAGCAGAAGAAATAGCTTTGCCCGTTATGGTCGACCTTATGTTCAGCTGTCCCCGGGTCAACGTCCATGCCACAAACAGGATCTTTCATCGGTTTACCTCGTAAAAAATTTACGGACAGCCAATAAATAGCTAATACGATCACGGGAAACAAGACCAGACTTTTTGCATGAACAAGATACTAAACTCTTGTTAGCTCCAGACCCTGTTGTTGACACACAATCTCGCCATTGATATAGCCTCTGCCGAGAAGCTGATAATATCCTCTCAGATCTCTGATAGGGTTACCAGTTTGATGTGAGCATTCATCAACAGTCGCCTCGCGGGCGAGAAAAATGACATAGAAGGAGATGACCGTAAATGTCCTCCGCGTTTTTGGAATCCATAGCTGTCTTAGAAGGGGGCGCGCTCAGCAATGAAGGTTGGCGGTGTCAGTAAGGGTGAGCGCGTCGGATTTATCTGTGACCTCCGCGTTGAGGCTGAAGTCATTTACGCCTTTTTCGCCGTAGCCACGGAGTTGGATGCAACCCCCTTTCTATGCATGGTGGAGCGCGGGAGTGGTTATGGACCACCCAATGAGTTTATAGAGCCGATCAAGACAGCGAACGTGCTTTATTTTTCTTGGGAGATGGCAAATTCGTCGGTGATAAAGGCACTACGACAAGAACGAGGTCTCCGCTGCGTCGGGTTCCCCCACTGCCGCACTGCGGCCCTATTGGCCGATGAGGCAGTGCGCTTCCCCCTGGATCTTTTGTCCGCCCTTTATCCCAAAACCTGGGATGTCTTTCGCTGCGGCAAGGATGTAGAGGTCACTATCACCGACCCCAAAGGGACCGATTTCCGGGTGCTTCTGTCCCGTGAGAACATAGAGGAGAAATTTAAAGATCCTCGTTACTCAGGTCAGATCGTAGCAAATAAACCAGGCACCGTCAGTCATCTGCCGGTTGGTCATGGCCCAAATATTCTGACGCCCTCCGAGCCGATGAACGATACGAGTGAGGGCACAGTCCGTCTTGACGCCATCAACCCCGCTGCTGGGGTTTATCGTGGCTGGTCCGGTGACACTACATATCAGGAACCTGTGACCTGCCATATCAAGGGAGGGAAGATCACGAAAGTCGAAGGAGGACGGGAGGCTCAGGTTTTTGATCGCATTATAGGCAAAGACTTCGATAATGTTTGCCAGCTCAGAGAGATCGGGCTCGGCCACAATCCAAAGGTACCCACCTACCGGGGAGAGCGAGGCTACCATGGTGCCAATCATGCCGGTGCCGTTCATTGGGGATTCGGAGGAGGACCTCAGAAAAAACGGATACATATAGACGGCATCATATTCCAGACCACGATTGTGGTTAACGGGATCCCTATCGTTGAGCGAGGCCGGCTCAAGGCGCTGGACGACCCGAAGATAAGGGAGTTGGCGAGTCAATACGGGGAACCGGACCGGGTACTTGCTGAGGCTCTTTAAATTCCAACTTATAGATACCAACATTAATCTCTACGAGTTAATTCCCCACAGCTTGCTGCGGATTTGAAGAGAGATTCTTCGGCTTTCAGCGTTCTGCAGTCAAGGGTGTCTGAACCACAACATGATTTGACACACAGCTTGGCTGCCGGCCGACTTGGGATCGGCTACAGCGCAGGAGGCTCTTCCCCTATCACCTGTTCAGCGAACCGCATGTCCACGCAGTGTTCGTAGGGGAAACCCTTTTGAATCAGCCCTCCCGAGAGACACGCCGACTGGAGCCACTCAAAACCCTCCCGCGACAGAATGGGGGAGCGATTCCATAGCCCTAGCGTTTTATAGCGAGCCAGAGCCTTGGCCAGAGTCTCCTGGGGAAGGTCAGGGAAATAGGCTGCAACGCGTGCGGCAAGCTCCTCTCCGTCGTGCGCCGCTATCCACTTTTGCGTCCGATAGACGGCGCGAGTCATCTGAAGAATGGCCTCCGGGTTGCGCTCCATGAACTTCCGCGTCGTGTACAAGGCGGTATAGGAGGTCAGTCCCCGGTCTGCCGCGGCGTACCAGAGGTAACCCGCATTTTCCTCCAGTAATTTCTCGACAAAGGGCTGGAATACCTGGATCACATCCACTGCGCCAGAGCGCAGTGCGGCGACGTTCTCTGGGATAGTCCGGTCCGAAACACGATCGATCTCCTTCGGATCGAGCCCCGCCAGGCGGAGGTCGTGCTGCAGGCATATCCAGGGGGTGGGCACCTCGCTGACCGTCGCCACCTTCTTATCCATGAGATCTTTGAACTGAAATGTCGCATGGGGCTCGCGGCCGATCAGGAAGAACGGGTCGCGTGCCACCACCTCACAGAAGAGCAACAGGCCACAATCTGGATTTCTGTTATTGGCAACCATCACCCGCATGGGGCCACCCCAGGCTACCTCCCCCTTTCCGGTGAGGAGGGCGTTCGCCGTTTCCGATGGGTGGGAGGACTCCATGAGTTGGACCTCCAGTCCTTCCGCCGCATAGGCCGCGAGGGCAAAGGCAGCATAGAAGGGCGTATAAAAGATCGAACGGAAGTTTTCGATGAGGGTGATGGGCATCTCTCTGTTATCCTTGTTTGCTGGTTTTCATGTCTCGCCTGTTCGCCGGTGTCTTGCGTGCCATACTCTCCCGCCAGCAACCGGGACAGATATTTACTCTCTACGGCGTGCCGCGCCGCCGGCCACCGTCCATATAAATCGAGCTTCCGAACATATACGAATTGGCTTCAGAGCAAAGGAAACAGGCCACCCGGGCAATTTCATCAGGCTCAGCGACCCGCCCTGCCGGGGCCTTCCGCCCTTCCTCCTTCAGTAGATCATCGATGCTCTTTCCCTCCTTATCGGCGCGGGCCTGCAGCCGGTCGCGCGTACGCTGGGTGTTCGTCGTCCCGGGGCAAATGGCGTTTACCAGAATCCCTTCTCCTGAGACGGCGTCCGAGAGGGCACGAGTCGTGTTCAGGACCGTGATGTTGGCGAAGCTGGTCGGCAGATTGTCCCTGGCAGGACTGGCACCCGCACCGCCTGCGATGTTGACGATTCGCCCCCAGCCGTTTTTCTTCATATGAGGAATCACAAGCTGAGCCATGCGCAGATAACCGTAAGTCTTTAGGCCGAGCGCCTCGCTAAGCAATTCCGTGTCGAGATCGAGAACATCGCTTCCCTGTGCGGCACCCGCGGTGTTGATGAGAATATCGACACCACCAAATTTTTCCACAGCAGCATCCACCACTCTTTTGCACCCATCGATAGAGGTCAGGTCAGCACAGACGAACATCCCCACCCCTCCTGCCGTGTTAAGGTCATTCACCACTGATTCGAGAAGCCTTTCACCCCGGGCAGTGACACAAACCCTTGCCCCTTCACGAACAAGTTCTAACGCGCATGCGCGGCCAATTCCACCGCTCCCACCGGTGACAATCGCTCTCTTTCCTTTCAATCCGAATTCCATTGACTTCCTCCTTTTTGAAACATTCCCATTTTCATTGAGTCGTGTGATCTATCTGGATTAGACCTCTTCTTAAAATACGGAGAATTCAGGAATTCTCATGACGATGACGTGCGTGCACACCTTCAACAGCTCAAAGGAATTGTGAATTCGCACCTGATCGAGGTCAAAACATACGTAAAGGGTACAGTATTGGCAAGAGACAAGAAGCTCTCATGAGGATTAAGGCGCCTAAGGAGAATTCGCATTTGACGGCCACACATACCGTCCACTTCGCCATCCCAGAGGGATGCATATTCTAAATTCGGAATGTTTCGGGTAGAAGTAACTTGAGGATGGCAAATATGGCTTATGGTGGGCGGCCACAACCAAGCGCGACGCCAATTTTCCCGTCAATGCCGGCCCTGGTGAACAAAGACGCGTATACGATTTGATGGAATCTCGAAATTAATCTCTTCGCCTTCCCTGATCTCAGAGGACGAGGGGAACTCACCACGCAATATAGAGGAGCCGACCTGGATTTCGCACTTCAACCTGTTACCGATATAGGCAACACGCACAATCCTGCCGGGAAACAAGTTCGGCCTATCATCGTGAAGACCCTTGCATAAAACCAAGTTATCAGGCCGAAACATGAGAGTGACCGTTTCTTCTTTGCCAACATGCCGTGGTAGAACACACGTTAACGTTCCCACAGGGCTACTCACGAGGCCACTGCCATCTTCCAATACCGCGCCCTCTACGCGGGCCTCTACCATGTTGGCCTCGCCCACGAACCCGGCGACAAAGTCCTTGTTCGGCCTTTCGTAAATCTCCCGTGGACTCCCAACCTGTTCTAGCCTGCCATTACGCATCACTGCAATTCGATCCGATAGCACCAGTGCCTCTTCTTGGTCGTGCGTCACGTAGACCGCTGTGAGCGTCAGTCTTTTCACCAGCTCCCGTATCTCAAAACGCATGTCTGCCCGCAACTTGGCGTCCAAGT
>SMUX01337077.1_pt1 | contig 11044 bp, 6 predicted proteins | sample 2456431 | NCBI WGS metagenome assembly SMUX01 (sample SAMN11095930, study PRJNA526329) | marine sediment metagenome | biome: Marine sediment; feature: Surficial sediment; material: Deep marine sediment; isolation source: Hadal surficial sediment | place: Pacific Ocean | collected 2014-11 | depth 0-1... | reverse complement strand
CGTTTAGAAACAACTACTTAGAAATGCCCAACCGCCTTCGGGAGGCAGGGGTCGGAGGTTCAAATCCTCTCACCCCGACCAATCACTTTTTCAAGCGCTCGCACCCCGGCAAAATCCCGGCACGCATTCGATGATGTTTGGCAATTGCCGGTCGTTGCAATTCATCAAGTCCTGGAGCACTGCCTGGGGTCGGCAGTGCCACCAACGTCTACAAATGACCAGGCTGGGTGAAGTGGACCCGACGCGGCCGTTGGCACTGGCGTCAGGACAGCTCTTCGAGCAGGGCCTTCGACTCCTTAAGGTCGGGGGTGTCGAAGCCTTCAGTGAACGATTCGTAAATTGGTGAGAGTAGCTCGAGAGCGCTGTCTCGAGCGCCGTGCTCATCAGCAAAACGAGCAAAACTAACCGCAGTTCGCAACTCGAGGGATTTCGCCTTTTGGCCCCTCGCTAGTTGCAACGCATCGTTAAAATGCGCCTCAACCTTTTCCCGACTCACTTCAGGATCCTTTGCGAGAATTAATGCCTGCATGCGGTGATTCTCCGGCTCAAAGAATCTCTCAGCGCCACGAGCGGCGAAATTGATCCCTCTTCGGGCCAGCTCGAGCGCCTCGTGTAGTCGGCCCGCTGCCACATACGTTTCGGCGGCCAGATAACAGAACCATGGCGCGCCGATGTAGGAATGGAGTGCAGCTTTCTCGTTAAGACCGTCATCGGCCAGCGAGGTCGCCCGATCATGGTCGCCCCCATGCGAATACGCGTAACCCAGCATGACGTTGCTCATGGCAGCATGCTGCCGAAATTGACTGAATATGCTGAGGAGTGCCTCTCGATCTGCGAGCGACATCAATTTCGGAATGTCTCTTCGAAGCGAATAGGTCAGCCCTGCGAATCCGGTAGCCACCGCTATGAGTACGGGCTTCCCAATGTCACGAGCCAACTGAACGGCTTCCTCACAGTGAGCGACCGCTTGGTCCGGATAGCCAAGTGACCACTGCGCCCACGCCAGGTAGCCCAAGCTCGACAACCCCGGATCCTGACCGAATACCGCTAGTGCGCTCTTGTCTTCCAGACCTCTATACAACTCGATACTGTTCTCGAGATGAGGTACAGCTGCGGAGCACTCGCCGTTGAACAGGTAGGTTGCGCCGAGCGCGAAGGCGGTCCCCAGGTTTGCCACCGGGTCGGTTGAGCCAGCCGAAACCTGCTGGCACCGCAACGCGTATTCACGTCCGACGTTCATGTCACCCCGCGCGAATTGCAAACGCCACAATCCCCACGCTGAAGTGAATGCCGCCACTGAGTCGTTGAGCTGCTCACCAAGCTCGAGTGCTCGCGCATAGGTCTGCTCGGCCTCCGGCGAACCTTGCCCCAAGACCTGCATCAGGGTTGGTCCGAGCAGAGTCTGCGTTTCCAGCTCGAACCGGATCCACTCGCTATCCGCTGGAAGTGATTCCATGGCCACTAACGCCCGCCTGAAATCGCTGATGGCCTCGACGTGGGCGAATCGCCCCAGGGCGCGCTCTCCGGCTTGGCGCCAGTACTGTGCTGCCTTGTCGGGATAACCTCCTTCCTCGAAATGATGGGCGAGGAGCTCCAGGGGAGGGTTGTCGTCCGCCGCCTGCATCAAGGCCGTCGCGACACGATGATGGCACCCTTGACGATCGCGCTTCAGAAGCGATTGATACGCAGCATCACGCACCAGGGCATGCTTGAAATCGTAATTGGACTCGACACCTCTGCGCCCATAGATCAGCCCCGATTGGACCAAAAGAGCAAGGTCCTGCTCCAAGGCCTGCTCGTTTTTGTTGCTGACCTCCGTCAAGAGGTCGAACGTAAACGAACGCCCTATTACCGCAGCATGCTGCGCAACTTCCTTAGCGGGACCCAATCGGTCCAAACGCTCCATCAAGAGGTCTTGCAGGGTAGCGGGGATACCGGCAGTCGTTGGATCGAAGGCTGGGGCATCCGCTCCGTCGCCTTCGGAGATGAAACCAGAATCACTGAGCGCGGCGGTGATCTCCTCGATGAAAAGCGGCACACCGTCGGTGCGATCGATGATTTCCTCAAGCATCGACTTCGGTAGCCTCCGCCCCTTTGTCACTTCGGCCACCATAGTGGCACTGTCCCGGCGACCGAGGTTATTCAGGGCGAGCGCAGTGACGTGTGAATAGTCGGTCCAGAGCGGCTCGTACTCTGGCCGATGCGTAATGACGACGAGCGTCCTGGTCGTGCGGACGCGCTCGATCAGGTGTGTCAAAAAATCCTGCGTCGATGGGTCGATCCAGTGTGCATCCTCGACCACAAATAACACTGGTTCTTGCGCAGCCATCGCTTCGACGGTCTCGACGAGCACGTCGAGTGTTCGTAGACGCAACTGCTCAGGCGTCAGGTCGAGCGCGGGATAAATCCCCTCGTACGGAATCGAGAGGAGTTCAGCGAACAACCGCACCGTTTCAACGACGTCCAGCCCCAACTCACCCAGCACATTCTCTACCGCGTTCAGTTTCTCCCGCGGTGTCTGCCCGGATCTGACTCGGGCCGCTCGCTCCAGCTGCTCTATCACGGGATGGAAAGCGCTGCTCTGATGGTAGGGTGAACAGTAGCAGAGAATGCGGTTGGTCAAAGATTCCGCAAGTGAGTCTTGCAGCGCGTGTACAATCCGTGATTTTCCGACGCCAGCCTCGCCGGAAAGCAAAACGGCCTGGCCTTCGCCTTCCACGGCCAACCTCCAGCGCCGCAGCAACATCCCCAGCTCTTCGTCTCGGCCCACGACCGGGGTGAGTCGCCGTTCGCGGGCTGCATCGAATCGACTTACGTCCCGCACCGCCAGGGCTCGGTACGCCTGCACGGGCTGACCGATTCCTTTGAGTGTCTGCGGCCCCAGCGCATCGAGGTCGAACCGGCCGGAGACCAGATGCTGGGTAGCGGCCGAGAGCACCACAGTGTCTGGCTCGGCAATCCCTTGAAGCCGAGCCGCTAGATTGGGGGTCTCGCCAACCACCGCACTCTCCTGCGCGGCCCCCTCACCGACTATGTCGCCGACCACGACCGGACCGGTTGCGACGCCAACGCGAACCGCCAACGCAACGCCCGTCTCCAGCATCGAGACCGCGTCGATCAGTTCCAGCCCCGCGCGGAGCGACCTCTCTGCGTCGTCTTCGTGCGCTCGAGGGTATCCGAAGTACGCGAGCACGCCATCGCCCATGTACCGCGCAACGTAACCGCCGTATTTCTCGATGGCCGCCGTGACCGCATCCTGATAGGCGCGATTGATCTCCCGAAGATCCTCGGGATCCAGCTTTTGAGAGAGCTCCGTTGAGCCCACAAGATCAGCGAACATGACCGTCAGTTGACGGCGCTCTGCTTCTCCGGATTGCAATGGATGGGGAGCGGATTTCCGGGTCGGATCCGCAAATCGAGAACGATCCAATTCTCGAATCGCCTTCAATAACTTCTTGCGTGGACCAAGCGCAAGACCAATTCTCTCGAGGTCCACCTCCTCCAGCTCCGGCAAAACTTCGAAATCAACCTCGTTCTCGGCAAGCAACTCCGCGTATTTGCCGAGCCCGTGCTGTTCGAGCCACTGTTTCATATCGGTCATGGGGTAAACCATACTCCGACCATCTTTTAGGGGCGAGCGAGAGCGATTAGGGCTCCTTGGAAGATCTGTCTCCCGAACATGCAAATGACAGATTGGGGCCGTTAGCAGACGGTGTCATGAGAGCGGTGACAGCGCCAAAGCCAACTACAACGTTGTGCCGAGCCCCTTGTGAGTTGCCGGAATTTTGCCGGAATCAGTCCAGCCCCGTTATGCTCAGTCAGGCACTTGCGTCCACGGGCGCCTCCATTTAGCCATTTAAAAACAACTAGTTAGAAATGCCCAACTGCCTTCGGGAGGCAGGGGTCGGAGGTTCAAATCCTCTCACCCCGACCAGTATTTCCCTCTAGTAATGATACAGTTAGCGTCAGCTCACTAAAGCTGTTGTCGATGCCTTGCGAGGAGATCGAGTTGGCCGCAGTTGGAGAAGCCGCCGGGCAGTCGGAATCTCAGCCCGGCTCCATCGCGGCACTCATGACGCTCTGCAGGATCTCGACGCCTTCGCGCGAGACGGATTGAAAACGCACGCCGAAAGCGGCGACATCGGCGGAGATGAGAGCAAAGTACATGAGCCGTCCGCGCACCTTGACGGTGGCGGGGCCTGAGTTCAAAGGAACATCGAACTGCATCTTGAGCTTGGGCGCACCTTGTTTCTCCTCGATCGGTTTTGCCGAGGGGTGGATGGCGACGGCAGCAGCTTTATCGCAGCGAATCTGCAGCCCGTCTCGCGATACATCGTGGACTATGATGTCGACGATGGTTCCGTCGGCGAGCATCGCCTTTCCGGGGCATCTCAGCGTGACCCGCGGCATGCTCCTACGGTCCTCGTGAACGGGCCGAAATATCGTTTGTGTCTGATCCGGGTCCACTGGGGGCATGGCTCGAGCTCGTGCTGGCACGGGCGTTCAATCGGTCCGAATAGTCTAACGGTGATAAGGCTCGAATACACTGTCGCGATCGGGGTTTCTTTGACCGAAAGTGCGAAGTGCGTCGCAAAGCCTGTCCCTGGCGAACAAGCACCTACGCCGCCGTCAGCATTTGATACAGCCCACGGCAGTGAGACCGCCAGCAATAGTGGCTGAGATTGATGGTTTTGCGTTCGACCAGTTCGCCGCGGATTGATGGAGTCACGCCATCCAGTGAATCGTGACTCCGGTACCGATTATAGTAGTCTTTGAAATCCGTCAGCTTTCGCTCGAGATCGCGCTCGTTCCAGAAGAGTGTTTTGTCGAGACACTCGCGGCGAACGGTGCCGATGAGTCGTTCCACGAACGGATGTGACAGTGGAACACAGGGCAGGGTTTTGATCCCCGAAATATTCAATATCCGAAGATTGGCTCACCCCTCTCTGCCAACATGACTGAGACAACCACCGCGTCGACTATTACTGTCGAATTCGGATGGGTGGAGAATGGTCATGGAGGTAGAAAAGGGTGAAAGATTCCGTGGTGGTCGAGGTGTCGAAATCCCGGCAGGAGTTCAACGACTCCCCATGATCGCCCATCGTGGCGAGACCTCAGGTACCTGAGCACCGCCTGAGGTCGGCAGTGCCAGCAACATCTACAAGAGACCCGATCCCGACATTCAACGCAATGTCCGATTCGAGATCGTCCCCAAGGAAATGTGAGTCCGCGCCCACCCGCGGGTTAGCCTTCAACTGCGACCACAATCTGCCTGGGTCACGAGGATACCTGGATACTGAGAATTCTCGATCGTGTACACAAATTCGAGAGCAATGCCCTGCGTAAGTAGGCGCTGAACGGCCCGGCGTTGTTATTTGAAGCAGGAGGTTGCGACCTCCCGACCGCTTACACGCTCGAGCAGGCCCTTAGATCCTTCCGTTTGATATTACGGACCACCGCATCGCCAGGCCGGGACTCTCGAATCTCCACGTTGTAGATATTGTCCATATAGCTCACCTTGATGTCATAGTCGCGCCCGGCAACGGGAAGCAACAAGGTCTCATAGCTGATACTGCGCCTGGAGTTAGCGAGAAATGAGGAGCTCGCGAATTCGAAGACCAAATAACTCGGCCTGCCCGACGGGATCCCCACAGAAACCGGTCGCCCGTCGAGATCGACGGTCCCCTGGTATTCGATTTTGCATTGGTCGTCGACTCGGTACACACCCAGGGCCGCGCGCACGCTCGAAAAGATCGAGCCCGATTCAGTTTCGGACTGAATATGCAAATTCTTGGCGAACGTATTCGGGTAGGTGTACTTACCCGAGCATCCGACCAGAAGTCCGACGACCGCCAGCAACCCAACCAAGTGCCACTTGACTACACGATTGCGTGTATCCATAACGAGTTCACCGTGCAATGGACCATCATGCGGTTAGATCGGGGCAACCGGAATTATTGCTGGCCGCCCATCCTTTGATACCTTTGATCAGTACGTCGTAGCCTATGGATGGCCGGTATAGATCCACGCGGGTTCGGTTATTTCCCATGGGAAACAGGTCAGCAACCACCAAATAGTAGCCGCCGTCGGGCTCCTTGGTTACGTTCATGACACCCTGGTCGTGATGAAATTGCACGTGCAACTCGGCCTTTTCTCCATCTACCAGAACCGTCGACTTGTAAGTCGTGACGATTACCTGATAGCTCATGTTGGTACGTGAGACAGTCTTGATGGTCACATTCAGGCATTCGGACGCCTTTTTCTGAAACGTATGCGCCACCTCCGAGAATGGACGGTTGACCTCAAACGACTCCACCTCGGCCAGGAAAGCACCCGGGACGGCTTTGCGAAACTCTTCTGCAGTTTGTGGATGACCGGAAATCGCCGCACACCCAGACAGCAGCACACAGGAAAGTGCGGCCGCAAACACAGCTGATCTATTCATGACAAGCTCCTGAAATTTGTATACGCGATCGAGGAGGGAAATTATTTCCTTGTCGAGGCCGCGCTAGAGCTTCGACTACCGATGTCGAAGCATCAGATGGTCAGAGATAACGACATCGCGGAAGGCAAACTTTAGCTGTGTCGACGTCGCCCCGGAAGATTACAACCCTAACTAGTTTCCTTCTCCTCTCAGAGCCCCGTAGGCCGCTCAGACGAATGGATTAATCTCCGCGGTTTCGGATCTTGAGCTCATGATCATCCCCCCAATCCCAATGACCGTTTATTGCCGAAGATCGACTCTCTCGTTGGATCGCCCGGGCCGCTAATGTTGGCTGAGATGCTTTGCGTCCCCTCTCGTGCGCTGCCGGGATTTTGCCGAAATCAGTCCAGCCCCGTTATGCCCAGTCATGCGCTTACGTCCACGGGCGCCTCCAAATAGCCCAATAAATACAGCTACTTAAAAATGCCCAACTGCCTTCGGGAGGCAGGGGTCGGAGGTTCAAATCCTCTCACCCCGACCAATCGATCCTTCAAACGTGTAAGTCAACAGAGCACTGCCTGGGGGGCGGCAATACGACCAACGTCTGATAACGACGCTTTACAGATCGGCGCAAAGCTAAGGAATCACACCTCGATGACCAGCTTGCTCTTGGGCCTCGAGCAGCAGATGAGCACCTGTCCGGCATCGGGCGGATCCAAAGGCTCTTCGATGTACTCCACCTCACCTTCGACGAGCTCGCACATGCAAGTGTGACAGATCCCCGAACGACAGCTATAAGGCGGACTCAAACCATGGTGCTCGGCCAGATCCAGGATCGTCTCGCAGGACATGTCCCAAGCTGCGGTAAGTCCAGAGCGCGCAAATGTTACGTCCATCTCGCCGGTCAGCTCATTTTCCGCGCTCCGCGCTGGCGCCTGGCCGCTGGGCGCAGCCTCCTCGGTCAGCACCGAGGCGGGGCCAAAAAATTCATAGTGGATGCGCGACTCTGCTACGCCTAGCGAAAGTAGGCCGCAATAGAGTGACTTCATAAAGGGTGGTGGGCCACAGAGATAAAATTCATGATCGTCGAAGGGAAGCACCTGCTTCAATAAATCCATATCGACGTAACCCATGCTGTCGTAGTCGCGGCCTTCGGTATCATCCGGGGACGGGTCGCTGTAACGAATATGGGCATTGACATGGTCGTTCTCTCGAACCATTCGGCGGATGTCCTCGCCCATGGCGTGCTCACGACCATTTCGAACGCCATGGATAAACCACACTGACCGTTTAGGGTCGCTCTGAGTCAGTTCGTTCAACATGCTGACCATCGGAGTCAGCCCTACACCTCCGCTCAGAAGCACCACTGATCGCTCGCTATCGCGGTCGAGATGAAATTTCCCACGCGGCGGACCGACGCTGAGCGTCACCCCCACGTCCACGTGATCATGAAAGTGATTTGATGATAACCCGGGTGGCACATCTGGTTGGTCGGGTGGTGCAGGCTCACGTTTGATGCTGACGCGGTAATAATGCCGGTCGGGACTGTCGGAGAGCGAATAGGTGCGAATAATTGGCTCCGGTTCACCCGGAATTGTCAACTTGAAGGTAAGAAACTGGCCTGGGAGGAATTCATCCAATGATGCACCGTCCTCAGGCACCAGATAAAACGAAGTGATCGTCTCGCTTTCAGGCACCTTTCGGTCGACCACGAAAGCGCGAAATCCCTTTCCGGTCGAGGTTTCCGCCTTGACCAGCCGCTCTTCGAACGAACCCTTCCACCCGTGCGAAAGCGCCGGTATGGACAGGGCTTGCTCGGCTCCGTCCAGATCTGACTTGTCAAAAAACAGGAAGTTACTGACCTCCCGGACTGTCATGGCTTTGGGGTCTCGATGAACGAGCTCGATCGTATCGTCGGCGCCCACCTCGCCCTCTTCGAGAACACGAAAGTAGAATCCCACCCGACCGCTTTCGAGAAACCGATTCTGAAAGCCGTCGATTCCCATCTTCAACGCGAGCTTATAACAAGGAATGCGGGGCTGGGAGACTTCAACAATGGCGTCGCCTACGCGAAAGATATCGCCAACACAGATTTCGTCGTCGAGCATGCCCTCGACGGTGAAATTCTCACCAAACTGCCCGTGGGTGAAATCGTTGCGCCCTAGCTCACTCATCCAATATTCATAGTTTTCGACGGAGTACACGTACACGGCCCTGAATGCACCTCCGTGACCCCAGAGGTCCGCCTGTCCGTCGCCGTCCAAATTTAGCCTGCTCAACTTTAGCCGCCCCTCGACCGGCTTCTTGAATATGCCGGTAGTGACGGTTTTGCCTTCATGCGTGACCTCCTTCGGTAAGGACAAGTTGACCGACAGGAGCTTCATAGGGCCGAGCGCTTCGGGGGCCCGCGATCTGTGCTCAGCGACTTCAAAGTCGTCAAAGACCGGAGAGTAGCTTTCAAACTTCCAGGAAAGTGGCAAGGCGCGTTCTATGTGAAGCGTTTCCTCAACACGAAAGGCGACCACCCGCTTGGCGCCGGGAAAACGCTGTGTGTGCTGTGGCTCCCAGAGGACTTCGGCTTCGCCAGTCAGTTGAAGCGTGTCGCCCGTTTCAAAATCAAAGAACAACAAGCCGCTTCTCGGATCGACCAGAAGGTTACCAAGTGTATTGAACATGCAGTTCCCTGAGTAATCAGGGAAAAGTAGCGATGTCTCGTGCGCGACGATAACGAAACCCGGCCTGCCGCCGCGATGTGATACATCGATCCCATGGGTCCAGTCACCGTTTTCGGAGAATTGGCTGGCGATAAAGAACGTGTCCGATCGTGCGATTAGTGCCGCCTCGGCCTTGCTCAAGGCCTCTCGTCGATGAACCGGACGATTTTCCCCCACAGAGCCGATCCCGTCTCCCACCTCCAGCCTGCGGGCTTGAATGTACTTCGGACAGTTACCGAAACTTTGTGTGACCCGGATTCCGAACCCGCCCTCCTCCACATGGGCAATTTTTCCGTTCACTCGATTTCTACGGCGCGTGTGAAATTCGAGTCCGAGGGCGCCGATATCGGCTCCTTCGATCAACGCCTTGTTCAGGGGATCCCCGTAGATCGGCCGCGCGTTCACTCTGAGGGTGTTTGGATCGACTGCCTGAATAAAGCCTGGCTGTCCGATCAGCACCGACGCCCATGGTCGACCGGCCTCGTCGGCTGTACCGACCAGTAGTAACGGAAGCTGCGGGAAGAAATCCTGAATCTGTACAGGAACGTGATCGCGGATCATGCGGCGACCGACTTGCTCCATTTTGTCCCGGATCCCGAGCCGCAACTGGAGCTCCTTCTCGCCCCGATGAAACGGAGATTCATTAGCAGGCATTGAACCCTTTACGCCCCCTATCCGCGGGATTCGTGAAATGATATCACCCAGTCCGAGAATATGTCTGAGGACAGCTGCGGTGCTACGCGGAGTGTATTACTGATTGCCGGAATTTTGCCGGAATCAGTCCAGCCCCGTTGTGCTCCGTCATGCAATTGCGTCCACGGGCGTCTCCAGATAGCTCAACGATTACAACTACTTAGAAATACCCAACTGCCTTCGGGAGGCAGGGGTCGGAGGTTCAAATCCTCTCACCCCGACCAGTTAGGCCAACGGCATTTATTCGACCTGAACCTCAAAGAAGGCTCGATCCCAAAATCACCTAGTGATCCAGGTCGTCACTCTGGCAAACCCGCCTCGCGCAGGGCGTCGACCAAGCGGCCCATGGCCTCTGGTCCGCCGAATGGGTTCTCTCGATACTTGGTGCATGACATTTCAGGCGCATGCGCCAAAAGGTCTTTCAGAGCCGCCCGAGCCTCTTCCTGTCGTCCGAGCTTCATTAACACAGCGGTCCAGATGGCAAACGTCATGGATCGCGGATTCGAAGTAAGACGTGCACGTTGCGCCCAACCGAATGCTTCATCGAAGCGCTCAAGGTCAAAGAGCACGAAGGCCCGACTGGTCAGCATTCCAGTGAGAAATACGTCGCGCGGGCTGAGCCGCATTGCGTGATCGATATGGGGAATGGCTTCCTCACTCCGTCCCGCGGCGTGAAGAACCGAACCGAGAAAGTAACGCGACAAGGCGTCGTTGGGATTGAGAGCGATTGCCTCCTCACTCTTTGATATGGCGACATCATGTTGGCCGAGCATGCTATGCACGTGTCCGGCGTGGTACAGACCAACTGGATCGCGTGAATCTAGTTTAATCGCCTTGTAGGCCTTTTCCAGCGCCTGACTAAGGTACTCCCGGCGATCGTCCGGTTCGAAATGCATGACATAGCGCCATCGAGCACCAGCCGCCATTGCAAAAGCCACCGCGAAATTCGGATCAATTTCATTTACCTTGTCGAACTGCTCGATAGCCGACCCGAGGCCCTCTTCGGTCGACGAATAGTAGGCCGCGAGGCCGCGCTGATAGAGTCCCCAGGCATCAAGATTCTCTGGCGCTTTTCGCCGCGCGCGCTCGCGCTCTACGTCACTTATCTCTGGCGCGATCGCCGCAACAATCGCTTCCGTAACTTCGTCCTGTACCGCAAAGATGTCTTCCAAAACACGATCGTAACGTTCTGCCCATAGGTGGTTACCAGTCT
>SMUX01244602.1_pt1 | contig 11052 bp, 14 predicted proteins | sample 2456431 | NCBI WGS metagenome assembly SMUX01 (sample SAMN11095930, study PRJNA526329) | marine sediment metagenome | biome: Marine sediment; feature: Surficial sediment; material: Deep marine sediment; isolation source: Hadal surficial sediment | place: Pacific Ocean | collected 2014-11 | depth... | reverse complement strand
CCCCCAATCACTCACGCGTTGCCCATAGGCTCATCCATGATCCGATGGGCTAAAATGTACCTCCTGTACATTTTTCGCTACTGATTGTGATCAGCCCGGCAAGACATAACGGGAGAGGAATATCCCCTTCGTTAACTTTAACTGTTAATAAGCAGTCCTTTGAAGGATGCGTTATTTTCATCACTATTCCTTTAGGGCTTAGAGAATATAGGGTTCAGAACAGATCGATTTTTATGAATTTGCCACTTTGCCTAGCGGGTTCATTCTAAATCCCCTTAATATAGTGCCGAATAGAAGAGTGATTTTAAGGTCATTTGAACAGGACGTTCAAATGAGCGGAACCAAGACAGGAGTCTTGTTTGCGCGACCTTAAGAAATCATGAAGCTGTGAGGGTATCCGCAGGACACGATATCGGGGTGCCCTTTTTCTTCGTACCTTCTTTTTGGGCACGCAAAAAGAAGGTACCCGCCATAAAGGCGAAACTTATATAATAACGACTGGCAGAAATCCCGCCGAAGTTTTATGCTTCTCCATAATACCAACAAGGAGGACTTGATATGTCTGATAACACTAATGCCGTCCCTGTGGAAGCACCTGATCCAGCGAAAAAAACATCGGAAATTCTTGGTCCAATGAGTGAAGAAGCGACGGTCAAGATGGACTTGCAGAATGAGAATTGTTACTGGAACGATGCAGAGTTCTCACAAGGAGATCAGGTTACCATGGACGGGAAATGTTATGAATGCAGTTATACCAGATGGCTTGAGGTCGACGACTGAGGCAAATCCATCACAAACATGCATCACGACTCTCTCCCTAGTTCTTGTTATGGTCCTGGCCGGAAACCGTAATTACCATCGCCCTGATTGATAATATCGCCAGTATGTAGACGAAACTGCTTGTTTCGTTGATCCTGGAAAAAGAATTCCAGCGTATATTTTATCGTCGTAAAGGCAATTTCGTCCCAGGGAACTTCACCCTCTGCAAATAATTTCACTTCCAGGCTCTCCTCCCCTGCAGAAAAATCCAGATCTTTTAACTGCGACCGATACATCATATAAACCTGACCAATATAGGGAAGATTAAAAACGGCATACAGTTCCAATATGGTCACTCTCGCATTCGCCTCCTCAAGCGTCTCTCGTAATGCCGCTTCATGAGATGTTTCTTCCAGTTCCATAAACCCGGCAGGCAGGGTCCAGTAGCCATATCGTGGTTCGATGGCCCGTTTGCACAAGAGCACTTTACCTTCATGCTCAGAAATACAACCGGCCACAATTTTGGGATTTTGATAGTGGATTTCCTCACATGAGATGCAGACATGACGTAGACGATTATCCCCTTCCGGGACTTTTCTGATGACTTCAGCGCCACATTGATTGCAATATCTCATTGTTTTTACAGTATATTGTTTTGATCTAGACCATTATCTACTCTATTCTGGTATCACCGTCATTTGTCCAGGGTGGACTGACAATTGCAATAAAAATCAAGGGTTCGTTTCCAATATTTTCGATACACTGGATCGCCTCTGCAGGCACCATAATAACATCACCTGCCGCCACCTCATTTTTTTCATTTTCAATCCTCATACGACCATGGCCCTGCAATATGTGGTAAACCTCAGTCTGTTTCAGTTTATGTTGATAGCTTTGCTGACCTATATCTACCGTCGCAAGTGCTAGTGAATAAGGCAAGTCAACGGGATCATTCTTAGGATGTAATAATTCGCGTATCTCACAACCATCATTTGCAACAAACGCATCACACGCTGAGGTTTTTTTTACAAACACGGAGACCTCCTATATAAAGTCAATATGGCAAATTATATCGGCAATAGAGACTTTAAACACGATTCAGAATCCTGTACTGGTGTCCTTGTTACAAATCTTGGCACACCAGACGCGCCGACACCTTCGGCCCTAAGGCGCTATCTTGGAGAGTTTCTGGCAGATCCCCGTGTTGTTGAAGTACCGAGGTTCATTTGGTGGTTTATTTTACATGGCGTCATCTTACGACATCGACCAAAACATTCTGCTGCTGCTTATAAAAAAATATGGACAGAATCAGGCTCACCTTTGTTGGCTATTTCAAAAAGACAGGCGACTGCTATCCAAAAATATCTTGATGACCATACAACAGATAAATTCCATGTGAAGTTAGCCATGCGTTATGGCAAGCCATCAATCCAGTCAGGACTGAAAAACCTTCAGCAAGCCAATGCAAAAAAAATTATTCTTATGCCCCTTTATCCGCAATACTCTGCATCAACAACGGCATCAACATTTGATGCCGTTGTTGATGTTCTGAAAACCTGGCGTGACATACCCGAATTACATCTGGTCAAGCATTATCATGACATGCCTGACTATATTGATGCACTTGCTGAAAGCATTAATGAACATTGGCAGCAAAATTATCGCGCTGAAAAATTATTGTTCTCATTTCATGGCATCCCAAAAGCTTATTTCGACGCCGGTGATCCTTACTATTGTGAATGTCGCAAAACAGCCAGGCTAGTCGCTGAAAAATTAAACCTGAATGAAGAGGAATGGATATTGACTTTTCAATCGCGCTTCGGGCCTAAAGAATGGCTCAAACCCTACACCGATGTGACTTTAAAAGAGCTAGCCTCAACAGGCACCAAAAACGTAGATATTATATGTCCTGGTTTTTCTGCGGATTGCCTCGAAACACTTGAAGAAATCAATATACGATACCGAGATCTCTTTCTTCAAGCCGGTGGTGAAAAGTTCACATACATCCCCGCACTCAACGACCGCCCATCGCATATTCATGCCCTGGCAAACATCATTCTAAAACACGCCTAGAGTGTATTTTTAGAAACCCAGGGCCGAGAAAATCAAGGAGTTTCTGCACGTCTATCAAACGTCACCCTTCTATCAATACTGTCTCTACGCTCAGGTCCGCTATAGTTAGCATACTCCGAGTATCATGCTGGAACCATTTTCTCTGCGATCACTTTTCAATCTTCGGCCAGCGCTTATTCGACGTTCTTCTTGAGCCATAACATACCCTCCATTTATCTCATAAATTTAAACCCAAATTTGAGCAATCCTGTCACGTAAGGATGACATAAAAATCTGAATTGACAAGTCAGATCGAGGGGGGAAATCCCGAATTTTTGCTATTCTTCGGCTTTATTAACTTCCAGATAACCCCTCTAGATTAAGATTGGTTCTCTTTCAGAAATTTTTTATCACTTCAATATTTCAACTCCTTTCCAGAAAGCAACATAATTTTTGATGTGTTCTGCTCCCGTCTCTGGCTGAGGGTAATACCAGGCTGCCTCCTGATTAAGATCGTTATTGACCTTGATATCATAATAACTGGCACGTCCTTTCCAGGAACAGACAGTATGCGCCTTGCTTTTGATAAAATATTCCTTGTTTATCGAATCTGCAGGAAAATAATAATTCCTCTCCACAATTTCGCATTGATTACTCTCTGCCAGCACAACACCTTTCCAGACTGCTTTAGACATCATCATTCTCCCAGAATCAGTCTCTTTGAATCGTCACGATAATATTCCTCGTATGCACATTAAACCGGTGCTCCCACAGGTAAATTCCTTGCCATGCCCCAAGCAGACATCGTCCTTTTGCAATCGGGATCGTTAGACTCGAACTGGTCAATACGCTGCGTATGTGCGCTGGCATATCGTCGGGGCCTTCTGCTCGATGTCTGAATAGCGGGTCACCATCCCTGACCAATTGTTGCATGAAGTTTTCCAGATCTGACCGAACATCTGAATCAGCATTCTCACAAAGAATGAGTGAGGCGCTAGTATGCTGTATAAACAGGTTGCACAAGCCAGTTTCAACATTAGATTGACTGATAAATTTTTCAACTTCGGCGGTGATATCGACCATACTCCTCCCTTGCGTCTTGATTCTGATTGTTTCCTGCATGATTACTTACCTAACAACTTCTCAATTTGATTATATAGATCCAGAATATGGCGTGTGTTAGTTCCAAGATCACCGTGTCCCTTTCTCGAACTCGAACGTATATACAAGTGATTCCTGTTTTCTGTTATAGGCAATAGTCTGATATAGATGTCATCCTGATATCCAAATAAAGGTGTTGTTGCGACAGCATGCAGTGTATATGCCTGATCACGCTGACTATCAATCTTCCAGCCCAATTTGTCCATCGACACCTTCAATAATGAAAAGAACTGGTCTGTGGGGTAACGATATTCGCGAATGTCCAGTTCAGGATAAGGGGATTCATGGACTGTTTCCGCGACATTCGTCATCAGATAATGTTGCAATCGTGTCGTGAAACCGGGCGGATCAGTCCACGGAAGATCGTTATTTATGAAAGCGCTAAGGATCAAGACCATAGGAATGCTTATCAAACAGAGGACAATAACAATTATCTTGGTTAACATAGATCAACTTACCATCCGGGTGATTATTCATCAGTCAGGTATTTAATTATGAAATTCATTAGAAATTTATCAATCCTTTTATTTTGCATATTGCTTCTCGCTTGTAGTCGCGTGACAGAGGATAACTACGATCGAATCGAAAGTGGCATGGAGGAAGCTGCCGTAATTAAAATTCTTGGCAACCCTGATGAATCTTCAAGCATGGGGATTGGATCCTTGTCGGGAAAATCTTCTGTGTGGGATGATGGTAAAGCAAGAATCAGCATTCAGTTTTTCAATGACAAGGTAAAACTCAAGAATTTTGGTGCCTCGGAAAAAGAAGGTACTTAATTGAATGAATTCAACTCCTCGTTATTCAGTCTGTTAGAACAGCATTCTCAACCCAATGCACGCCAGGACGATCGCAAAAATACGCTTTAAAGAATTAACTGGCATGGTATGCGCGAGTTTTGCGCCAACGGGCGCAAACAATACACTGGTTACAAGTATCGCTACCGCAGCTGGCCAATAGACATATCCGATGCTATTTTCTGGAAGATTGCTGTAATCCAGCCCGGTAAAAATCATCGTCAGGGTGCCCGCCAAAGCGATCGGGAAACCACATGCAGATGAGGTTGCTACCGCCTTATGAATATCTACCTGACACCATGTCAAAAACGGTACAGTCAACGTCCCACCACCTATACCCATGATGGTTGATAAAGTCCCGATACCTCCTCCCGCAAGGATCATTCCATTTCTTCTCGGTAAGGCTCTTTGTGTTGTCGGTTTCACTGCAAAACCAATTTGACATGCAACAAAAATTTCAAAAATTCCAAATGCTCTTCTCAGAATATCACTGGACAAATAATCAGCGATGAATGCACCCAGGATTGCGCCCATTATAATTCCCGGCGTTAGAAGGAATACCTTTGGCCATAAGACAGCCTTGTGCTTATGGTGTGCATAACTTGAAGATACCGAAGTAAATACGATAGTAAACAGGGAAGTTGCAACCGCAAAATGCATCAGAACATCAGCAGGTAAGCCCTGCCATGTAAAAATAAACAGAAGCGAGGGCACAATGATTATTCCCCCACCTAGTCCGAGCAAGCCTCCAACTACCCCTGCAACCACGCCTAGCAGGAGATAAGCAGGCCAGATGAATAAGTCAGTCAACTTCTCCCCCGTGTTCCGCTTGTTTAGTCATGCTGACCATTATGGCATAGGTGGTGATTGAGGGATAAAAGTGGTGTCGGAGCACTAAAAAAATAATGTTTGCCATAAAAAACTCGATATAAATAAAAATTGTTGATACTTTGCTTCTCTCTATGAGTTTTCCCCCGCAAAACAATTTTTTATCAAAAGGAATGCTGCCTGTTTCCAGAGCGGCCATGGTCTGGTCGTTACTATCATTAATCATTATTTTTTCACTACTCCCAGTCAGTCTCCAGGTTTCAGCAGCAACGATCGGGGAACAACGTCAACAGTATCTTGATGCCCAAAAGGCGCTGAAGGCTGGCAAGATTAAAACCTTTGCAACGCTCGCTGAAAAACTCAAAACATATCCACTTTATCCTTACCTGCGGTATAACTACCTGCGACCTAGACTTCACAAAATTGATAATACGGAAATTAGGGATTTCATTACCTCATATCCTGAATTCATCTCTACAGATTCATTGAAAACAAGCTGGCTAAAGCAGCTTGCCAAACAGGGAAAGTGGCAAATTTTTCTTGACAACTACACCCCGCAAAAAGATCTCAAACTACGTTGTCAACAGTTGCAGGGGCGCATAAATACCAATAATTATACTTATCTGCTGGAAGACACCCGGACGCTCTGGCTAACAGGAAAATCATTGCCCCCCCAATGTAATAAAGCCTTTGAACGACTCTACAAAAGCGATCTGATGACAAATGAACTGGTATGGGAACGTATACGATTAGCAATGGATAATGGTAAAACGGGGCTGGTGAACTATCTTCGTAAACATCTGGATAAAGACTACAAGACCTGGGCAAAGCGATGGGTTGCAATTCACCATAACCCATCGGTGGGGACTAAAAACCCACAGTATCCGGACACCGCTATTGCACGAGAAATCTTACTTTATGGCATAAAGCGACTGACCGGACAAAATATCAATAGATCATTAATCAATTGGAAAACACTGCAAGATAATTACAATTTTACACCTGCAGAAATAGATAGAATTGATCTCGTCATTACCGTACGTGCAGCGAAAAACAAACACCCTAAGGCTGCTGAGCTATTAGATAATTTGAACCCGGCGCTGGACAGTGACGAAATATTTCATTGGCGTCTCCGAACCGCACTCAAAAACCAGAACTGGCAAAGACTTTATCAATGGACAAAGGGTGAGCCGCCAGAAATAGCATCCGTCAAATATCGTTGGATCTACTGGCGCGGCAGGGCGCTTGAACAAATTGGAGAGTTTGAAAAGGCGCAGGCATCTTACGCTTCAATCGCGGATCAGCGTGACTACTATGGGTTCCTTGCGGCAGATCGCATCGGGTCAGAATATCAAATGCATCATTTTCCCTTACCGGAAGATATCGAGGCAAAAAATAAAATTGCACATATGCCAAGTATACGTCGGGCCAGGGAGTTATTTATCCTATATGGTGATTACAGGGCCAGACGTGAGTGGCAATATGCCTTACGTTCTATGACCAATTACCAGAAGCAAATAGCAGCAAGACTCGCCTCGGAATGGGGTTGGTACGATCGCGCTATTTTTACCATGGCTGCTGCACATGCCTATGATGATTTAGAGCTCAGATTTCCAATCACCTACCGCGATGATATAGAAAAATATGCGAAAAAAAGGAATCTGGATATCGGCTGGATATTTGCCTTAATGAGATCGGAAAGCGCATTTATGGAAAAGGTCAGATCACCTGCAGGTGCATTAGGCCTCATGCAGATCATGCCAGCCACGGGTAGATTAACCGCCAGAAAAATTGGCTTGAAAAAATTTCGTACCAGTGATCTCCTGATTGGCAAAAAGAACATTATGATTGGCACAGCCTATATGAAAGAGATGCTAGACAAATTTAATGGTAATCGCATATTGGCGACTGCATCCTACAATGCGGGTCCTGGACGATCAGTTAAATGGTCCCCCAGAAAAGATTGCAAAGAACCTGATATATGGGTGGAACAAATTCCATTCAATGAAACCAGAGCCTATGTGAAACGTGTAATGTTTTATGCCAGTATTTACGACTGGCGTCTAAATCAACAGATCACCCCGCTTAAACAAAGAATGACAACAATCTATCCCTATAACCCAAAAGCAGCTGTAAAACCATTTACCATGAGTTGTTCCGAATAGTTGAATTTAACATTACTCACCACTCGATACTGTAAACAGGGTTTCTTAGCACCGTTGATAATTAATAGGAAATGGCACCATTGCAACAGGATACTTTTCTATACCCCCTTTAGGGGTATATTCACCCCACATGGGGGTACTGAGGCCCTTGTAGGCAACCGAGGTCTTGCGTATCGCATTTTGTGTTTCGTCACTTTGTCGGGCCAGGCCAAGCCAGTGATGAGATGGCTCGTGCAAAGCTTTCCTATAAACTATAATGCTTGACGATGGAAATATATCTTGTGGGTGGTGCAGTCCGTGACAAATTGCTTGGCAAACCAGGCAAAGACAATGACTGGGTTGTCGTTGGAAGTACACCGCAAGAGATGGAAACCCAAAATTTTAAGGCCGTTGGTAAAGACTTTCCCGTCTTTTTACATCCCGAAACAAAAGAAGAATATGCCCTGGCACGAACTGAAAGAAAAACAGGGAAAGGCTACAAAGGCTTTACGTTTCACACATCCAAAGATGTTACGCTGGAAGAAGATCTGGCACGACGTGATTTAACTATCAATGCCATTGCCGAAGATAAAGAAGGATGTTTAATCGACCCCTTTAACGGCAGAGAAGATCTTAAAAACAAAATTCTGCGTCATGTATCACCGGCCTTTGTAGAAGATCCTTTACGCGTACTCAGGGTTGCACGTTTTGCCGCGCGTTTTGGCTTCCGCATCGCACCAGAAACCATGGCCCTCATGCGGGAGATTTCAGAATCAGGCGAGCTTGAAGCACTGGTCCCCGAAAGAGTCTGGAGTGAACTGGAACGGGCTATGGGAGAAACTTACCCGTCACGCTTTATACTGGCATTACGCGCCTGTCTTGCACTGAACATTCTTCTTCCAGAGGTTGATCAACTGTTCGGTGTTCCCCAGCCGAAAAAACATCATCCGGAGGTTGATACTGGGATCCATACCTTAATGGCACTGAACCAGGCTGCGCGTCTTAGTAACGATCCACATATTCGATTCGCGGCTCTGGTTCATGATTTGGGAAAAGGGACAACAGCTAAAGATAAGTTACCTAGTCACCACGGTCATGAAGAACGTGGTGTAAAATTAATTGAAAAACTTTGTGCACGTTACCGTGCGCCCAATCAATATAAAGACCTGGCAATACAGGTCTCCAGACATCACCTGACCTGTCATCGTATAGAAGAAATGCATGCCGATACAGTTTTGAAAAAACTGGAATCTCTGGATGCATTTCGAAAACCAGAACGTTTTGATCAATTTCTGATCTGTTGTGAAGCCGATGCCCGGGGTCGTACAGGATTTGAAGATCGTGCCTACCCACAGGCAGGCTATTTTAAAAAAGCTTTAGATGCTGCAAATAGTATTGATACCGAATCGCTCAATCAACAGGGTCTCAAAGGCAAAACCATGGCAGACGCCATCAAAAAAGAAAGATTGAATTCCATAAGTGAAGCGCTAGCTCTCGGAAAATAATTAAATTGCCGTATACTGGATAGATACCCAAACTACCTGGAAATACAGGCTTCAGAGTTCAGATAGCTTGGGTATATATCAAAAATTTATCAGTTACCCTGATCTTGCGAACTATTATTTAAATATGGTTTTTTCCAAACGGGAGAATATTTTCATGAGTGAACCGACCCGAGCATCAGATAAGCCTTTTGTTGTTGAAGTCCAGGCAGGCAAATCCTATTACTGGTGTGCATGTGGGAAAAGTAATACGCAGCCTTTTTGTGATGGTTCTCATGCCGATACAGAGTTCAGCCCTGTTCAATATGATGCAACTGAATCAACAGCGATTTTTTTCTGTGGATGTAAGGCAACGAAAAATCAGCCCCTGTGTGATGGTAGCCACAAAGGCTAAAAGCCCTCATAAGAAAAAATAGAGTAATACACTGCCCAATAAGAAACGATAGATGACATAAGGAAGCATACCTGTTTTTTCGACAAATCTTAAAAACAGATCAATCGTTAACCATGCTGCGAACCAGGAAACAAGAAACACGGTAATAAAAGAGACAAGATCAGTCTCGCTGCCTTTCCTGATGAGCGAAAAGGCTTCATAAGATCCTGCAAGAAATATTACGGGAATTGATAAAAGAAATGAAAAACGCGCAGCTGCTTTTCTATTAAGGCCGAGTATTAACCCGGCTGTCATGGTAATGCCAGATCTCGATGTGCCAGGAATTAATGCCAGTACTTGTGCAAAACCAATCCAGATAATATCTTTCAAGCTCAGATTTTTTTCATCTCGATCTTGCTCACCACTTGCATCAGACCACCAGAGCAATAGCCCAAATAAAATTGTTGCGATTGCAATGATAAGCGGATCTCGGAAATAGTTCGCGATAAAATCATGCCCAAAGAGACCAACCACAGAAATAGGAATTGTCGCAAAGATAAGGAACCAGAATAATCGGGCATTAAGATCATTGTCCTGCCAGGGTGCCGACTTAACACCTGCAGAAATGATACCTTTCAGGTCCCGATGGAAGTAAATGATTACCGCGATCAATGTGCCAAAATGCGCTGCGACATCAAGTACCAGACCTTGATCCTGCCAATCTGTTATCAGCGGTAACAGGATCAAATGTGCTGAACTTGAAACCGGCAGGAATTCCGTGAATCCCTGAACCAGGCCTAGCAAAATGAGGTACAGAAAGTCCAAGTTTTGGTCCAGGATATTTCAGATAATAGTTTTAATACAGGAAGATGGAGTTATATGGGGAGGAAAACTGCCGTTGCCATTCTTTGAAATACTTTTTTAATGAGCCTTTTGTTCTTGCTCTCCATAATAATCGCCATTGTATCCTGAATTGCGATCAGCTTTCCAAACAATCGTTCATAACTTAGATAGGCTGCCTCATCTGGTAATGAATTGCTGTAAAGAAACAGATCACCTAGTTCGTTTTTATTGTTGCTTAATTTCCATACTGCAATCTCAATGTTCCTGGCGCTGTTATATAACATCTGCCCTTCGACCTTATCTAGTATATAAAAATCTGTTTTATCACCATAGGATGCCATAAGCATGGAGGACAGGCCGACAATAAAAGAGAATACCCTGTCTCCCTGGTAATGATTGTCAAACGTCATTTTTATCGCGTCGACACCTTCCTTGAAATCCAGTTGCTTAAACGACCAGTCATGGTGTTTATCGAAAACACGCGATACATTTTTATCTATGTCGTTAAACGGAGATTTATTTAGTTCCTTCGGATTTCTTTTATAAAGTTTTACCATGAGCTCACGCAATATCTGTCGAGCTTCATGAACATGAAT
>SMUX01368372.1_pt1 | contig 11053 bp, 12 predicted proteins | sample 2456431 | NCBI WGS metagenome assembly SMUX01 (sample SAMN11095930, study PRJNA526329) | marine sediment metagenome | biome: Marine sediment; feature: Surficial sediment; material: Deep marine sediment; isolation source: Hadal surficial sediment | place: Pacific Ocean | collected 2014-11 | depth... | reverse complement strand
GGGCCGGTCAGCTCGCCGCCGCGAGCATCCCGCTCGAAGACCTGAACCGCTGGGTGGTTCCCATCGTCGAAATGGGAGTTGGGGTGGTTCTCCTGCTCGGCTATTTTGCGCGGATCGCAGCTCTAGTTGTCCTCGGCATCATGGTTGTGGCCACCTATGTTCATGTGGTTGTCGCTGACCCTTCACTCTTCCCGCTGCAACCGTCGGAGCCGGTTATCCCGGCCGTCGTCATGGTCCTGGCAGTCTACCTTCTACTCCAGGGCGCTGGGGCAGGAAGCCTCGACCTGAAGGCGTCTCGCCAGGTCAGGAACGATGTCCGACACCGTCGCTAGTCTTGTGAGACGGGCCGCTCATGCGCGGAGAGAGAACCGCCTGGCCGATGCACATGGAGATCTGACCGAAGCGGTCGCGCTTGGTCGCCAAGCGGGGGTGCTGAGGGAGTTGGTACAGGCGCTCAAGGGACTTGGCCAGATTGAGCGAGACCTTGGGCGAGGCGCTGCCGCGCGGCCGTTGTACGAGGAGGCGGTCGATCTCTCCCGTGAGGGAGGCGATCCGCTCGTCCTGGCTCATACGGTTCGACATCTGGGCGACATCCACCAGGATGCGGGGCGTCTGGAGCTGGCAGAGGCGTGCTACCTGGAGGCGCTCGCGCTCTATCGCAGCCATGAGGGAACACCGCCGCTTGATCTGGCGAATGCGGTTCGGCCCCTCGCGATACTCAGAGAGGATATGGGCCAAACGGAAGAAGCGAGGCGGCTTTGGGCCGAGGCGAGAGACCTCTACGCATCAGTCGATGTGCGAGAGGGCGTCAAGGAATGCGCAGACCGGCTCTGCGGGCTGAACAAGGAGTAGGCGATGGGACAATCGGCACAGGCACTTCAGGCATTGCCGGGTATCGGTCCGAGCATGGCCACGGACCTTCGAGACCTCGGTTTTCGCGAACCTGCAGACCTTCACGGGCAAGATCCTGAGAAGATGTACATTGACTTATGCGATCTTCGGTGCCAGAAGGTTGATCGATGCGTTCTGTATGTTTTTCGATGTGCGGTGTATGCGGCGACGAATGAGGCGCCAGACCCGGAGCTTTTGAAATGGTGGAGTTGGAAGGATTGAAAACGCAGAAGAATGATGCAAGCGTCGAGGACTTTCTCAATAATGTGTCCGATGCGAAGAAGCGAGAAGACAGCTTCGCCGTCTTGGAGCTTATGCGAGAGGTCACGGGAGAGGAACCGGCGATGTGGGGGACAAATATCGTCGGCTTTGGAAGCTACCACTACAAGTATGCCAGCGGTCGTGAGGGCGACTGGCCCTTGGCCGGCTTTGCGCCGCGCAAGCGGGAGTTGACGCTCTACATCATGGCAGGGTTTGAGCGCTACGAAGAGCTATTGGCCAAGCTGGGCAAGCACAAGACCGGTGTGTCCTGCCTCTATATCAAGCGGCTGGCCGACGTCGACCCGACGGTGCTCAAGGAGCTTGTGTCCGCATCGGTGAGGCACATGAGGCAGACGCACGGCTAGGAGGCGGTGGCGTCGTGTTGTTCGAAGAGCCTACTCTTCGCCGCACCAAAGTTCTGCCGTGTCGAGTATCTTGCGCGCGGAAGACGCCGGGCCGGTCGCCGCCCACTGACCTTGAGCCCCCAGAGGCATGAGAGTCCTACGCATCCAGTCGACCGCCACCGCCCTCCTCACTGCGCTCGCCACAGCGGCCTGCGGCGGCGCAGCTCGGACGGGGCCGCAGGCCGCCCCCCAACCGGCCGACGCCGCGACCGCCGAGCTTGAGGCGATCTACCGGGCGCGGACGGACAGCGCTCTCATGCGGTTCACCGAGGCCGACGTCCGCTTTATGACGGGGATGATCGCCCACCACGGGCAGGCGCTCGTGATGGCGGGGCTCGCCCCCACCCACGGCGCGAGCCCGCCGCTACAGACCCTGACCGCGCGCATCATCAACGGCCAGCAAGACGAGATCGCCACGATGCAGCGGTGGCTCCGCGATCGCGGTCAACCGGTGCCGGAGATCGATATCGAGGGAACAACCCTCCTGCTGCACGGAGTCGGGAATCACGCCATGCACATGCCCGGCATGCTTGCGCCGGACCAGATGCAGGACCTCGACCAGGCCAGGGGGCCCGACTTCGACCGGCGCTTCCTGACCTATATGATCCAACACCACCGCGGGGCCGTCACCATGGTGCACGATCTCTTCAGCACCGACGGTGCCGCCCAGGACGGGGCGGTGTTCAAGCTCGCCTCCGATATCCAGGTGGACCAAACCACCGAGATCGCCCGAATGGAACTGATGCTCAACGCCCTGCCCGACGGGGGCAGCGATCCTTGATCATCCGGCAGTCAAGCATGGCCGAGCCAAACTTCGCCCCAACACAGGAATCCGTTATGGAATGCGAAACCCCGGTGCGCCGCCCCATCGCGTGGACCGTCGTCAACCGTTGCTGGTTGCTCTCGCTTGCTGCGGGACTGCTTGGGGCCTCTGCCTGCGCCTCCTCGACCGCTACGTCGGGAGCGTCCACTACGAGACCCGGACCCGACCTGGCGGCGGCACCGAGCCCTGACCCCCGTACGGCACTCCGGGCGGGCTTGTTCGACGCCGAAGAAGCAGTGTGGAACCTGCGCGTCCTCTCGAAGACGCCACCTGCGAAGGACTTCGTCGGCGTTACCAACTCCGACCTCGCCTTCACCGGCCACTACGCCATCCAGGGCAACTACAACGGCATCCAGGTCTGGGACATCTCGAATCCGAGTCAGCCGTCCCTCGTTGTCGGGTACGTCTGCCCGGCGTCACAGAGTGACGTCTCGGTCTACAAGAACCTCCTGTTCGTCTCCGGAGAGGGCCTGGGCGGCCGGCTCGACTGTGGGACGGAGGGCGTACCGGAGTCGGTGAGCGAGGATCGCCTGCGTGGGATCCGCATTTTCGACATCAGCGACATTCGCAGCCCGAAGTACATTGCCAACGTGCAGACGTGCCGCGGCTCCCACACCCACACGGTGCTGGAGGATCCGCAAGACAGGGAGAACGTCTACATCTACGTCTCCGGCTCGGCGCCCCCGCGGCCGGCGGAGGAGCTCCCCGGCTGCTCCAGCGCCCCACCGAGCGAAGATCCGAACTCCGCGCTGTTCCGGATCGAAATCATCAAGGTGCCTCTCGCCCACCCGGAGGACGCGGCGATCGTGAGCTCCCCTCGGATCTTCAGCGACCTCATGGCCCCACCGCAGCACGGCCTGGCGCCGGAGGACCTCGCCGCCATCGAGGAGGCGAAGGCGCGGGGCGCGTTCATCGCGGAGATCCGGGGCCAGCCCCTCGTGCTACCCGACCGGTTCACCGAGGTGATGCTCGACAGCATTGTCAAGACGCGGGGTGGGAGCGGCGCGCCGACGGCCGCCGACAGCGCCGCCCTGCACGAGCACCTCCCGGAGATCATCGCGCAGAGAGTGGGCCAGCGCGGCCCGCGTACCGGGCCCACCCAGTGCCACGACATCACTGTGTACCCGGCGATCGGGCTGGCGGGCGGCGCCTGCGGGGGCTACGGGTTTCTACTCGACATCAGTGACCCGGTCAACCCGAAGCGCATCGGCGCGGTGAGCGACTCGAACTTCTCCTACTGGCACTCGGCCACGTTCAACAACGACGGCACCAAGGTCCTCTTCACCGACGAGTGGGGCGGGGGCGGCCAACCGAAGTGCCGTGCCACCGACCCGAAGGAGTGGGGTGCGGACGCGATCTTCACCCTCGAGAACCGGGAGATGCGGTTCCAGAGCTATTACAAGCTGCCGGTGCCGCAGACGTCACTTGAGAACTGCGTCGCGCACAACGGCACGCTGATCCCCATTCCGGGACGCGACGTGATGGTGCAGGCGTGGTATCAGGGCGGGATCTCGGTCTTCGACTGGACCGATCCGCGCCACCCCGTCGAGATCGCCTTCCACGATCGCGGCCCAGTGGATTCCACCGCGATGCGGTTCGGCGGAAGCTGGTCGGCTTACTGGTACAACGGCGTGATCGTGGGCTCGGAAATCGCGCGCGGGCTCGACATCTTTGAGCTGAGGCCGAGCGAGTTCGTTTCGCAGAACGAGATTGATGCGGCCAAGTCGGTGAAGCTCAACTACTTGAATGCCCAGAGTCAGCCGAAGTTCGTCTGGCCGGCCACTTTCGCGCTGGCGCGAGCGTATGTGGACCAGCTCGAGCGGTCGACAGGCCTCTCCACCGGCCGGATCTCGTCGGTGCGGCGGTCGCTGGCAGGCGCGGAGAACGCCTCGGGTGCGGCCCAGCGCGAGGCGCTGGAGACGCTCGCCACGCAGCTCCGTGACGAAGCGGGCCGGTCTCGGGACAGGGCGAAGGTGTGGATGTTGGCGGCCGCGGTGCGTGAGCTGGCAGCGGTGACGCACAGCGAGTAGGTGCGGTGTCCATGAATGTGAAGCGGCTGTTCCCGCTGCTGGTCCTGGGACCGGTCTCGTCGTACTGCTCACATCCCGACCGGTCGGCCGTGTTCGACGCCTCGGGCCTTCTCTATGAGCACGTCGGCGGCTTCAAGAGCCAGGCTACCCTTGAGCCCATCGACACGAATACCGCGTTCGAAGCTGCATCGATCAGCAAGCCCGTGTTCGCCTATGTGGTCTTTTCCTTGGCGCGCGATGGTGTGCTGGACCTTGACGCATCGCTGCAGACGCTGGTGCCAGAGGTCCCTGAGGTGGCCTACGACCCACGGTTTGGAACCCTCACGCCACCGGTTCTTCTGACGCATCGCGGCGGACTGCCCAACTGGCGCAGTCGTATCAACTTTGCCGCGCGGAGCTACTCGGAACTCTTTGCCCCGGGCGACACGCTGAGGTTCGTCGTGGACCCGGGGACCGAATACCGATACTCCGGCGAAGGCTACGTTCTGCTGCAGCGCATCGTGGAGGAGAGGACCGGGAAGGGTCTGGACGAGTTGGCCAGGGATAGGGTCTTCGAACCCTTGGGCATGGAGGAGCAGCTTCCTGTTCGACGCGGAGATCCGGGCCAACTACTCCCTGGGCCATGACGGAGAGGGCCATCCGGACAAGTGGGAGATCGCTCTTCCGCTCGCGAGCTCGACCTTGCACACGACGGCTTCGGACCTTGCCAGGTTTGGGGCTCATTTGGCGTCGTGACGGATGGGACACGGCGATACGTCTATCACGGCGGCAACAACGTGATCTTCATTGCGGACTTCATATACGGGGTTGAGGAGAACCTGGGGTACGTCCTGCTGACCAACAGTTCCAATGGACAGCGGATGGTTGAGGCGGTTGAACGCCGCGTATTCGGCCGCGACATTCGCAGGTAACGCCCGCAGAGCCGGCCTCGTCGACTGGCTCTTCCCGCGCCCTGTGGATGGAGTCGCCGGCAGTGACCGAGAATACGCGCTTGGAACTGGCGGCGGGAAGCCACCTTAGAGGACTGATATGACGATCGCGGAAGAGAAGGTGAAACGCCTCTCATCCAGCCGTGGTTGGGAGGGCGGCGGTCGAAGCATACCCCGGGAGGATGATGGCACAGTTGGCACCCAAGTTCTCGCTGACTCGGGAGGAGACAATCGAATCAGGCCGCTTGATCGTGCAGCGGGGCCGCTACACGGTGTCGCTCAAGCAAGGGGATGGCGGCCTTACGGAGGATGCAGGGAAATACGTCATCGTATGGCAGGAAAGCTACGAAGGAGGATGGGAGATCTTGTGGGACATCGATAATAGCGATTCCCCAGCAACCTGAGGCTTAGCCGCCCGGGCGCTAGCTGTCACGCCACGGAGATCGTCACCATGCCGACCAAGATCCTGCGTTTCGATGCAAACGCCGAAGTTCGTGAGTTCGAGAAGGGGCGATTCGAGGTCCTGCAGATCGGCGGCACGACACTCGGCCGCGCCTCCTACGCGCCGGGTTGGAAGTGGTCCACTCACGTGGGCGCTGCCTCAGGTTCCGCACTCTGCGATGTCGAACACGTCGGCATGGTGGTCTCGGGTTGCGCCGCGGTTTCCTTCCCGAATGGGGAGCACTACGAACTTCGCCCCGGCGATGTGTTCTACCTACCGCCCGGTCATGACTCCTGGGTGGTCGGCGAGGAGCCCTACGTCTCCCTTCACTTCTTGGGCGCCGAGCACTACGCTAGATAGCCGCGGGTGGGGCGCGGCCTAACAAGGCGCTGCGTTGCTCTCCCGGTAACCCAGACACGCTTGTGCGATGCACACCCTAAGAGCAGTCCTGGCGATTCTGGTCCTTGCTGGACCTGTCGCCGCGCAGGAGCTGGTGTCCTTCCCAACGGACGATGGCGGGGTGGTCTACGCCGATCTGTACGGATCCGGCGAGCGCGGTGTGGTCCTGGCGCACGGGGGTCGGTTCACGAAGGAGAGCTGGGCCGAGCAGGCTCAAGCGTTGTCCGAGGCTGGGTTCCTGACGCTGGCCATCGACTTCCGTGGCCGCGGTCAGTCTCGCGGAGGATTGGGCACGACGCCTGGCGGCGATGGGGCGTACTACGACGTGTTGGCCGCCGTGCGTTACTTACATCGACGCGGTGCGCATGGCGTTTCGGTCGTCGGCGCGAGCTTTGGTGGTGGGGCGGCAGCTCGAGCCAGCGTCGAAGCAGCTCCCGGAGAAATCGACCGTATCGTTCTGATCGCCCACTCCCCGATCAAAGAGCCGGAGCGCATCAAGGGCCGCAAACTGTTCATCACCAGCCGCGACGACAGCAGCGGTAGCGGCACTCTGCGCCTCCCATCGATTCAAGATCAGTACGAGCGCGCCCCAGAGCCGAAGGAGCTCGTGATCCTCGACGGATCTGCCCACGCCCAGCACATGTTCGGCACGGATCCGGGACCGCGTCTTCTGAGCGAGATCTTGCGCTTTTTGTCTGAACCCTGACGGGACCCGCGGGGTTCGCCTTGCCGCTCAGAGCTCGGCCGACGACACTGGTCCGCTACTGCCGTCGACCCGGCGAATCATCAGCACTACCAGACGAAATGGAGGAATCATGTCACAACCGACGATAGATCTGGACGAGAGCAAGCTTGAGGATCTGCAGACCAAGGTCTTGCGGGACATCGCCGGTTCGCTCGGACTCATCATGGCGTACATGGGAGATCGCCTGGATCTCTACAGCGCCCTGGCCGAGCTGGGCGAGGCTACGAGCCAGAAGCTCGCGGAGAGCACGGGATTGGACGAGCGCTACGTGCGTGAATGGCTCTCGGCCAACGCTGCCGTGGGGTACGTGAATTACGACTCCGGATCCTCGGCGTTCTCGATGAGCCCCGAACAGTTCGTGATTTTCGGCCAGGAGGGGCATCCGGCCTGCATGCAGGGGTTCTTCCAGGCCGTCGTGTCGACCTACCTCGACGAGCCGAAGGCGACCGAGGTGTTTCGTTCGGGCAAGGGCTTGCCGTGGTCCGATCACAACGGCTGCCTGTTCTGCGGGACGGAGCGTTTTTTCCGCCCCATGTATGCGGCCAACTTGATCGAGAACTGGCTCCCAGCACTGGATGGCGTGGTCGCCAAGCTGGAGAGCGGCGCCAAGGTAGCCGACGTGGGCTGCGGACACGGATCCTCGACCATCCTGATGGCCCAGGCGTTTCCGAACTCCACCTTCCACGGCTTCGACTTTCACGGCGTGTCCATCGATCACGCACGCGATCGTGCCAGGAATGCCGGAGTGGCCGGCAACACGATCTTCGAGGTCGTCACGGCGAAGGAGTATCCAGGGTCCGACTACACTCTTGTCGCGATGTTCGACGCCCTGCACGACATGGGCGACCCGGTCGGAGCCTGTTCCCACATCCTGAGTTCGTTGAAGGACGACGGCACCTTCATGCTGGTCGAGCCGGCGGCGGGGGATGCCTTGGAGGACAATCTGCATGAGTTGGGAGGGATCTACTACTCCTTCTCGACGATGATCTGCACGCCGGCTTCGCGGGCTCAGGAAATCGGCCTGGCCCTCGGCGCCCAGGCGGGTGAGAAGCGGCTCACGGAGGTGCTCCGGCAAGGCGGCTTCACCCGGATCCGCCGTGCCGCCGAGACGCCGACCAACATGGTGCTTGCGGCCAGACCCTAACATACGGTGCGGGAGTCGGCCTCTCAGAGAATGACTGCCCCCGTTATTTCGGTCTCCCATCTGGGAAAGAGCTACGGGTCCACCGTTGCCGTGGACGATGTGTCTCTTGAGGTCTACAAGGGTGAGATCTTTGGTCTGATCGGTCCAAACGGCGCGGGAAAGACGACCACGATGGAGTGCGTGGAAGGCCTGCGGAAGGCGGATCGGGGAACGATTTCGGTACTCGGCCTCGATCCCCGACGCGACAGCTCGGCGCTCCAGCGGCGGATTGGAGTCCAGCATCAGGAAGCGCAGCTCCAGAAGCGGATCAAGGTTTGGGAGGCCGTCGACCTGTGGTCCACGCTCTACTCTCAGGTGGTCGACACCGAAGCGCTCCTGGCCCGACTCGGCCTCGAAGGCAAGCGGAACGCCTGGTTCATGACGCTCTCAGGTGGCCAGAAGCAGAGGCTTTTCATCGCGTTGGCACTGATCCACGATCCCGAGGTGGTCTTCCTGGACGAGATGACTACGGGACTCGATCCGCAGGCTCGCCGCGCCATCTGGGAGCTGATCACGGGCATCAGAGAACGCGGCAAGACGGTCTTCCTGACGACCCACCTGATGGAGGAAGCAGAGCGGCTTTGCGACCGCGTCGCCATCATCGAGCACGGTCGGCTGATCGAGGTGGGTACACCCGCGGAGCTGGTCGAGAAGCACTGCCCGGAGCGGAGGGTCGTGTTCTCGAGCGACGGGACCGGCGTGGCCGAGCGGTTGGAAGGGGTGCCTGCCGTTCGGTCGGTAACGAGTGAGGGATCCACCCACACGCTTCGGGGCGAGGGTGACGACTTCGTGACCGATGTTATCCACATCATCGCTCGCGAGGGCATTCGGGTAAAGGGGTTCCGGACGGAGATCCCGACCCTTGAGGACGTGTTTCTAAAGCTCACTGGCCACGGAATCAGGGACTGACCGATGCTGAACGGATTCTGGAAGCTCACCTGGGTCGAGACCAAGGTCTTCATGAGGGAGCCGCTGGGCGTCGTGGGTAGCCTCGGCATGCCGGTGATCATCTTCATCGTTCTGGGGCGGTCTCTGGGGTCCGGCCGGCTGGACGCGACCTCGGCGGATCAGGCTCCGTTCAACGTGGCGATCCTGGCTGCGCTCATCATCGCCGTGGGTGCGGTAATGTCGCTCGTCGCCATCATCTCCATCTACCGGGAGGGAGGGATCCTCAAGCGCCTTCGGGCCACGCCGCTTTCCCCCGTGACGATCCTGGGCGCCCACGTGTTCGTGAAGCTCGTCTTCACGGTCGTCGGTTTGGGGCTTCTGGTCCTGGCAGGTCGGCAGTTCTTCCCCGGTGCGATGGAGGTGCACCTGCCCAGCTTCACGGCGGCGCTCCTGCTGAGCACACTGAGCATTCTCTCAGTCGGTTTCGTGATCGCCAGCATCGTTCCCACGGCCCGGTTCGCCCAGCCGATCAGTGCGGCGTTCCTCTATCCGATGGTTGCGGTGTCCGGTCTGTTCTTTCCCCTCGAGCAGCTCCCGCACCCGCTTCGGATCGTCGCGTACGGGCTCCCCACCACGCACGCCGTCTCCCTCATGCAAGGGATCTGGGACGGCTCGGGTTGGGGCGCTCACTGGGTGAACGTGGCGGCGTTGATCCTGGTGTTTGGGGTCTGCACCGGGCTCTCCACGAAGATCTTTCGCTGGGAGTGACTCCTCGGCTGTCCGTTGGCCAGGCCAGGCTTGACGAACGGCTGGCTAGCCAGGCTACGGTTCGGCCGCCCGCATCGCCTCGTTGACCTCACGGAAGGTGGGCGGCTCATACGTCCAGCCGTCGCGAAGCCGGCGCTCCTCGCGCCGGAGCATGAAGCCCAGATAGCGTCTGACCACCGGCGCGCCGAGGCGGGACCTGAGCCCGAACTCGCGGTAGAACTCCTTCAGGGTACGCGAGAGCTTCGCTCGCAGCTCGGGGTTGGATCGGAACCAGCGCTTAGCTGCCCAGACCGCTCCGGCATGCCCGAACGCCAGGTTGCGGGCCTGCCACGCAACGCGTTCGCGGATCCTCCGATCAGCGTGGTCCTTGTAGCGTCGCCAGCCCCTGAGGGTCGTGCGCGCCACCCGGCAGACGCTGGGCCCGTTGACGTCGAAGTCGCGGCGGAAGGCCCGGAGCAGGAACTCCGTCTCCTGGCCGTTGTGGATGTGAGGATGCCGGAAGTTGAACCGGTATTGCCCGTGGGTATCCGCCTGCAGGCGCTCGGCGGGGGGCAGCAGCGTGCCCTTCGCCTCGTGCTCGGCGTACAGCGGGGTGCCGGGAATGGCAGTGTACAGCATGAACTGGTGGAACTCCGTATCGTGGCTGACGGCGTAGTCGATGGCCGCATCGATGTTTTCCGGCGAATGGTCCTCCAGGCCGATGATGGTCGAGCCGAGCACACACGTGCCATGCTCCTGGAGCGTGCGCACCAGCGCGGCGGTGTCGATGCCCGTGAGCTTGCGATACCGGGTTTCCTTGCCCTCCAGGCCCATCCAGACCCACGAAACCCCCAGGCCCACGAGCTGCTCGATCGAGTATGAGCGCAGCACGTTGGCGGACGAAAAGACGTAGAGCGCCCATGGCTTGCCGTGCTCCACCATCAGCTCCAGCAACCTCAACGCCCGCTTCCGATGCGCAAGGAAGTTCTCGTCCATCACGAAGAACGACCGGACCCGCATCGCTTCTTCGAGCTCGCACATGACCTCAAACAGCTCGTCCCCCGTCTCGTAGAAGTGGACGAACTTCCCCTTGCCGCCGAACATCGCTGATGTCGAGCAGAAGTTGCAGCCCAGGGGGCAGCCCACCGACGGGATCAGCGTCGCGGCCACGTCGCCCGGCTTGGCGCGGAGCGCCACGCCCATGGCCCGCGCGCCGACGCCCGACACGATCCGCGGATGGCGAATGGGCCGGTCCTCGTCCTCCGACACGTACCCACGCATCCAGCGCACGCCCTCGCCCCTGACGATATG
>SMUX01095973.1_pt1 | contig 11055 bp, 10 predicted proteins | sample 2456431 | NCBI WGS metagenome assembly SMUX01 (sample SAMN11095930, study PRJNA526329) | marine sediment metagenome | biome: Marine sediment; feature: Surficial sediment; material: Deep marine sediment; isolation source: Hadal surficial sediment | place: Pacific Ocean | collected 2014-11 | depth... | reverse complement strand
TTTGCGCGTCGACACGTAAGTTGCCACCGAACGTAGACTTTCTTCAAGGTGTAGCGATTTGCGCCCGCTCAGGCCCGCCGGAAACTGCAGCGCGGCCGTAGCACAGCGACGCTACCGAGCGCTCAAGCAAGGCGAAGAAGGCCAGCCGATCAGACGCGGCGGATGAATTCGCCGCGTCGTGCCAGAGCGAGTGTCGGCCCGGAGGGCCGTACGGAGCGCTAAAACTAAACCCAGCGGCGGATCGAATCCGCCGTGGAGCGCAAAGGAGCGAGTGTCGGCCCGGAGGGCCGTACGGAGCGCTCAAAACAACTGTAGAGAAACAGAGCGGTATCAGCCGATGGCTATGGGTTGGTGATTCGCCGCCCGGCGGCGGGCGCTTTTATCACGACCCTGGGGAGCCACGGATGGCCGATCAACCGCCGAACCCAACCCCGCCCGACCCGGCCATTCCCGAGGCCGGCGCTCCCATGGAGTCGGCCCTGCCGACGGAGCCCGATCCCTCGGCGAAGCAGCTCGCCGAGGACGCGCTCGATGCGGCGGACCGGGCGGTCGACGCCCTTGCGGCCGCCAGCAAGCCGCCGGGGGACACCCAGTCGCTCGACCTGCCCGACTTCGACGCCCAGCCCGGCACGGGCGACCAGCCGGTGGACCTCGCCCTGCTCAACGACGTCCATCTCAACGTGAAGATCGAGCTGGGCCGGACCCATATGTACGTTGAAGACGTGCTTCGCTTGAACGAGAATTCGGTGGTGGAGCTCGACAAGGTCGCGGGTGACCCGGTGGACATCTATATCAACGACCGGCGCGTCGCCCGCGGCGAGGTGCTGGTGCTCAACGACAACTTCTGCGTGCGGGTGAGTGAGATCATCGATGATGTGACCTCGGACGACTAGCCGGGGAGAGAGCGCCGGAGGATCCGGCGGCGGCCAAGCCAAGGATGGCGACATGTCGGCTCGCACCTGTCTGCAACTGATCGCGACGTCGCTCGCGCTGCTCCCGGCCACCGCGCCCGTCCAGGCGCTTGCTCCGGGCCGTGGCCAGCTCGAGGCCAACCCGCCCGGCGCGGGCCCGCGCGCGCCGGTGACGGCGCCCGCCCCGAGCGAGCCCCCGGTCGAGGCGCCGCTACGGCCCGCCCAGGAGGCGATGCCACTGGGGCGGCCCAGCCGCCTCCTGAGCGCCGCGCCCGTCGACGAAGCGGGGGCCGCGTCGGGCGGTCTCTGGGGACTCGACCCCCGGACGAACGAGATCGCCCGCGTGGTGGGGGGCCTGGCGGTGGTCATCGGACTGCTGGTGGTGGTGCGCCTGTTCATCAAGCGCACGGGATGGGGGCTGGGGACCGGCGGCCGGCCCTCCGGCGTCGTGGAGATCCTGGCGCGGTTTCCCATCGGTCGAGGGCACCAGCTCATCCTGCTCAAGGTCGCGCGGCGGGTCGTCCTGCTTCATCACAGCGGCTCGACGATGACCACCCTCAGCGAGGTGTCCGATCCCGATGAAGTGGCGGCGCTCCTGGCCCGGGTCGAGGCCGGGAGCCGGCGGGCGGGATCCGAAGCGGGGCGATTCAAGGAAGCCCTGAAACGCTTCAGCGCCGAACACGAGCGCCTCGCCGGCCCGTTTCCGCTGGCGGTGGACCGTGCGGCCGGGGCGGGGGGAGAGGTGATCGATCTCACCCGCGGCCAGCCGCGCCGCTTCGGCCGGCTGGGGGGCCGTCGGAGGCTCGTGCCATGAGGGGGTCCTCGGTCAGGCGGCGCTGTCGTCCGCCCAGATGGGGGCGGTTGATCGGGGCTCTTCTGCTGGGACTCTCCCTGGCCGGCCCGCTGCGGGCCCAGGCACCGGAGCCCGTCGAGCTTGGCGCCTTCAACCCGATCGTCATCCTCGAGGACGCCGCCGAGGCGCTGCCGGGGACCGACGGCGGATTGAGCACGGCGTTGAACATCCTGGTCCTCCTGACCGTGCTCAGCCTGGCCCCGGCGCTGCTGATCCTGTGCACCTGCTTCACGCGGATCGTGATCGTCATCGGCCTGCTCCGCCAAGCGCTGGGCACGCAGGGGCTGCCGCCGGGCCAGGTGGTGATGGGGCTGAGCCTCTTCATGACGTTCGTGGTCATGGCCCCCACGGCCCAACGCATCTACGACGAGGCGATCCGGCCCTACGCCAACGGTGAGCAGAAGGACCATACGGTGGCGTGGACCCGGGCCAAGCAGCCGCTGCGCGATTTCATGTTCACCCAGATCGAGGCCACCGGCAACTGGTCGGGGGTCTACATGATGCTCAACTATCGCGGCATCGACACCTCGCGGCCCGGTGAGCTGACCCGCGCCGACGTCGACATGCTCAGCCTGATTCCCGCTTACGTGCTCAGCGAGCTGAAGGTCGCCTTCCTGATGGGGTTCCGCATCTACCTGCCGTTCCTCGTGATCGACATGGTGATCGCCAGCATGCTGATCTCGATGGGCATGCTGATGCTGCCGCCGGTGCTTATCTCCCTGCCCTTCAAGCTCATGTTGTTCGTGCTCGTGGACGGCTGGCAGCTCGTGGCCGGCTCGTTGATGACCAGCGTTGTGCAACCGGCCGACGTCGTCCGGGCGGCGTCAACGGCGGTGACCGGCGGGCCGTAGCCCTAGCCGAAACGGAGGTGCTTGATCCATGATCGGCCACGATGGAGTTGAGATCGTCCGGATGGCCCTGCTGGAGGCCCTCATCCTGGCAACCCCCATTCTCGGAGCCGGCCTGATTGTCGGGCTCACCATCAGCCTCATCCAGGCGGTCACCCAGATCCAGGAGCAGACGATGACCTTCGTCCCCAAGATCATCGTGATGATCCTGGTGGCGGTCGTCCTGCTGAGCTGGATCTCGATCCGCATGACGGAGTTCGCCGTGGAGATGTTTACCGGGATGTAGCTCTTGGGTCATGAACGCCATCCTCGACCATGTTCCGCCGCTTCTGCTCGTGGTTTCCCGGCTCGGAGGGCTGACCATCTACGCGCCGGTCTTCGGGGCCGCGGTGATTCCCGCGCGGGTGAAGGTGTTCCTGGTTTTCACCGTGGGGTTCGCGATCTACCCGGTCCTGGCCGCCGAGCCCGGGGTCGGGCTGCCGGTGGAGCTCAACCTGTGGCTGCTGGGCCCGATGATGGCCACGGAGCTTCTCATCGGCCTGCTCGTCGGCTTTCTGGCCAGCCTGCCCCTGGTGGCGGCGCAGACCGGGGGGCTGTTGATGGGGATGCAGATGGGGCTCGGCTTCGCGCGGTTCTACAACCCCGCCATCGACGACGAGGCCGACATCGTTGGGCAGATCCTGTTCTTCATGGCCCTGTCGGGGTTCCTCATGATCGGCGGGCACGAAGCCATGCTCATGGCGGTGATGGACAGCTTCCGGCACATCGCGATCGGGGGGTTCGTCGCGGATGTTGATCTCGTGGCCCTGATCACCGGGATGCTCGTCTCGGCCTTCGAGCTGGCGCTCCGCGTGGCGGCCCCGGTCCTGGCGCTGGTCTTCCTGCAGAGCGCGGCGATGGGGTTCATCGCCAAGACGGTTCCCCAGATGAACATCCTGAGCCTGGGGTTCCCGATTCGCATCCTCGCGGGCCTGGTCATGGTGGCCCTGGGCCTGGTAGTGCTCGACAACGTGATCATGGACGGCATCGACCAGAGCCTCGCCGTGCTGTTCGAGTGGATCGAAAGCCAATAGACCATGGCCGATGATCTCGGCGAGAGAACGGAAGAAGCCACGCCGAAGCGGCGCGTGGAGGCGCGCGAAGAGGGAAACATCGCGCGCAGCCAGGACCTCTCCTCCGCCCTCATGCTCCTGGCGGTGACCGTCACCCTGTGGGTGCTGGTGATGCCCATGCTCCGCCAGGCGAAGGTCGTCATGGAGACGGCCCTCGGCGGCGACATGCCGCTGAACCCCGCCGATGCCTGGGAGGCGGCTCGCTACGTCGGCGGGGCCGGGATCCGCGTGGCGGCTCCGGTGCTGGTGATCACCTGGGTCGTGGCCTACGTGGTTCACCTCATGCAGGTGGGGTGGCTCATCTCGCCCAAGGCGCTGCAGCCGAAACTCTCCAAGCTGAATCCCATGAGCGGCTTCAAGCGGATCTTCGGCCTCTCGGGGCTGGTCAAGGTGAGCCTCGACACGTTGAAGGTGGCCGCGGTGGCGACGGTGGCGGTGTGGACCATCATGCAGCACCGCGACGAGATCACAGTGCTGCCTTACCTGACGGCCCTGCAGGCCCTCGGGCGCGGCGGCTGGCTCCTGCTCGACCTTGCGATGCGGGTGCTCGCGGTGCTTCTGCTGCTGGGGCTGCTCGACTTCCTCTACCAGCGCTGGAAGTACAGCCAGGACCTCAAGATGACCAAGCAGCAGGTCAAGGACGAGCTCAAGCAGACCGAGGGCGATCCCCTGGTCAAGCGCCGCCGGCTGCGGATGCAGCAGCAGATCTCCATGCAGCGGATCTCGGCCGCGGTGCCCCGGGCCAACGTCGTGGTGACCAACCCCGAGCACGTTGCCGTGGCGATTCAGTACGAGGCGCAGACGATGAACGCCCCCAAGGTGGTTGCCAAGGGCGCCGAGCTGCTGGCGCTGCGAATCCGCCAGATCGCGGTGCGGCACGGCATCCCCGTCGTGGAGCGCAAGTCGCTCGCGCGAGCCCTGTACCGGCAGGTGGCGGTGGGGCAGGAGATTCCCGCCGACTTCTACAAGGCCGTCGCCGAGATCCTGGCGTACGTGTATCGATTGAACCCGAGTCTGGCTTGAAGAAGGGACGAGGGACGAGGGACGAGGGACGAGGAATCTGGAAAGTGAGAACCAAAAACCGACGACTGAAAACCGAGAACCAGGACCCATTCTTCACTGATCACTGATCACTCTCCTTCATCACTGATCACTTCCCCTATGGACACCTCACCCACCCCGGGCCTGCCGGCAGTCTTCTACTGGGTTGCGAAGTACCGCAACCTGCTGGTGCCGCTGTCATTCCTGGCGATGATCATCGTGCTGGTCATTCCCCTGGCCCCGCCGGTGATGGACATTCTCCTCTCCGCCAACATCTCCCTGGCGGTGGTGGTGCTCCTGACGACCATCTACATGCGGCGGCCGCTCGACTTCAGCGTCTTCCCCTCGCTGCTGCTGGCGACCACCCTCTTCCGGCTGGTGCTCAACGTCGCCTCCACCCGCCTGATCCTCACCGCCGATGCCGACGATCCGGCGCAGGCGACGGCGATCGCGGGACACGTCATCGAGGCCTTCGGTCATTTCGTGGCCGGCGAGTCGATCATCGTGGGGGCGATCATCTTCATCATCCTCGTGGTGGTGCAGTTCGTGGTGATCACCAAGGGCGCCACGCGGATGTCCGAGGTCGCGGCCCGCTTCACCCTCGACGCCATGCCCGGCAAGCAGATGGCCATCGACGCCGACCTCTCGGCGGGCATGATCGACGAAGCGGAGGCGCGCCGCCGCCGCGAGGAGGTCACCCGCGAGGCCGACTTTTACGGTGCCATGGACGGTGCCAGCAAGTTCGTCCGGGGCGACGCCATTGCCGGCATCGTCATCACGCTCATCAACATCGCGGGTGGGTTCGCCATCGGGGCCTTCGAGAAGGGCTGGACGATGGGCGAGTCGCTCAACGTCTTCACCACCCTGACCATCGGCGACGGGCTCGTGAGCCAGATCCCGTCGTTCCTGCTCGCCATCGGGGCCGGCCTGATCGTGGCCCGGACCGGCGGCCAGGAGACCCTCGGCGACGAGATCCCCCGGCAGCTTGCCTCGCATCCGATTGCGCTCTATCTCGTCACCGGGTTCCTCACCGTCCTCGCCTTCACGCCGCTGCCGTCGCTGCCGCTGCTCGCCTCGGCGGCCCTCATCTTTGCAGTGGCTTGGTCCGTCAACTACGGCGAGCGGCAGAAGAGGGTCTTCAAGCAGGCCGAGGCCCGCGCCGAGGCGGCCAAGACGCCCGCGGACGAGCGGCCCGTCGAGGATCTGCTCAAGGTCGACACGCTGGAGATCGAGATCGGCTTCGGCCTCGTGCCCCTGGTCGACTCGGCCCGCGGCGGTGACCTGCTCGATCGGATCTCGATGATCCGCCGCCAGCTCGCCGTGGAGATCGGGATCGTCGTCCCGCCCATCCGGATTCGCGACAACATGCAGCTCGACTCCAAGGGCTATCGCGTCAAGCTGCGCGGGGCGGTGATCGGCGAGGGATCGGTGTATCCCGACCTGGTCATGGCGATGGACTCGGGCGTGGCCACCGGCCAGCTCAACGGCATCGCCGGCAAGGAGCCCGCCTTCGGCCTCGACGCCGTCTGGATCGAGCCCGACCTGCGGCAGCGGGCGGAGACGATGAACTACACCGTCGTCGACGCCACCAGCGTGCTGGCCACCCACCTCACCGAGCTCATCAAGGCGAAGGCCGACGAGATGCTCTCCCGCGAGGAGGTCAACCACCTGCTCGAGCAGCTCAAGACCGTCTCGCCCAAACTGATCGAGGAGATCATCCCCTCGGTGATCAAGCCCGGGGAGCTCCAGAAGGTCCTCCAGAACCTGCTGCGGGAGCGGGTGCCGATCCGCGACCTCGAGATGATCGTGGAGACCCTCGGCGACTGGGCGCCGCACACGCATGACATCGACGTGCTCACCGAGTACGCGCGCAACGCCCTTCGCCGCACCATCTCCGGCCAGTATGCCGAGACCGACGAGCACGGCAAGCCCCGGCTCTACTGCGTGACCTTCGATCCGGACCTCGAGGACGTCATCAACGGCTACATCGATCGCGGCCCCGGGGGCACGACCATGTCGATGCCGCCCCAGGTGGCCAACCGAATCGCCGGGGCGACGAGCAAGGCGGCGGAGCCCCTCGTGACGGGGGGGCACCAGATCGTCGTGCTGACCTCGCCGAGCGTCCGGGCCCAGGTCAAGCAGATTCTCGATGGCCATCTGCCCAACGTCGCAGTGCTGGCGTACAACGAGGTGATCAAGGGACTCGACGTCGAATCGCTTGCTTTGGTACAGTTGACGCAACAGGAACTCGCTCCGCTCATCGCCGGCGCAGCGTGAGGAGCGCTCGGGCTCGCCGGTGGCGGCTTCAGGACGGCCGCCCATGCATAATGCTGGGGACAATGCCAGGGAGGGCATTCCAATGGAGCTCAAGATCTATCAGGCGTACACGATGGCCGAGGCCCTGGCCGCGGTGAAGCGCGACCTCGGCCCCGACGCGGTGATTCTGAGCACCCGCAGCTTCAAGCGGGGCGGGCTGCTCGGGCTCGGTCGCAGGACGATCGTGGAGATCACCGCCACCACCGGCCGCGACGACGAGCCGCCGCCGCGCGACCCCGGCCGCTCCCTGCCCCTTCGAGGCGGGGCGGCCCGGATGGCCTATGCCGGCAAGTCGGCCCGCCCGCAGGGCCTCGGGGGTATCGAGACCCAGGGTGCAGCCGACCGCACCCGCACCCGCCGGTTCGCCCAGGCGCTGGCCGAAAAGCACGACCGCCACCCCTCGCCAGCCCCCCAAACCTCGGTACCCGCCCAACGCCAGGAACTCGCCCCGGCCCCGAACCCGCGAAAGGGCCGGCCTTCGGGGCCGCGACCGGCCTCCCCGCTCGGCTCCCCCGGCCTCTCCCGACCCCACCGCGCTCCCGCCGGCAGGGGATCCTGCGTGTCGATGGATAAGCCCAAACCGCTCGACGAGCCCGGCGCCCGCGCGTCGGTCGCCCGGCGGTTCATTCTCACCCCCGCCGCCGAAACCGGCGAGGTCGAGCCGGGCCGCCTACACCGCCCCGATGCGGGCCCGGCTGCGTCCGCCGTCCTTTCAGCGGCCCCGCCAGCCACGGGCGGCGCTCCCGGGGCCGTGCAGGACGAGTTGGTCGCCATCCGGCAGATCGTCAGCCAGGTCCTCCAGCGGCAGGTGAACCCCGGCCGACCGGGCCCGGACTTCCCGCAAGCGCTCTTCGATATGTATGTGAGGTTGCTTGGTCAGGAGCTTTCAAAGGAGCTGGCCGATCGCATCGTCGGCGCCGTGCGTGACGAGCTGGACGCGCCCGATCTCGAGGACGAGCAGACCGTGCGGGAGGCGGTGCTGCGGCACCTCGGCGAGCTCATCCCGGTGGCCGAGCCGATTTCGCCCGAACGCAGTCCCGAGGGCCGACCGCTGACGATCGCCCTCATCGGCCCGACCGGTGTGGGCAAGACCACCACCGTGGCCAAGCTCGCGGCCACCTTCAAGCTCCGCCAGGGTCGCAAGGTCGGGTTGATCACCGCCGACACCTACCGCATCGCGGCCGTCGATCAGCTTCGGACCTACGCCAACATCGTCGGGCTGCCCCTCCAGGTGGTGCTGACCCCGGCCCAGATGGGGCAGGCCGTCGAGTTCCTTTGCGACCGCGACGTCATTCTCATCGACACCGCCGGCCGTGGGCAGAACGACGGCGGCCGCATCGATGAGCTGAAAGCCTTCGTCGCGGCGGCGGATCCGCATGAGGTCCACCTGGTGCTTTCGAGCACGGCCAGCGAGAAGGTGCTGCTCCAGGAGGCCGAGGCCTTCGGGGTCGTGGGGGTCAGCAAGATCGTCCTCACCAAGCTCGATGAGGCGGTGAGCTTCGGCATGCTGGTCAACGTCATCCGGCAGGTGGGCAAAGAGCTCAGCTACATCACCACCGGCCAGGAGGTCCCGGATCACATCGAGGTCGGCCGCGGTGAGCGGATGGCCCGGCTGATCATGGGAGGTCCGGTGCACGCATGAGCGACCAGGCCACCCAACTGAGAAGATTGGCCGAGGATTTCCAGCGGGCGGCGCGGGAGAGGCGCTTTCGAGACGACCTGCCCCCCGGGGGGCACCTCCCGGGTCGCTTTCTCGGGGTCCACCCGCCTCCGCGCGAGCCGACCGCCGTCCGGAACACCCGCCCGCTACCGGCGCCAGCGCGCCCCCAGCCCCCGCCGAGGCCGCGGCCGATCACCCTGGCCCGGGCGATCGCGGTCACCTCGGGCAAGGGAGGCGTCGGCAAGACGAACCTGGCGGTCAACATCTCGGTGACCCTCAGCCAGCTCGGCTGGAAGGTCTGCCTGCTCGATGCCGACCTGGGACTGGCCAACGCGGACGTCCTCTGCGGGCTGAACCCCCGGTTGACCCTGGAGCACGTGGTGAGCGGGCGGCACCGGCTGGTCGACGTCCTGCAACTGGCGCCGGGAGGATTCCGGCTGGTCCCCGGCGCTTCGGGTGTGGCCCGGATGGCCGACCTCGACGGCGAGTCTCGCCGGCGGCTGCTCGAGCAGCTGACGGTGCTCGAACGGGTGGTCGACGTCATCGTCATCGACACTGCGGCAGGCATCGGGGCCAACGTGCTGGCCTTCGCCGCCGCCGCCAACGTGGTCGCGGTGACCACGACCCCCGAGCCGGCGGCGATCACCGATGCTTACAGCATGATCAAGGCGCTCATGGCCCGCACCCCGACGGCCGCCATCGAGCTGGTGGTGAACATGGCCGCCGACGAGAGCGAGGGGGCCGGCGTCTTCGGTCGTATCGATCGGGTCTGTCGATCGTTCTTGCACCGCCCGGTCGCCTTCGGCGGAACGATCCCCGCCGATCCGGCCGTCAGAGAGGCGGTGCGACACCGGGTGCCCTTCGCCCTCTTCGCGCCGGACAGCCCCGCCACCCGTGCGGTGGACCGTCTGTCGCGGAAGCTCGCCGGTCTGCGGAACGCCGATCCCGATCCCGTCCGGCGCGAGGGATTCTTCGCGCGCCTGGCCTCGTTCCTAACGAACCCCCAACAGGTTTTTGCCGCTTCTCGCTGAGGGATCACCACCGATGAACCGATACGAGGAGATTGGTCGCAAGTGGCCCTGGCCGATCGCTTCGCCCGCGCATCGGCCGGAGGGGACGCCGATATGAAACCCGTGCCGAGCAACGTGATTGGGGCATGCTTCTCCCTGGCGGCCTTTGCCGTGGCCATTCTGGCCGGTCTGGTCAGCGGCAACGGTGTGACCTCCATCCTCGTACGTGCGGTCCTGGCGATGATCGTGTGCTACCCGGTGGGGTTGATCATCGGCCTGGTCTGTCAGCGGGTGGTGGACGACCAGATCGCCGCCCACCGCGAGGCCAACCCGATCGCCGACGAGCAGGCCCCGGCCGAGCCCGCCCCTTCCGAGAAGGACGAAGAAGTCATTGTGGCTTGACGAGACGCTTGAGCGCTCTGCGGGTGACTTGGTATAGTACCTGACGCATCCGCCAAGGATCGGCGGAGTGGCTGGATCAGCCGAGGTCAAGGAGCCGACCGATGCCCAAAGCGAAGACGAAATCCCGCGTGGCGGCCGAGAAGCAAGCCACGACCGTGTCGCTCGACGACGTTCCGATCGAGGAAACCTGGTCCGAATACAAGAAGACGGGATCGGAACACCTGCGGAACTTCCTGATCGAGCACTACCTCGACATCGTCAAGTACACCGCCGAGCGCATGCACATGCGCCTGCCCGGCGAGGTCGATGTGGAGGATCTCATGTCGGCCGGGCTGTTCGGTCTGATGGACGCCATCGATGCGTTCGACCTCAACCGCGGCGTGAAGTTCGAGACCTATTGCGCGCAGCGGATCCGCGGGGCGATCTTCGATGAGCTGCGAGCGATGGACTGGGTGCCTCGGCTGGTTCGGTCGCGAACGGCCAAGGTCGACCGGGCCCGCAAGGCCCTCGAGATGGAGCTGGGCCGGCAGCCCACGGACCGGGAGATCACAGACCAGCTCAGGGTTTCGGGATCCGAGTACCAGAAGCTCTCCAAGGACTCCAAGCCGGTGAACGTCGTCTCGCTGAACCGAAAGTGGTTCGAGACCGACTCGAACAAGGACGTCCGCGAGATCGACGTCATCCGCGACACCCGGCAGCAGGATCCCCTCTCGGAGATTCAGAAGAAGGATCTCAAGTTCCTCATCACCAAGGGGCTGTCGCGGGCGGAGCGGCTCATCGTCATTCTCTACTACTACGAGGAGATGACGATGAAGGAGATCGGCATGACGCTCGACCTGTCCGAGTCGCGGGTGAGCCAGATGCACAGCTCGATCGTGGCCCGCCTCCGGGCCCAGATGCAC
>SMUX01014222.1_pt1 | contig 11066 bp, 12 predicted proteins | sample 2456431 | NCBI WGS metagenome assembly SMUX01 (sample SAMN11095930, study PRJNA526329) | marine sediment metagenome | biome: Marine sediment; feature: Surficial sediment; material: Deep marine sediment; isolation source: Hadal surficial sediment | place: Pacific Ocean | collected 2014-11 | depth... | reverse complement strand
TCCGCCTCAAGCGAGTATTCATTCCGGTTACGAGAAGGCGTTGTCGTCGATTGCGGATGCCAACATAACAACGCTGATCGCCGCTATTGTTCTGTTAGTTTTTGGCACCGGTCCGATCAGAGGATTCGCGACAACATTGTCCCTCGGCATCTTGACTTCAATGTTCACTGCAATCGTTGGCACGCGCTGCGTAGTTAACCTCGTGTTTGGTGGTCGAAAGATCGCTGACGTGCCGGTATAGGGAACCATCGATGCGACTGTTTAGAGACAAGACATCCATCGATTTTCTGAGCGGCGGCCGGCGCCGCGTCACTGCTGTGTTATCGATCCTCGCTGTCATCGTTTCAATAGGCTCTATTGCAACGGAAGGCCTGGAGTTTGGCATCGACTTTACAGGCGGGGTGCTTCTCGAAGTCGGCTACCCACAGGCAGCAGACCTGGAGCGTATACGGCAGCTTTTGGGCGATGCAGGTTTTGCCGACGTACAGGTGCAACGCTTCGGCACAGAAACGGATGTCTTACTGAGGCTGCCGCCACAACCCAATACTGATTCGGACGAAATCCGCAAGCGGTTGCATGAGACCCTCGCGGCGGACGAACCGAACGTCGATCTGAGGCGCGTTGAGTTTGTGGGGCCGCAAGTAGGCCAGGAACTCAGGGAGCAGGGCGGGCTCGCGACTATTTTTGTCTTGCTCCTGATTTTTGCGTACGTCATGCTCCGCTTTCAGTGGAAATTCGCAGCGGGCGCCGTCGCAGCCCTGGCGCATGACGTGATTTTGACCGTCGGTTTCTTTTCGATATTCGGCCTACAGTTTGATTTGACCGTGCTCGCGGCTGTACTTGCCGTAATCGGTTATTCACTCAACGATACTGTCGTCACGTTCGACAGGATTCGAGAAAACTTCGTAAAGCTTCGCGGTACCGAGCCGGAAGATTCGATGAACATCTCGGTCAATGAAATGCTTGGCCGAACGATAATCACTGGCGTCACGACACTTCTGGTATTGACGGTCTTATTGACGCTCGGCGGCCAGTCAGTCGCGCCCTTCTCGATCGCTCTGATCGTCGGCGTTATTGTCGGAACCTATTCCTCGATCTACACGGCGAGTGCTACCGCACTTTATTTGAACGTCAGTGCTCAGGATCTGCTTCCGCCTGCCGATGATTCCGATCTGGTCGACGACTTACCGTAATTGGTCGCCCGTCAGGACGGGCTCCTACTTGCCGAATATCGCCTTGATGTCCGGGGCCAGCAGTTTCGCGAGCGCCCTGTAAATTTTCGGTGAGCCGGTCAGCACGTGGCCCGTGTCCAGGAAATCCTCGCTCCCGTCCATGCCGCTGATGATGCCGCCCGCTTCCCGAATAATGAGAGCGCCGGCAGCCAAATCCCATTTGCTCAAGCCCGTCTCCCAGAAGGCGTCAAGGCGGCCGGCTGCGACGTAGCACAGGTCGAGTGCAGCTGCGCCGGTACGGCGAACGCCGCTGGTGTTTACCAGCACGGATTGCAGCATTTTCAGATACGGAGAGAGAGGAATATTGGAATCACGAAACGGAAAGCCGGTGCCGATCAAGGCACGCTCGAGGGAAACTTGCTTACTGACGCGAATACGCCGGCGATCGAGGTGTGCGCCCTGGCCGCGCGAGGCCGTAAATAGTTCCTGTCGAAGCGGATCGTACACTGCCCCGTGTTCGAGCCGGTTCTTGTGCATGAGGCCCACCGACACGCAAAAGACAGGAAAGCCGTGCAGGAAGTTGGTCGTCCCATCGAGCGGGTCAATCACCCAGGTGTAATCGGAATCACCCTGCTGGCCACTTTCCTCCGCGAGGATCGCATGATCGGGATAGTGTTTGTGAATCGTGTCAATGATTGCCCGTTCGGCATTCCTATCCACTTCACTGACGTAATCGTTGCGGCCTTTCTGCTCGACCTTGATCTTGTCCAGTTTGGGCAGGCTGCGAATAATTGTGTCGCCGCCACGGTGCGCTGCCATTACGGCAACATTTAGCAGTGCGTGCATTGGTCGATTCCGTTATTTTTGAAAAGAGCGATATCCTGCGAGGGGGCGGTAGAATACCAGACCATGACGATTCGAATCGTACTCGTTGGTACCACGCATCCCGGAAATATCGGCGCGGCTGCGCGGGCGATGAAAAACATGGGTATTTCTGATCTCATGTTGGTTTGTCCACGGCATTTTCCACACGACGATGCGACTGCGCGTGCTTCAGGTGCGGAGGACATACTGGAAGCCGCACGGGTCGTTGACAGTCTCGAAGAAGCGCTTCGCGATTGCGTTTATGTTGCCGGTGCGAGCGCGAGATCTCGAACGATTGGTTGGCCCAGCATGGTGCCGCGCGACTGTGCCAGCAAGTTATTGCAAGAGAGCAACAACGGCACGGTAGCCACAGTCTTCGGCCCCGAAAATTCCGGCCTGACAAATGAGGATATCGATCGCTGCCATACTTTGCTGACGATCCCGACCGAGCCGGGTTTCAGCTCATTGAACCTGGCGATGGCGGTTCAGGTTATTTGCTATGAGCTGCGCGTGGCTCAAACAGGGCAGCCGGAAGAGGACTGCAAAGCGGAAGCGCCACCGGCCACCGGCGAAGAACTCGAACACTTCTACACGCATCTCGAGGAAGTCATGACAAACACGGGCTTTCTCGATCCGGAAAATCCGCGGCTGTTGATGCGGCGTCTGCGGCGGTTGTTCGCCCGGGCCAACCCGGACCAGAACGAGATTAACATCCTGCGCGGCATGCTCGCGGCACTGGATCCGAAATCAGGCGACGAGGCCTCGAAATAATGCTCAGAGAAGACGCCCAGACCATTTATCTTGATTATGCCGCGACGACACCAGTCGATCCGGCTGTCGCTAACGCGATGTCGAGATATCTGACAGCAAGCGGTACCTTCGCCAATCCATCCTCGATTCATTCGGCGGGCAGACAGGCAGCGGCTGCTGCCGAGACCGCTCGCGAACAGCTGGCAGGCCTGCTCAACGTACGTCCCAATGAACTGATCTGGACGTCGGGTGCGACCGAATCGGTCAACCTGAGCCTGATCGGCGCCGCACGCTTCCGCTCAGATCGCGGCGAACACCTGATCACGATGTCGACGGAGCACAGAGCCGTCACCGACACTTTTGCAGCACTCGAACGCGAAGGGTTCGAGGTGACCTATCTGATGCCCGACGCAGAGGGCATCCTGCCGATCGATGCATTAGAAGCGGCGATTCGCGATGACACGCAGCTCGTTTCTGTTATGCACGTCAACAATGAGACCGGTGTCATACAGGACATCCAGCGCATCGGTGAATGCTGTCGCGAAAACGACGTGCTTTTTCACGTCGATGCGGCACAGTCCGTCGGCAAAATATCGATGGATCTGTCCACGCTCCCGGTGGATCTGCTGTCTCTCACCGCACATAAATTTTACGGGCCAAAAGGCATCGGAGCGCTCTATATTGCCGATCGTGCCGGCTGTCATATAGAACCCTTGTTTCACGGAGGTGGGCAGGAGCGCCGGCTCAGGCCGGGGACCCTGGCGCTTCACCAAATCGTCGGAATGGGTGTCGCCGCTTCGATTGCGACGTCGCGGCAAGCCGAGGACGTTGTATACCTGCAGAGACTTAACGAGCGGCTGTGGATCGGGGTTGGGGAGATAGCTGGCGTGTTGCGCAATGGCAGTGCTGCTCAGTCGTTTCCGGGTATTTTGAACCTGAGCATCGAGGGGATCGAGGGCGAGAGTCTGCTGCTGGCTCTCGAGCCACTTTGTGTCGGCACTGGCTCGGCCTGCAACTCCAAGAGCAATGAATCGTCGACCGTGCTGCGTGCCTTGGGCCGCGACGATGCACTGGCACAGAGCGCGATTCGCTTCAGCTTCGGACGCGACACGACAATGGACGAAATTGACAAGGCAGTGGACTGCTATATCAACGCCATCAGCCATCTGCGATCGATATCACCAGAATGCAAACGAACGGCATGAGCGACCCGTATAGCGAGCTGGTGCGCGGCTATTTTGCGAACCCCGTTCATGCAGGACAATTGCCCGACGAGTATAATAACGGCGTCGTAGGCGAGGCAGCGGAATCCGAATCAGGGTCACGAGTCGTACTGTCCGCGGTTGTGGATGGGGAGACCATTCGCTTGCTGCGCTATCAGGTATTCGGCTGCCCGCATTTGATCGCAGCCGCCGAAGCTTTTTGCGATGAGGTGGAGGGCAAGGCCATTGCGGCACTGACGGAATTGGACGTAGCGAGCCTGATGAACCGGCTCGCCATTCCGGTAGAGAAGACCGGAAAAGTATTTATACTTGAAGACGCCGCCAGAGCGCTCCATATAACGGTAACCAGTGGTCCAACAAGGCCCTGTTGATGGAATCAGAGCTACCCGGATGATACAAGACAAGGTGCAGTCTGCAGGGAATGGCATGTCCTTTTCAAGGACTGCAACGCCGTATTGCGTCATCCGGGCGGCTCCCTTCGGACGACCGCTTCGCGACTCGCTGAGCCCATCAACAGGGCCTTGTTGAACCACTAGAACTACAGAGGACTGATTGAGTATATGGCTATCTCTCTTACACAATCCGCCGCTGATCGTGTCAAGGCCTACCTCGATGCCCGGGGAAAGGGCATAGGGCTGCGCGTCGGTATCAAAAAAACAGGCTGCTCCGGCTATGCCTACGTCGTTAATTATGCGGATGACGTTAATGAGTCCGATATCGTGTTCGAAGATCATGGCGTCAAGGTCGTCGTCGATAAGAAGTCTCTCGAACTCATCGACGGCACGGAAGTCGATTTCGTAAAGCAGGGGCTGAACGAAGCATTTCGCTTCCGGAATCCCAATGTGACAGGCGAATGTGGCTGCGGGGAGAGCTTCAGCGTCTGATTGTCCTGGCGCGGAAGCCAGGTCTCGCTTCATTGCCTGGGGCCAATTTTCCGAGTAAAATTGAGGGTTTACGCGTGGCCGGTAACGTTTCCGTGTCCGGTTTTTCAAATAATGATAAACAAAGGAACGTTGTATGTCCGTCGAGCAGACGCTCTCAATCATTAAACCCGATGGCGTACAAAAAAATCTGATTGGCGAGATTTACGGCCGATTCGAAAAAGCTGGTTTACAGATCGTTGCAGCAAAGATGCTGCATTTATCACAGCAACAGGCAGAGGGGTTTTATGAAGTTCACAGTGAACGACCGTTTTTTGCTGACCTCATTAGCTACATGACATCAGGCCCGGTAGTCGTTCAGGCGCTGCAGGGTGAGGATGCGGTAAGTAGAAATAGAGAAATTATGGGAGCGACTGATCCCGCAGAAGCGGATGAGGGAACCATTCGCGCGGATTTTGCCGAAAGTATTGAAGAGAATATTGTTCACGGCTCTGACGGGCCCGATACGGCAGCACAGGAAATCGAGTTTTTCTTCGGTAACGACGGGATTTGCGAACGCACCCGGTAACCTTTTTGATTTGATGCGATGGATGCCACGACTGAAAAAACAAACCTGCTTGGCCTCGCCAGAGCTGAGCTCGAGTCATTTTTTGAAGAGCGAGGTGAAAAGCCGTTTCATGCCCGCCAGGTTCTTCAGTGGATGCATCAGCGGGGCGTCACGGACTTCGATTTAATGACGGATTTGTCGAAGAGTCTTCGCACGAGCCTGAAACGGCATGCGAAGGTCGAAGTTCCAACGGCAATTTCTGAAAAGCGGTCGATTGACGGTACCATAAAGTGGCTGTTCGACTCGGGATTGGGGCAGGCTGTCGAAACGGTATTCATTCCGGAGCCCGGCCGCGGCACGCTTTGCATTTCTTCACAGGTTGGCTGTGCACTGGACTGTGCATTTTGTGCGACTGGCGCTCAAGGCTTTAACCGCAACTTGCAGTCTTCGGAGATCATTGGCCAGGTCTGGCACGCGAACAGGGTGTTGCCACCAAGGAATAACGGCGAACCTGCTGTGACGAACGTCGTGTTCATGGGCATGGGAGAGCCGCTCGCAAATTATCGCAAGGTACTGCCGGTGCTCGACCTGTTGCTGTCTGATCATGCCTATGGTCTGTCCCGTCGGAAGGTCACCATTAGTACGTCCGGCCTGGTTCCGAATATCGAGCGACTTGGCGATGACTGCAATGTATCCCTCGCGGTTTCCCTGCATGCCGCGAATGACGATTTGCGCAATCGGCTTGTTCCGATCAACAAGGTCCATCGTATCGCCGAGTTGCTCGAGTCCTGTTGGAGATATGCGGAGAAACACTCGAATCGATTCATAACATTCGAATACGTCATGCTGAAAGACGTCAACGACTCGTTGGCTCACGCTGACGAGCTTTTCGAATTATTGCGTGATCGGCCGGCCAAGGTGAATCTGATTCCCTTCAATCCTTTCGAGGGCAACGGCTTCGCTCGTTCCGAGCGCAGCCGGATCGCCGAATTTCAGAATCGCCTCAGGCGGAAGGGGCTGGTAGTTACGACCCGTAAGACACGGGGAGAAGATATTGATGCGGCTTGCGGTCAGCTTGCTGGTAAGGTCAGTGACCGGGTAAGAGTCAGACTGGGTGAAAAATCAATCAGGGTGGCAACGGCGTGACGACGAAAAGGGCAATTTCTGCGAGCAGTATCGTTATTTTCCTGATGACGGGATGCGTAGTGTCGACGACGACTTCATCCGTTAAATTCGAGAAGTCTGCCGATGCGGCGATACAGAACTATTCCCTGGGCGCCAGGTACTACCAAAACGGCAACTATGAAATCGCCAAAGACCGTCTTGAACGTGCCCTCGAGCTCGATCCGAATCTGTCAGAGGCGCACTACACCCTTGCATTGACTCACGAACAATTAGGCAATCCGCGGCTCGCATCGGAGCACTACAATCGGGCCGTACGCATTGCCCCGAATAATTACGATGCGCGTAATGCATACGCCGTATTCCTGTGCCGGCAACAACGTTTTGGTGAGGCAGACAAACAGTTCAACAGGGCATTGAAAATATCGGACAACGACAGACGGTATGTCATGTACACGAATGCCGGTGCTTGCATGACTCAGAAGAAGGACTACGAGAAAGCAGAAGATTATTTCCGCAAAGCACTGCAGGAAAGACCGACGCACTCGGAGGCGCTCATGCAACTTGCGGCGCTGAAATTCAAGACCGAGGAGTATCTGCAGGCACGAGCGTTTCTGCAGCGCTTCCTTGCGAGCGCCGAGGCATCTGCCGGTGTGCTGTACTTGGGCGTACGAATAGAAAAGGCGCTGAAGGCTGAGCGCGCCGCCACCGATTACATGAATCAGTTACTACGTGAATTTCCAAATTCACCCGAAGCAAAACGGCTACTGGAAGCGGATTAATATGAACGCGGAAGAAGACGAAAACCAGCCTCGCCGGTCGTCCGGGGATGGCGATGCAGGTCCTGTTGGCGGCGAGCGGCTCGCGGCGGCCAGGCGCGAGCGCGGCATTTCTGTTGGTGAGATAGCGAAAGAACTGCATCTTGACGAGCCGAAGGTTCGAGCGCTCGAGGAGAACCGTTTCGATGTGCTTGGGGCACCGGTGTTCGCCAAGGGTCACCTGCGCAAGTACGCGGAACTCGTGGGCGTCCCAATCGACGACGTGCTTGCGGACTACTACCAACTGAACCGCTCGGTCGGTCCGCCGCCGGTGGTAGGACCGCGTCGAAAGGTTCACCGCGAGATTACTATGGGTCCCTGGATTGTCGGTATCATCGCGATTCTCGCGGTTGCCATTGCCGCCTGGTGGTGGTTTAACCGCGAGCCGGCAACGCCGCCTCCGTTCGAGTCGGAGCGTCAGGACGAAGCTGCCCAGGAGGCGGACGCCAGCCGTTCGCTGGTCGCTGCGTCGGGAGCGATTGAGTCGTACGAACAGGCGGAACTCACGTTCATCGCGGAAGATCCGCAAGCCGCCGTGGCGGAAGCAACAGCCGAATCGGGGCCAGGTCCTGTTTTGGGAGAAGCGGCGCCGGACAATGAGAATGCCCTTGCCGGAAGCGGCGTCGAGCTCAAGCTTTCCTTCCACGGCGATTGTTGGGCAGAGGTAACCGATGCGACGGGGCGTCGGCTGTATTTCGCCCTGGGCACGCAAGGCAGATCGGTGACACTCAGCGGTGTTGGGCCGCTCGGCGTGCTTCTCGGCGACAGCTCGAATGTCAGCATCCAGGTAGACGGTTTCGACTACAGTATCTCGGCGGCAAACCGCCGCGGAAACACGGCGAGACTGACCATTTACGGCCAGTAGTTGTGAGCCGTAGACCATTCGAAGAATGAAACCTAAGGCCATTCGAAGAATGAAACCTAAGGCCATTCGAAGAATGACCCCTCAGGCCATCCGCGGAATGAACGATGTGCTTCCGCAGGATTCCGGGACCTGGCGTTACGTCGAGTCGGTCGTCCGCGAGGTCGTCGAGTCCTACGGATATCAGGAAATTCGCCTGCCGATCCTCGAGCAGACTGAATTGTTCCGCCGCTCGATCGGTGAGGTCACCGATATAGTCGAGAAGGAGATGTACACTTTTCTGGACCGAAACGACGAGAGTGTAACAATGCGTCCGGAAGCGACCGCCGGGATGGTGCGCGCCGGTATCAGCCACGGTCTTTTTCACAATCAGCGGCAAAAGCTCTGGACGTCCGGCCCGATGTTCCGTTACGAGAAGCCGCAAAAAGGGCGCTACCGGCAATTCCATCAGATCGATGTCGAGGCGATGGGTTACCCGGGTCCGGATGTCGATGCCGAACTGATCATAATGTCCGCAAGAATGTGGCAGAAACTGGGCTTGTCCCGCCTGAAGCTAGAAGTAAATTCCCTGGGATCGCCGCAATCGCGACAAAAATATCGCCAATCCCTGGTAAATTACTTTTCGGCCGTGAAATCCAGGCTCGATGAAGATAGTATTCGCCGCCTCGAGCAAAACCCGCTTCGTATCCTGGATAGCAAGAATCCTGATATGCGGGCTGTGATTGCGGATGCGCCGGTAATGCTCGATCACCTCGACGAAGAATCGGCAAGGCACTTCACGGAGCTGAAGGTACTTCTTGATGCGGCAGGCATTACCTACGACGTCAATCCGAGGCTCGTCAGGGGGTTGGACTATTACAACCGGACGGTTTTCGAGTGGGTTACTGACGCGCTCGGATCCCAGGGAGCGGTTTGTGCAGGTGGTCGCTATGACGGCCTGGTCGAAAAACTCGGCGGCCGGTCGACTCCGGCAATTGGCTGGGCAATGGGCGTTGAGCGGCTGGTCGCGTTGTTCGAGAAATGTGGCGGTATTGCGCCGAATAAGAACCCGGAGATTTACGTCGTAGCGGTCGGTGATGCTGCGCTTGCCAAGGGCTTCGAGATCGCCGAGACGCTGCGGGAGGATATTGACGGCATCCGTGTGGAATTAAATCTGGGCGGTGGCAGTTTCAAGTCACAATTGAAGCGAGCCGACAAGAGTGGTGCAGAATATGCCGTGGTGCTGGGCGACGATGAGGTCGCGGAGGACCGGGCCGGGCTGAAACCTCTGAGAACCGACGAGGATCAAATACAAGTCAGGGCGAACCAGTTGGCCAAGGAACTTTCAGGCCGCTTGACTCGAAATACAGGATAAAAAGGCGCTATTTGTGGAAGACCTGTCTGAAAAAGAACAAATCGAGGCGATGCGATCCTGGTGGAAGGAGAACGGCCGCTACGTGATGAGCGGCATCGTGCTCGGTGTGGCAATTCTGGTCGGCTGGAATCAATGGCAGGCTTGGCAGCAGGCCTCCCGGCTGGAGGCATCTGCCCTTTATGAGACCTTAGCCGTGGAGGTCGACGACGGCGACCTCCCCGCATCTGAGGCCGTCGCCGCGGACCTGTATGACAACTACGCCTCGACGACCTACGCTGCACTCGCGAATCTTACGATGGCCAAGCTGTATATGGAAAAAGGTCGTGATCAGGATGCGGCGGATGCACTCAATGCACTCCTCTCTGCTCGCGCCAATACCGAGTTGAAGATGGTTGGCCGACTCCGTCTTGCCAAAGTCTACCTCTATCAAGACAAACAACAGGAGGTGACAGAATTGCTCTCGGGATTCGAGAATACGTCCTTCGCGGCCCGCTATGACGAACTACTCGGTGATGCTTACGCAGCACTCGGACAGATTGCAAAAGCCGCCGATGCCTACGGGCGTGCGATGCTGGACGACGTGAACGCGCCGACAGTCGATCGGGGCCTGGTACAAATGAAATTAGTTGATTTGCCGGATGACACAGCGGTCGATGAGCCCGAAACAGATGAGGCGGAATCAGCTGCGAACCCTGTTTCTGACGCGGGCAAATCCGCGGATGAACAATGAGATTCCTACCCCGGCTCCTGCTGTTTACCAGTCCGGCCATCCTGATCGCGGGCTGCGGTATCTTCAGCGACGATGACGACGTCTTGCCGCCGAAAGAGCTGATCAAATTCGAAGCGACGCTGCCGATCAAGAAAGCATGGTCGGCCAAGCTCGGTAAAGGGTCCGAGTTTCTGCGGCTTTCCCTTTCGCCGGCTGGTGACGGCAAGCGGATTTATGCTGCCAGCCAGAATGGCGTTGTTAGTGCGTTCAATCCCGAGAACGGCAAGAGGATCTGGCGGGTCGAACTCGACCTGCCCTTGTCGGCGGGCCCGGGCGTCGGCGAAGACACTGTCGTTGTCGCCGGCAGCGACGGAGTACTCATTTGTCTCGCTGCCAACGACGGCCGCGAATCCTGGCGCATCAATATTGACGGCGAGTCGCTGGCCCGCCCATTGATTAAAAACAGCTCTGTCGTCGTACAGACGATTGATGGCAAGTTGCAGGTTTTTTCTGCCTTCGACGGCTCGGAGCAGTGGACGATCGTGCAGGATACGCCCCGTCTGACTTTGCGCGGCACATCGTCGCCGGTAATCGTCGGCTCAACCGTGGTCGCGGGCTTTGACAACGGGCGTCTTGTCGCTACCAACCTGAATACGGGCGTGACGGCCTGGGAGGCAATGTTGTCGCCGCCGTCGGGTCGATCAGACCTCGAGCGCCTGGCAGACGTAGACGGGGCTTTGGCCGTGGTCGGTCAGGATATCTAT
>SMUX01074148.1_pt1 | contig 11069 bp, 7 predicted proteins | sample 2456431 | NCBI WGS metagenome assembly SMUX01 (sample SAMN11095930, study PRJNA526329) | marine sediment metagenome | biome: Marine sediment; feature: Surficial sediment; material: Deep marine sediment; isolation source: Hadal surficial sediment | place: Pacific Ocean | collected 2014-11 | depth 0-1... | reverse complement strand
GGTCGCTTCGAATCCCGCCTCCGACACAGCAAGGTCGATGCTACATGTCCCCACTCAGAGATCGCCTGCGAAAGCGGTTCGATCAGCCGAAGGTCAATGCCTTCCATGCCGATCGAACAGGAAATTTTTTCCGAGCGGGTGCGTTGGGACCTCGACCGTTCAGAAACGTTGGCCTTAGAATGATCGGTGCCATGCCGTCGAATCATGAGACGCTCGAGCTCATACAGAAGCTCGCGCGAGCGCTGGAAGAGGAGAAGATCGTCTATTGCCATTGGAAGAGCAACAACGCCCTCGACCGTTCAGCCCGTGGCGAGAACGATCTCGACCTCCTGGTTCGCCGCGCAGACGAGGCGCGGTTTGCTCGAGCCGCGTCCGGGCTGGGTTTCAAGCAGGCACACGCCCCTCGGACCCAGGCGATGCCGGCGGTTCTCGACTACTACGGCTACGACGAAGGGGCGCAGAGGTTCGTTCACCTCCATGTCCACTACCAGCTGATCGTCGGCCACGACGCGACCAAGAACTACCGCCTCCCCATCGAGCGGCAATATCTCGAATCCGCAACTCGAAACGCGTTCTTCAACACCCCGTCGCCGGAGTTCGAGTTTGTCGTTTTGGTCATTCGGATGATCACGAAACACTCGACGTGGGACACGATTCTCCTCGGACACGGAACGCTGCAAGCTTCCGAGCGCCAGGAGCTCGTCGACCTGCAAGGCCAAGTCGACAGAGAAGAGGTCCGACGGATCGTCAAAGAGCATCTCCCGTTCATCTCCCCGCCGGTCTTCGCGCTCTGCGCCCAGGCCCTGGCGCCTCGAGCTCCGTTCCGGCGCCGGCTGAAGGCCGGACGCGTGTTGCTTAGAGCACTCCGGCCCCACACTCGGCGTGCTCGGACCGTTGATATTTCGCTGAGGTTCCTCCGTCGTGTCACAGGAGGCATTCGTCGGCGCGTCCTCAGGCGCGTTCCGAAGCGCCGGCTGGCGAGCGGTGGCGCCATCGTCGCCATCACCGGAGGGGACGGGTCCGGCAAGACCACGGCGTTGGATGGATTGTCAGCCTGGCTTTCCCGGGACTTCGACGTTCGGAAGGTCCACTTCGGAAAACCCGGATGGTCGCTGACGACCATATTGGTGAGAGGTGCGCTACGAGTCGGCCGCTCCCTGGGTCTGTCGCCATACGTATCAGAGACGGCCGTTCTCTACTCCGACAACGCCGACTCCGACGACAGATTCCCCGGCCGTGCCCTGTTGGTTCGACTCGTCTGTACCGCCCGCGACCGGTACCTTGTTTATCTCAAGGCGAGACGGTTCGTGACCGGCGGGGGATTGGTTCTGGCTGATCGCTTTCCGTTCTCCAGGAGTAACCACATGGATGGACCACATGTCGAGCGCCTGGTAGGTCCGAATCGAGCCGGCTGGCTCGTCAAGCGTTTGATCCAGCTCGAGGCGAGCTACTATCGCTCGATCCTCTGGCCAGAGATCCTCGTTGTTCTCGAGCTCGACCCCGAGATTGCGGTCCGTCGGAAAACTGACGAGCCTTCTGCGTACGTGCGCGCGCGGTCGCAGGAAACCGCGGCCGTTGACTGGCGAAGCACACCGGCTCGAGTAATCGACGCCTCGCAGTCCCGGGAGGACGTGCTGTCGCGACTGAAGTCACTGATCTGGTCGGAGCTGTAGCTCGACCTTTCTCGTCGGTTTACAGGAGCCTTCGCCCCATGCCCCTCAAGCGCTGGCCGTCGCTCCGGGTGGGAAACGAGAAGTAAGTGGCCTGATCCTTTTCGACCGGCCGTCGACGGACGGTCCCTTTCTCGATCTGTCGCACGGCCTCGAGAATGGCCTCGACGCCGACTCTCTTGGAGCGAACCATGAGGTCGTGCAGCGAGTCTGCGTCGCGGATAGGCACCGGTCGCTGAACGATAATGTCACCCGCATCGATTTCCTCGACCATGTAGTGAACCGATACGGCAGCCTCCCTTTCGCCATGCAGTAACGTCCAGAAATTCGGCATCATCCCCTGGTACCGGGGGAGCGCGGCGGAATGGAGGTTGATACACCCCAGCGGCGGCAGTTCGAGAAGCCGACGCCGGAAGATCTGGCTTGCGGCGACGGAGACCAGGAGGTCTGGCCGGATCTCGCTGCGAAGCACCTCGAGGAACTCGCGAGCGCAAATATCGGCAGGTCTAAAGAGGGGAACCGAGTGCCGTCGAGCGACGTCGGCCGCCGACCGAGGGCTCGTGATCGGCCAGGCGCGGTTGACCCGATCGGCTATCTTCGCCAGACCGTAGCGGGTAACGAGGCGCGAGAAGTCGCGAAGGCCGTACAACTCGTATAACCGACGAGCGGTCGAGAAGAGTCCTTCGTTGAACGCAGGGAGAACGATCAGCGCACAAACGTCCCCCGACCGCGACGCGCAGATGGAATCCAGCGCAGCCGGCAGGTAGAAGGGATCCTCTTGAGTAACTAGCGCGATTCGCATCAGACCGGGTTGAATTCCTGCGCGAACACCTGCGAGATGGGCGCAAACCTGAAGGCGCTGAGGAGCGAGCGCAGCTTGCCCTCAGTCCTATGGAGATTGACGTAATGGCGAAAACGAGAGACCAGCGGAGCCACCTGGATCCGCGGCTGATCCGGATCGAATTCCCAGGGGTGGAGGTACAAGACCGCGGGGTGACCCTCTCGATTAATGCGCCGGAGTCCCTGCTGAGTGAGGGCAAGAGGAAAGAGGCGAAAATAGCCGCCCCCTCCTACCGGCAGGTTGCGGGCCGCGATTCGTACGGTGCTCACGGGGATTTCCCAGATGCCTTCCTCGGTCCGATGGGCGAAGCGGTTGGCGGAACTCAGACCGTATCGATCGTGAGTAGCCAGCGGAAAGATGCTGGAATCGTACTGAAACCCCATCTCCGACAGAGTCTTCAGAGCCCAGAGTGAGTCCCGTGTTATCGAGAACGCGGGGGCGCGGTAGCCTCGGATCTGCCCATCGTGGGCAGCGGTGTCGAGAGAATCCAGCGCTTGCGAGATTGCGCGCAGCGAATCTCCAACGTCGCGGGAGAACTCCTCCGGCGTTTGTCGATAGATCAGCTCGTGCCAGTATCCGTGGGAAGCGATCTCATGGCCTGCGAGAGCGATCTCGCAGACGAGTTGGGGATGGCGTTCGGCGACCCACCCGAGAACGAAGAAGGTGGCGTAGACCTCGTGCTCTGCGAGCAAGCGAAGAATACACCGGGTGTTGTCCACGACTCGGGACGGAAACCGTTCCCAGTCAGAACGATCCACAACGGTCTCGAAGTTGTGGACCTGGAAATGCTCCTCGACGTCGAAGGTCAGCGCGTTCAGCATGTTTCGTTCACCACTGTGTGTGGGCATCCCCGAACCCAAGGATCTGGAAGCTCTAAGGACCTCCGGTCGAGCCGGAAGCCGAGCTGTCCGCAGCCCCCCGCCTCTTGGCTGCAACGAGACTCTCGAACATCGTCTCGAGCTTGGAATAATGGGCCTCCCAGGTCCAGCCCTCCACTATGAAGCGGCGCGCTGCTCGCCCGAGTTCCGTTCGCCGCTTCGGCGATGTCAAGAGACGCACGATGGCATCGGCGAACCGCTCCGGCGACTCCGCGATCAGGAGATGCTCCTCGTCCACTGCCTGAATCGCCTCGTTGGCAGCCGGCGTAACGACCATCGGCAGTCTCATCGACATCCCCTCGAGCACCTTGTTCTGGAGTCCCGCCGCAATACGTATCGGCGCGACGCCAACCTGCGCACGGTTCACGATGGGGCGAAGGTCCGGGACTCGGCCAGTCACCTCGACGAGGGGATCCTGAGCCAGGTTCCGAACCTCGGGAGTCGGGTCGGCTCCGGCGATGGTCAGTTTTGCATTCGGGAGTTGCCGGTGGACGAGCGCGAAGATATCTCTGCAGAAATAAAGCGCGGCATCAACGTTCGGCGCATAGCTCATATTCCCCGTCAGAATCATGGAGTTGGCCTCTCTGACAGCCTGGGGGTCCGCGGTGAAGTAATCATGATCGACCCCATGCGGGCAGAAGAAGACGTTCTCGAGAGGCGTGTCCTGGTGAATGGCGTCGAAGTCGTACGGCGAGATGAGGAGCACTCGGTCGAAACGGCGGGCGAAGTCAGCCTCGAAAGACTTCAGCTTCGAGTACTCCATGCCATAGAAGAGTTTCTTCGCGAGGTTGGAGGTGTGATCTCGCAACCGTCGGTAGTTGAGACTCATGGACAGGTTGAAAGCAACTACTCTGGCGATGTCCGAGTGGGGCTCAATGTGCTGTCCCATTCGGATCAGCTGCGCGTACAGCAGGTCCGGTTGCAGATCGCCGACCATCCTGCGAATGGTCTTCTTCATCTGCGAATCCGCGAAGTAGCGGACTTGCAGGGGTGTCTTGCCCAGCACTCCGGTCAGGCAGGACGCGTAGGCGCGAGAACGACGGAGTGGAACGATTTCGATTCTCTCGCAGAACGGGGCGAAGTGCTCCTGCCAGGCAGTATCCTGGTCCGGCTCCTGGAAGCACGCAAGAGAGACCTCATGCCGTTGCGAGAAGTAACGCAAGAAATGGAAGACCGTGAGACGGTCTCCCTTGTCGAGGGGAAACGGCAGTCGTGGCGCGGCAACGAGGATCTTCAACTTAGGCAGCCTGCTTCTGAACGTCCATCGGGCTTCATTCGACTCGCGATTTCCCCGCCGCCGAGATAGTCGGGAGCGCCTTTGACCTGCCGCTTCACCCCTCGACTGCAAGAGGCCTTGACCACCCCAAGAAGTCGGGAATAATAGCAGGACCTTGCAGGCGGCCGTTTCGTAACCACCGAGTCGAGCAACGAGGGAGGCGAGTCATCGTAGTGTCCGAGAATCGGCGAAGAAACTCCGCAAGGCACATCAGCGTTTTTCTACCCGCTCTATACGGCGGCGGAGCGGAACGCTCGATGCTCAACCTCGCCGAAGGGATCGAGCGTTGCGGTCATGCCGTGGACCTCGTCCTGGCACAGGTCGAGGGTCCGTATCTGTCGCAGGTGTCCAACGCGGTTCGAATCGTCGATCTCGGAGAGGGAAAGCTCCGGGGAAGAAGCCGCACCTTGTCCCGCCTTCCCGCGCTGGTCCGCTACCTCCGACGTGAACGACCCGACGCCATGGTCTCGGCGCTGAGTCGCGCGAACCTGGTGGCGGTCTGGGCTCGACGCCTTGCCGGTTCCAGCACGCGTTTGGTTGTCAACGTCCAGAACAACGTGTCCCACAATGCGCCGTCGGCTCCGACCCTTCTGGGCCGCCAGGCTCCGCGGCTCGCCAGGTACTTCTATCGCTGGGCGGATGCGGTCGTGGGCGTCTCAGCGGGCGTAGCCGATGACCTCGTTCAAAACGTGGGCCTTCCAGACCGACTCGTCCGTGTCGTCTACAACCCGAGCATCACGCCGGAATTGCGACAGAAGATGCGCGTCCCACTCGACGATCCCTGGTTCGAGCCCGGTGAGCCACCCGTCGTGCTCGCAGTCGGAAGACTGATGAAGCAAAAGGACTTTCCGACCCTGTTGAACGCTTTCTCCCACCTACGGCGAAGGCGTCAGGCGCGGCTTCTCATTCTTGGCGAAGGTTCGGAGCGCAGGAAACTCGAGAGTCAGGTGGCTGAGCTCGGACTCGAGGAGGATGTCCGCTTCCCCGGTTTTGTCGAGAATCCCTATCCGTACATGGCGAGCTCGTCAGTCTTCGTCTTGTCGTCGCTGTGGGAAGGTCTGCCGACTGTTCTGACCGAGGCCCTGTACGCCGGTCCTCCGATCGTCTCGACCGACTGCCCGAGCGGCCCGCGGGAGATCCTCAAAGACGGTGAGTTCGGTCTTCTCGTGCCGATGCGAGATCCTCTGGCGCTGGCGGAAGCAATGACGACCGCATTGGAAGGCAACGCCCCGCGCAGCACCCAAGAGAGCTGGCAGCCCTATACGATAGAGGCCGTTGTCGAAGACTATCTTCGTCTCTTCTTTGCCGACGAGTGATGCGAAGTGCCGTCTACGGACACTAGGAAACCGAAGCGGCTCCTGACGGTTGGTCCGCTGCCGCCACCCTTGAACGGCACCAGCATAAGCTTCCGTATCTTTTGCGATGAAGTCGCGAGATATGGCGACGACGTGGCTCTCGACGTCATAGATTCCGCTCCACGCGAGCTGAAAGAACGGCCCAAGATCGTTACGATGGCGAACCTGCGCAAGGCTGCGAAGATCCTCTGGCAGTTCTCCCGGCGGATCGGCAAAGCCGACGTGACCCTGATCGTAGGCTCGCATCAGTTTCTTCTGAGTATTGGCTCGTTATGTTTTCTCATCGCCAAGTTGGCGCGCAAGCCATGCTACTTTCGCTCATTCGGGTACCTCGATCGTTACTACGAGAACCTGAGCCTAGTGCCACGTTGGGTGTTCCGTCACGTGATGTTGAACCTCGATGGCCTTTTCGTCGAGAGTCGACTGTCGCAAGACAATCTCAGGCCCCGTGTCGGTGAGAAGGTGCGGGCGGTGCCCGGATACAGGTTGATGCCGGACGCCACAAGTGACGCTCCAGGAGATAGATCAGCCCCGGGCGGAGACCTGCGACTGGTCTTCCTGGCCCATGTGCGTGAGGAGAAGGGTGTGTTCATCCTCCTGGAGGCACTTCGCACTCTGGCCGAAACACACGGGCGCTCGGTTCACTGCGACATTTACGGTCCGATCCTCGAGGGGAGCCGCGAGCGCTTCGACCTCGAGATCGAGAGCACTTCCAACGCAACTTATGGAGGTGTCCTGCAGCCCACGAAGGTCGTGGAGACGCTTGCCCAGTACGATGCACTCGTTTTCCCCACGTTCTACGCGGGTGAAGGCCATCCCGGTGTTCTGATGGAGGCGATGATGGCTGGTATCCCGTCCATCACCACCGCCCACAGATCCATACCAGAGCTGGTCGAGGACGGAGTCAACGGCCTATTGATCGAGCCGGGAAGTGTAGCGGAGCTCGTGGAAGCCATCCGAACCATCGATTCGGATCGAAAGCTCCTGAAGGAACTCGCCAGGGCAAGCCGGCGGGCCCGAAACAACTACGACGCGGCAAAGGTCGTTCCTCACTGGCTGAAACTCATGCAGCTATCCGTCGGCACCGGGCACGGGCATTGAGCTCCTACCATGCCTTTGCGCCGCGGGCGACCGCCGACTCTCATAGCCTGCGCGCTATTTGACTAACCCCCCTGAGGGTCAGATGATAGGGAGGCGAGAGTGTGCCTGGAACTCATTCGGGGAAGTGATGAAGAAACTGGTTGGCCTGCGGATAGGAATCATGGGCATCCTAGTGGTGCTGGTGTTTCTCCTCATGCCTACATCGGTGCTGGAGGGCGAGAGACCTGTCCTGGACCTGTTGGAAATGCGCCACTTCGAGATCGAGGAGTTCGACCACCCTGGCCTCGACGGGGTGAGGCTTCCCCCTGATCCAGAGCTTGTCGGCGCTCTCGACGTACGGCTCACCACTTCGCATGAAACGAGCCGCCCGCTAACAGTTCTCACCTTTGCAGAACAGCTGAACGGTTCCGGCCCGAAGGTCTTCCTGGCTGAGCCAGCCAACATAGCCTTCGACAGCACGCACAGTCGCCTTTTTCTTGTCGAGGTTGCAACGACCGAGCTAGTAGAACTCCGCCTCGGTGAAGAGAGCCCACTAGCAGGACTCGAAGAAATCGCGAGACTTTCGCTCTCCGAGATCGGCCTTCTCGAACCCCGAGGGCTGGCTGTTGGCTCCCGCGGAGAGAGTCTCTTCGTTCTCGATGGAGCGCGATCCAGCATACTCCATCTTGATCTTCGACCTGCAGCAGGAGACGAAGGTCCCTTGCATCTGGGGGATCACCGTCTGTCGACAATCCAGTTGGAGGATATCGGTTCTCCTCGACTGCTCGGTCTCGCACATGAAACCAGCGCCGGCCTTTTCTTTGCGCTGAGCTCGACCCGGGAGGCCCTGTTTCGGTTTTCCCGTGACGGTCGATTCCTGGCCAGGCACGATCTGTCTGAGGTCGAATTGAAGGAGCCTGTCCGGTTGGTTGTTGCTCCCAGCACGGATTTGACCGACGATCCGTCGGTGATGAGGCTGTACCTGACGGACGGCGGGATCGAGGGCGGAGCGCCGGAATCCCGAATTACGGAGTTCTCTTTCGCCTCGAGCTCACCCCTTGCTCCAATGGCAGCTCAAGCGGCGCTGCCGCTGACAGAGCAGGCCACCTTGATCAGAGTGATCGATACCTCGGCCTTCTCGCCGCCCAGCCCCGATACCGCTGGTCTGGCGTTCCTTTCCTCTGCAGGCACGATCCTGGCCAGTGACTCCGAGGTCAACGAGATGCCGATCTTCACCGGGGACAACCTGTTCGAGATAAGCATCGGTGGATCCCTGCTCGATACGCAGACCACGATCTCGTTTTCGGATGAGCCAACCGGGGTTGCTTTCGATCCGGCGACGAACGCTTCCGGAGGGATCGGTACGGTCTTTTTTTCCGACGATACGGGAACCAGATCGGTCCACATCGTGGACCTCGGCCTTGATGGAATGTACGGGACCGGCGACGACGTCGTGACTTCGATTGCGACAGAGGATTTCGGAAGTTTCGACCCCGAAGGCGTCACCTTCGATACTTCACAGCGAGTGTTGTTCGTCGTGGACGGTGTCAACGCGGAGGTTTATCGGATCGCACCGGGGAATGACGGTGTGTTCAACGGCATTCCGCCGGGCGGTGATGATGTTGTAACGAGCTTCGACACGGCGGGGCTTGGCGTCCTGGATCCCGAGGGAATCACCTTCGACTCGATTACCGAGCGCCTCTACATCGTCGGTGAACCCACGAACTCAGTGGCCGAGGTAACGACAGCGGGAGTTCTGTACAGCACGATCGACATCTCGGAAGCCAATCCCAGGGTGCCGGCCGGACTCGCCCTCGCGCCGAGCAGCACAAATCCCGCAGTGATGAACCTCTACATCGCGGCTCGGGGCGTCGATAACAACAGCGATCCAAACGAGAACGACGGCAAGATCTATGAGATGGCCTTCGCCAACCAGGCGCCAATCGCCAACCCGGACTACGTGACCACGGCGCAGGACAGCTCGATCGGCATCGACGTTGCCGCAAACGATACTGACATCGACGGCAACCTCAATCCCGCCACCACCAATACCGCGTGTGCGACCTGTTCCAACCCGTCCAGCGGTTCATTGGCGAACAACGGCGACGGGACTTTCGACTACACCCCGAATCCGGGCTTCACCGGACCCGATGGTTTTCTCTACGAAATCTGCGACTCAGCAGCGGAGTGCGACACCGCGACTGTTTCGATCCAGGTTGGAGAGCCGCCACTCGCGAACGACGACTCCGCTTCGACGCTCGAAGATACTGCGGTGGTGATCGATGTCGCAGGCAATGACACCGATCCCGGAGGGAATCTGGATCCCACTACGACAAATACCACGTGCGGCATCTGCTCGCTGCCCTCCACTGGCTCTTTGATCAACAACGGCGACGGAACCTTCGAGTACACGCCGGATCCGAATTTTGTCGGTCAGGACGGTTTCATCTATGAGATCTGCAATAGCAGTGCCCTTTGTGATACCGCGTCGGTCACGATCTCGGTAACTCAAGTAAACGATCCTCCGACGCCCCAAAACGACGTTGCTGCGACACCACAGAACACGTCGGTCACGATCGCGGTTTCGGCGAACGACACCGACGTGGACGGCAATCTCGACCCGAGTACTGCCAACACCGTCTGCCCGACCTGCTCGCTGCCGGCCAACGGCATCCTCGTCAACCTCGGTACCGGCAGCTTCGACTACACGCCTGGCGCCGCCTTCGCGGGCCAGGATGGGTTCGTTTACGAGATCTGCGACACGGCTGGTGCATGCGCAACAGCGGTCGTCTCGATCACGGTGGGCGTAACCAGCCTGCAAACCCAGATTACCAACGGTCCGGATGATGTGGAGGAGAGATACACCGGAGAAATGCAGCTGGCCAGCGGCGATCTCGATCTGGGAGAGAAGGCGGTAGGACTGCGGTTCCCGTCGCTGGGCATTCCGCCCGCTGCATTCATCCTCAGCGCCTCGGTACAGTTCCGGGCCGACGAGTCACAAAGTAGCCCGACGAACATCACGATCCAAGCACAAGACATCGGCGATGCCCCTGCTTTCACTACGGCAGTTGGAGACCTGACATCGCGCAGCAAGACAGCCGTAGCCGTTTCCTGGTCACCACCGGCGTGGACGAAGGGAGATGGCGGTCCCGATCAGCAAACGTCCGACATTTCCTCCGTCATTCAGTACATCGTGAACCGTCCCGACTGGCTGGAGAACAACGCTCTGGCGCTCATCATTACCGGTGACGAGCTTCGCACCGCGGAGAGCCTTGAAGGCCTGGCGAGTGGTGCTCCCGTGCTTCACGTGGACTTCGCCCCCATCGGTCTGCAGGCCCCGACAGTGGCAATCACCAAGCCGCTTGACGGCGCCACCTTCAACATCGGAAACCTCATCACCTTCTCGGCCACAGGTAGCGACTTCGAGGACGGGGACGTCACACCGAGCCTCGGTTGGGTCTCCGACCTGGACGGCCCCTTGGGCACTGGAGGCGTTTTCGCCCGTTCAGACCTTGCGGTCGGTGTTCATACGATCACTGCGACCGCGACGGACAGTGACGGGATGACCGGATTCAAAACCGTTACAGCAACCGTGTTTTCGAGCGCCAGCGTCCTGATAGGTGCCGGCGACATCGCCGACTGTTCGCGCACCGAAGACGAAGAGACGGCGAGTCTGCTCGAGAGCATCGCCGGCACTGTGGTTACGCTCGGCGATAACGCCTATCCGAATGGCACAGAGGCTGATTTCGCCAACTGCTATGACCCGTCGTGGGGTCGCCACAAAGCGCGAACAAGGCCGTCAGCAGGGAATCACGACTACGACACGCCGGGGGCCGCAGCCGCACCGAAATAGTCAAAATAGGCTGCGGCCCCCGGCGTGTCGTAGTCGTGATTCCCTGCTGACGGCCTTGTTCGCGCTTTGTGGCGACCCCAGGTCGGGTCATAGCAGTTGGCGAAATCAGCCTCTGT
>SMUX01377866.1_pt1 | contig 11072 bp, 9 predicted proteins | sample 2456431 | NCBI WGS metagenome assembly SMUX01 (sample SAMN11095930, study PRJNA526329) | marine sediment metagenome | biome: Marine sediment; feature: Surficial sediment; material: Deep marine sediment; isolation source: Hadal surficial sediment | place: Pacific Ocean | collected 2014-11 | depth 0-1... | reverse complement strand
GGTGCCGCGGCCGATACCTTAGGTACCGGGCCCCATACAAAATTTGCCTGCCCCGCCAACATCGAATGACCACGAAGTGCCCTGCGCATACCGGCCGTCACGCTTAACCAACTGATCCACAAGCCTTAATGCCATTGGCACGGAAGCTGCCTTGAATCCTGTAACAGTGCGTTTCGACGCGCAGACTCAGGAGAAGGCAATGCCACAATCGAGCCCGAGGCTCACAGGCGCACCGGATAGTCCGGTGCAACCCGCAGCCCCGAATCACAATCCCGTACCGGTCAACGACCACCACTCACGGCTCAATACGACCCAGGTCCGGCGGGTCGAGCACCCGGTCTCGCTGCAGGCCCTGATTGACGTGGTGCGACGGGCCGACGCCCACGGCGAGCCCCTGTGCATCGCCGGCGGGCGGCACGCCATGGGTGGCCAGCAATTCGCCGCGGACGCAGTGCTGGTGGACATGACCGCCATGGACCGGGTGTTGGCTTTCGATAGGGACAAGGGACAAATCGAGGTCGACGCCGGTATCTGCTGGCCGCAGCTGCTCGCCTGGCTGGCCCGGGCGCAGCAAGGTACGTGGCCCCAATGGGGGATCCGCCAGAAGCAGACCGGCGCGGACCGGCTCAGCATCGGCGGGACACTGTCCGCAAACGCCCACGGACGCGGCCTCACCATGAAACCGTTCATCGACGACGTCGAGTCCTTCACCTTGCTTGGCGCCGACGGGCAGTTCCGCACCTGCAGCCGCAGCCGAAACAGCGAGCTGTTCGCCCTGGCCATCGGCGGTTACGGCCTGTTCGGAATCATTACCACGGTCACGCTCAGACTGATGCGCCGGGAAAAGATGCAACGCCTCGTGTCGGTCATCGACGTCGCCGAGCTCATCCCTGCGGTCGAAGATCGCGTCGCCGCCGGATGTCTCTACGGTGATTTCCAATTTGCCATCGATCCCATGTCCGACGACTTCCTGCGTAACGGCGTCTTCTCATGCTACCAGCCGATTCAGGATAACGCCGTCATGCCACAGGGTCAGAAGGAGCTGCACGCGGAAGACTGGTTGCATCTTCTCTATCTGGCGCACGTGGATAAGAGCCGTGCCTTCGAATCGTACTCACGCTACTACCTCTCGACCCACGGCCAACGCTATTGGTCGGACAGTCATCAGCTGAGCGAGTACCTGGACGACTATCACCAGCAGCTCGATGCTCGGCTCGGACCGTCCGGCTGCGGTACCGAGATGATCTCCGAGCTCTATGTGCCCAGACACAGATTGGTGTCCTTCATGGAAGACGTGCGCGGGAGTCTTCGCCGCGCGAACGCCAACGTCGTCTACGGAACTATCCGATTCATCGAGCAGGACAAGGAAAGCTTCCTTCCCTGGGCCAGGGCTCCCTATGCGTGCATCATCTTCAATCTTCACACGGCCCACACGCACGCGGCCCTGGAGAAGACTGCCGTTGACTTTCGCGGGCTGATCGACCGCGCGATTCAGCATGGGGGCAGCTATTACCTCACCTATCACCGCTGGGCATCGCGTTCACAGGTGCAGTCCTGTTATCCGGAGTTCACCCGGTTTCTGGAACGCAAGATACAATACGATCCGGGAGAGCGTTTTCAAAGCGAATGGTACCGACACTACCGAAATCATGCGGATGGCGCCACGATGAAGGGTACTGTTTCCAATTCGAGTTCGGGAAATTGGCGACGTCAGTTATCGAATACGGTTTTCTGGATCTTGTTGTTTCGCGGATTCCTGGTAATAGGGTTGGGAGCGGGTCTACTCGTAAATCCGACCAAGACCGAAGCTCTGCTGCTCAATTTCATGGGTGTTTTCTGGTTGATTTCCGGCGTTACCCTTTTCTTTCGCGCCGATATGGCGTTGGGAAAACGAATGTCCTTGACCATGGGGCTGATCGGGACACTGACAGGACTGATTGTGGTCGGCCGAAACATCATCGGTACGTGGTTGACAAACGTTTTGCTGTTCGAACTACTGGGCGCGGTCATTCTTCTGACGGGTGTCGCGCATATTCTGCATGAGATCAAAAGTCGCGTACGAACCCCGCGTAGACAATCTTCCTACCATTTTCTCCTGGGTGTCTTCGAGTGCACGATGGGCGCAATGCTTCTCATGTCGGCATTGGAGCGTGGGCCACATATATATTGGCCGGCCACAATCTGGGCTTTGGTTGGTGGAGCGTTGATTCTCAGTCAGGCTCTGTACCTCAGGGCCCAAAGGCACATCCAGTAGTGACGACAATGGAGAGCTCGACCTACTTCAAACAACTGATTCACGCCACCAGGATTATTTTCCTTGCCTCCCTCCTGGCGGCATGTGGCCCGGATGACTATGGCGAGACATCGTCCGGCACGAAAAAGATCGCGTCCGCGAGCGCCCGCACGGAAGACGGATTGCTCCGAACGGTCCCTTTTATCACACTGCGAAACAAGACCGGCAGTAGCGACGCCACGGAATACTTCGGAAACGAAAGAAACGGCCTACACGCCGGGTACTGTGATCTGTCCCGCACACCGCTCGAGGCGTTGAAACTGATCGCAGAGAAGGCACCGTTCTATATTCCCGATGACATCGTGGAGCTCGACACGGTCCGAGAGCTGTCCATGGAGGAATTCTGGCGCAATCTGGAAGGTACCATGGACGGACGCCGCCCTGTCCTATACACGCACGGGTACTACATCAGCTTTGAGAGGGGATGCAAGAGAGCATCGTTGTTTCAAGACTCTCTGGGGCTGACAGGGCGATTTCTGCTTTTCAGCTGGCCGTCTGATGGCGCGATTCTGAACTACACCCGAGACGAGTCGGATCTGTACTGGAGCGTGACGCCGCTGGCTGAAACCCTGACCGGTATGATCGGGCGTTTCGGTGCGGGTAACTTCAACATCGCCGCACACAGTCTCGGCACGCGAGCGGTGGTCCTCGCCCTCGCTCAGATCGCCAACGAGAGGCACGACGATACGCCGCTGGTCAATCAACTGATTTTGCTCGCCCCCGATATCGATGCCGGCGTATTCAGGCAGCATCTGGCTCGGATCCGGCCGCTGGTGCGGCAGATCACCATCTACGTATCGGGCAACGACACGCCGCTGGCAGTCTCCAGGCAGCTTCACGGGTATCCGCGCCTGGGAGAGTCGGGATCGCATCTGGAAAATCTGACAGGGGTAGATGTCATCGATGTCTCCGAGATCCCCGTGCGTTATCCTTCCGGCCACCTATATCATCTTTACCACGATGTCGTGGCCGGTGATCTCATCCAACTCCTGGACGGCGACAAACCGGCAGCACAGCGCAGCAACCTCAAACGGACCGGTGAAAATTATTGGTTGCTGCAGCCGGGAGCTGTCGACGGAGCAGGTGGAAGCGGTTAGCGGCGATTTTTGGCGAGTTCCTCAGTACAGCAGCGAAGACATCCGGGTGCGGTAATGGGCGACCAGTGGATGATCATTACCCAGCATCTCGAACACCGACAGAAGCCCCTGGCGTCCCGCGTCGTCGCGAAAGGCGCGGTCGATGCGCAGTATTTCGATGAATTGCTCGAGCGCCGCTTCGTATTCGCCGCGACCGACGTGCAATGTGCCCAGTCGATAGCGGGATTCGCAGTCACGCGGTTCCTTCTCGATGGCCTGAATCAGTTCGTCGGTCGGCGGTGACGATTCCGAAACCTCGGCGAATTCCAGACGCACTATCGCTGCCCGCACGTCGTCGTCAGATTTTACGCTGTCTGGAGCCGAGTCCAAAAACTTCTTTGCCTGGTTCAACTCGCCGAGATCGATCAACACGTTCGCCAGATCCGGGATAACGTGCTGATTGCCGGGATCATCGGCATGGGTCTTTTCGAGAAGCGATCGCGCTTCTGTCAACTGTCCATTTTCGCGTAACGACTGCGCCTTGGCTCGCGCGTCCTCCGATTCGCGAGACACGAATCGTTCGAGTAACGCGCGCACCCGGGATTCGGGTTGCACCCCCATGAATTCATCGACGACGACGCCGTCTTTGAACAGCTTGACGGTGGGCAGGCTGCGGATACCGAACTGGGAGGCAACTTCCTGCTCTCGATCGGTATCGACTTTGACAACCAGAAAGCGGCCCTGAAACTCGTCGGCGAGCTTTTCGAGTATGGGTGCGAGCGTCCGGCACGGACCGCACCACTCGGCCCAGAAATCCACCAGCACCGGCACTCGATGCGACCCATCGAGGACCATGGCTTGGAAGGAGGCAGAGTCTGCGTCGAAAACGTAAGGAGATTTACTCATCAGGGAAAGGTTCGCACCATGCAGGCTCCCGCAGAAGCCAGCCGATTCTAGCTGTATGATGCAATCAGCGCTACCGACGCGGGAGGGTCGCCATGACCGATATCGATACCAGCCTGAATGTCTGGCAGATGACCAGAAATCACAATCGGATGATCGAGTTGCAGGCCGACAATTCTCCACCGCAGGATGGCCCGGTGGAATTGGCTTACTACGGAAGCTCTGCCTTCAAGATCACTTCACCGCGGGGCGTCAGCGTGATGATCGATCCGTGGCGCAACCATCCCTCGCGCATGCCGAGTCCATCATCGAGCAGCTCGACCCGCGCGTCATCGTGCCTCATCACTACTACATCTGGGATGTGATTCAACGCCAGAGCACGCTGCTCCCCGCCGACAGCTGGGTCGATTCGCGAGTCGGCGCGGAGCGAATTGCGGGCCCGCGAAAGATCTATCGGATCGCTGAGTTCGACAAGCTGGAACGGGTGGTTCACTTCTTCGGCGATCAGGTAGACTTCGACAAGGACTCATGGCGCCAGGGAGGCGGCTGAGGACCGGCCACACCCACGGAGACCGTCTTGCCCAGCGTCGACCAGTTCGAGAGTGCCTTCAAGTCCGCCTCAAAGGCACCGTTCCACTATGAACCCCGGTCCTTTGCCAGGGTCCTGGTGATCACCGATGGCGACGCCGACCGCGGTCAGATTGTCGGCGAACGGGTGCGACGCTTCCTGGGCAACGTGGATGGTCGAAGCGAGTGGCTGATCGCGCCGGCCGCGGACAGCGAGACCGTCGAGGCATTACTCGCCCTGGTCGAGCGCCAACGGCCGGACTTGCTGGTCACCTACCGCAATCTCCACAGCGCTGCCTGGCAGTGGCCCCACAGTCTGGGGCGCCATCTGGACGTGCTGACGCAAACCGTCCATTGCCCGGTGATGGTCATCCCCCATCCCAACGACCAGGCGGTGTTCGCGGCGTCCATGAGCCACGCCCGTGTCGTGATGGCGGCAACCGACCACCTGGCCGGCGACGGCCGGCTGGTCAACTGCGCCGTCAGCCTCACCGAGCCCGGTGGCAAGCTGGTGCTGGTCCACATCGAGGACGATGCGATCTTCGAGCGCTACATGGGCGTCATTTCCAAGATCCCGTCCATCGACACCGACAACGCCCGGGAAACGATTCTCGCCCAGCTTCTCAAAGAGCCCCACGACTACGTGCGCGCCTGCCGCGAGGAGCTGGCGCGACAGGAAGTCGACGTGTCGGTGGAGGAAGTGGTTTCCACCGGCCACCGCCTGAGTGAGTACAAGCAGCTGATCGACCACTACGCTGTCGAGCTGTTGGTCATACACACCCGGGACGAGGATCAGCTCGCCATGCACGGCCTCGCCTATCCCCTGGCGGTGGAGCTGCGGCACATTCCGTTGCTGCTGGTCTGAGCGGCGACAAAACCCCATCCCATGTCCAGCGATGTAGCCGCAGCCGTTGCCCACGCCGCCGAGCAGACCCAGGCGGGCGACGAGCTGTCCCTGGGCGTAAGCCTGCTGTTCGCCGCCATTCTCGCGGCGATGATCCTGGCCCTGGCCCTGGAAGAAAAGCTGCACGCCAAGAAGTCCGTCATCGTCGGACTGTTCGCGGTGCTGTGCCTGGTGCTGGCGGCCTTCATGGAATTGCTGCCCTTCGGCGCCGTGACCCTGGCCGACGGTCACCAGGTGAAGCTGCCGGAGTTCATCCCCTCCATCGACTGGGGCGTGATCACCATCATCCTCGGCTCGAGTATCTTCGTTGACGTCACCAGCAAGTCCGGCCTGTTCACCTGGATCGCCATCAAGCTCACCAAGGCCTCCGGCGGCGATCCGTTGATACTCCTTATTTACTATGGCCTGATGACGGTGGTGTTCTCGGCGGTGCTGAACAACGTCACCGCCATGATCATTATCGGCTCCCTGAGCGCCGTGTCCCTGGAAAAGCTGGGGCGCAGCGACAAGCTGCTGGGCTTCCTGCTCATCGAGGGACTGCTCACCAACGTCGGCGGACTGCTCACGCTGATTTCCTCGGTACCCAACATCATCGTCGGCACCACCGCCGGCATCGGCTTCGTGACCTTCTTCATCAAGGCGGCTCCTTACGTCGCCGTAACCACCGTCCTGACCCTGGCTCTGGGAGCGAGGCTGTTCCACATCACACGCCTCGCCCCGGACGAACGCGAGACGGCCGCGCAGCAGGTGGCGGACTTCGACGAGAACGACGGCATCGACAGCATGGGGTTTTTCTGGTTCGGCGCCGCCATGCTGATTCTGTTCATCGTCTTTATCGCCAGCGCGTCTTTCGATGGCTGGGCAATCGGCAAGCTCGGCATGGGCTTCGTCGCCATGTCCTTCGCCATGATCATGCTGATACGTTACAAGGCCGAGGCACACAGCTTTTACAGCGCCGTCGACTGGGATCTGATCTTCTTCTTCGCCTTCCTGTTCGTCGTCATCCACGTGATGGAGGAGGCGGGCGTTTTGCAACTCATCGGCCGGGGATTCGCGCCAATCATCGCCATGGGAGAGGTCGCCGGCGGAGGCCTACTTCTGGTGGTATCGGCCATCGCCAGCAGCGTCACCGACAACATTCCCCTGGCCGCGATGCTGTCCAAGATCCTGTCGGCGCCGGAGTTCGGCGTGCCCGGAGATTCGCCCTTGTGGTGGTCGGTGATCTTCGGCGCCAACCTTGGCGGCAACTTGACGCCCATCGGCTCGGCCTCGACTCTGGTAGCCGTAACCATCATGCACAAGCACGAGGTTGGCATATCCTTCGCGCGCTTCGTGGTGCTGGCGTTTCCCTACGCGATCATGCACATCACCCTGGCAGTCGCGTACGTGCTGATTTTTCTCACGTAGCAGGAATCATTGGAAAAGGGGACAGATCTATTTTCCATATTGGATACTCGAACGGCACGTTGCTGCGGTCGTCGCACCAAACGGTGTAAACCACCCGGCCCGGGAGCTTAGCCTCGCCGCGGGTAACCAGACGGTTCAGAGTAGGCCCCGGGCTATGCGTTTGTCGGACTTTGCCCACGCGTCGCAGCCACGCGTTTTCGGAGGAGCTTGTTTGTGAGACTGTGTTCGGGCGCGAATTACGGAGGACCGAACATGAAGCAGGGCCATTCGAAACCAGGGGCACACAGAAGCGCGACTGACGGCGATCGGTTAGAGGAAGATTGGCCGGACGAAGACTGGGAAGATAGCGAGCCCGAGTACGGTATCGAGCGGGGCCTGCCGCTCGGGGCAGAGAACTTCGCCACCGGGGAACCACTGGTGACCGCGGATTACTTCGATTTCGCGTCTGCGCACAAGGCCGCCATCGCCCATCGGCTGCTGACCCTGGAAGGTGCGGTGCCCGATGACGGCGCGGCTACGCCACGAATCCTGGTGTTCGACACCCGCGGCGGCCACGGCCCCCACGATCCCCTGGCCCTGATCGCCATCGCCACCGTGCAGGACGAAACGCTGCGGGTGGAGACCGCGCGCGGCGCCCTTGCCGACCGCGTGCGAGGCGCGGTGCAGGCCGTTTCGGGCGCCCGGGTGCGTTACCGATCACGGACGAAAGAGAACCCGGTTGAGGTCTATCTGAACGCAGAGTGACGGGGCGTTGGCCCTGTCGTACCAGAGGGATATCCCGAACGATTTCGCGAAGTGGCACCGCTCTCCGGCGTCAGTTTCTGCAAGCGCATTCCCGTCGCCCGTTGGCGACGACTCCGCGGAGTTGCAACTTAAAGCGATACGTTAAGTTGCAACTCCGCGGAGTTTCTCTCTCGAGTCTCGCGCCCAAGGAGTCCCGCAAAGCCGTCACATCGTCGCTGCAGCCCCGCAGAATCGGATTGATCCCGTTGATCACCCCACTGACCGGTCATCGAAACCCGTCCCTTTTCGTCACCTCGCCGCCTTAGCGAGGTCACGCCCCGACCATGGCACCCCAATTCATAAGCCAATTCAGCCCAACCCGCTCGCCACTTGCCCAGCCTACCCACGCGATCGTGGAAAAAGGCCATTGAATTGACTATCGCGTTCCGTGACCGGATTCACCCACTGCCCGGGTAAAGGGCCTGCCCCAAGGAGCCGATAGATTCTGGTAACCACGGCTGATGGTGGTGACGGGCTCAGCCGGTCTGGCCAACCTAACGGCACGACCTGTTCCGTCGCCCTCAAGGAGACCTTCGATGGTGAACCTGCTTGGCTATTCACGGTGGCTGCTCATTGCGCTTTTCGGCCTTCTTGCTTCCGGCTGTGCTTCCATGGGCGAGGACGAGTGTCGCGTGGCCGATTGGCGCGCCATTGGCTACGAGGATGGCGCCAGCGGTAAAGCCGCGTCGCACATCGGAGAACGCCGGGAAGCGTGTGCGAAATACGGCGTTGCGCCGAACTTCGCTGCGTATCAGCAAGGCAGAGGCGAAGGCCTTCGGGAATACTGCACGCCTGACTCAGGATATCGTCTCGGCCGAAAGGGCCGCCAGCTGGCTGCAGTCTGTCCTTCGGGGCTGCAGGGCGATTTTCGAGACGCCTACAAGTCCGGCCGGGAGATCTACCAGGCCGCTGCCGTTGTACGATCCACGAAATCCAAGCTGCGACGCAAGAAGCAAGAGCGTGATGAGGTTCGCTCGAGCCTCACGAGCAAAACCAGCAAGCTCATCGCTCCCAGCACCGACACCGAGCGCCGCATAGAGCTGCTCGTGGAAATCCAGGAACTCACCTCGCGTAAGAACGCTATCGAGAACGAGATCAGCAAGCTGCGCGTCGATCTCGATCGGCACCGCGAAAAGCTCGCTGCTCTGGAGCATTCTTCGGTGTATTGAATCCGGGTCGAGACGGCTCGGTTCCCGCCGGTGGTCGAGCAGGTTGAGCAGCTCCCCGCGTAGCTGCTTGAGAAACGCCTCGGCGCCATCGGCCTCTTTAAGATGCGCGAGCGTCGTCAGTACCACCTTCGGCTCCATCTGAGCCAGTCTCGCTAGCTTGTGTTGTCGCGTTAAGATGATCTCTCGGCTCGATGTCCTCGTCATCTGTCCCTCCACAAGCCCCGTCGTCCGATCCGCCGCATCCCTCCACCGGGTCCCCTGGAGCGGGTTCCCCGGCCTCATCGGTACTATCAGCGGACTCCGACACCTCGACGCCCCTCCCACCTCGCTCGGTCTTCCCTCGCTCGGCGGTACTGTCGGCTCGTCCCTCTTCGCTCCCCGCAGGCGGGACGACTCTCCGGGACCTGGGCCTTTTCTACCGCGGCGCCCGCGCCGCCTTCTCTCCGATGGAAACATCGAGGCCTCCCAGGTTCCTGGGCGACCCTTGTAGACATGCCCCGCTCTCCGACCCCGGCGGACCGCTCATGCCAGGCCATTGCCACATGCGCGATGCTGCCTTCCGCTCAGAGTACGACGTCGGCTCCGCAATCTACTCCTGTCGAGGCTCTATCACGCGGCCTGCCTACACCCTGTGTACGCTTCGCAGCCGGGGTCGCCCCCGGTCCACGCAACACTCGGTTCCGGCTGGTGGCCAACCTTTACCGGGTCAGGACTCTCACCTGCTGGGTCACACAAGGAGGTTTCCGTCAATCAACATCCCATTACATGACTTCCTCCTCCTCCAGGCTTCGCCTGGTGCAAACTCCGCGGAGTTTCTCTCTCGACTCTCGCGCCCAAGGAGTCCAGCAAAGCCGTCACATCGTCGCTGCAGCCCGGAGGAGCGCGATGTGCTCGGGTAACTCCTCAGCTTGGATTTCAGAAGATCGGAGTTCGAAAATGTGTTTTCCTATGCGGCGTCAGCGCCACGTTTTCCTCCACGTTTGGTACTGCGACGGACGCAAACGGTAACGCGCGATGTTTCCCTCATGAAGCCCCATCGCTTCCGTTTCGACCACCTCGATAAATCGCGCTCGGTCGTCTTTTGGCACAGCCTCCATAGCACGCTGCTTTATGAAGGCTGCCGCGGCCTTCTTATCCATGCTACCGCGAACAATCTCAGCGACGATATCGGAAACCAATGTGCGATAGCGCAGTCGGAATTGATCCGGCTCCCCCAGCGACTGCTGCACGGCTGAATAACGCCTGCACGAGCGCCCATAAGCCCAGACGAACACATCACGGAGTAACTCTACTTGATTGAGTTCGTACACGCCGAGAATTCCATCGATATAGGCACGTTCAGGCACATCCACGAACGACAGCGGACTCAGGTTCTCGCGAATAAACGGCAGATTCGCGGCAAGGCGCGCGACACGTTTATTCACATCCTCAAACGGTTGCAAATAGGGCAGATGCACCATAGCGAAAAAGGCCTGCTCGAATGGATTGGTAATCGCTGCCAAGGTGTCGAGAATTTGGTGAAAGCATTCATCAATCAATTGCGGCACTTCCAATGGATGGTAGACCGTCCCGCCGATCTCTACCGCGATGGCGCGCAAACGTCCGCAAGCCCGTGGGTCAGCGAGCAAGTTGTCCGATAGCAAGGCGTGTAGGTTCAGGATGGTGTAACGATTGAATCCGACCTCAGTGGCCTGCTCGACCAAGAGCTCGATGGCGGCCTTGTGATTCAGAATCATCTGCGCTTCCAAGGCATCCCTGCCTTCTGCGGCCTCACCCAGTTCCAGCAGACGCTCGGTTTCGAGTAGCGAGTAAGTGTTACCCTCCAGACGGCTGGAATTCCAGGACAGGTCGATTAGCAGGCGGCTGAATATCTGCCTGGCATAAGTTCCAGCCGGGCGCTGGCCGTCCGGCGAGCGCCCCATCTCGAGAAGACGCTGCCGTGTTTCTTCTGAAAGATAGAAGGTCTCGTT
>SMUX01113091.1_pt1 | contig 11073 bp, 10 predicted proteins | sample 2456431 | NCBI WGS metagenome assembly SMUX01 (sample SAMN11095930, study PRJNA526329) | marine sediment metagenome | biome: Marine sediment; feature: Surficial sediment; material: Deep marine sediment; isolation source: Hadal surficial sediment | place: Pacific Ocean | collected 2014-11 | depth... | reverse complement strand
TGCCACTGCACGCAACGGGAAATCTAATTTCCGGCGTGCTACCTATACGCTACCTAAATGAACTTGGACAAAGGAAAAGGGCCGACATTCCTATCAACCCTTTGATTGTTTGGCTCCCCGACCCGGACTCGAACCAGGGACCAATTGATTAACAGTCAATCGCTCTACCAACTGAGCTATCGGGGAATAGGTCTGCACCCTCTGGTGCGGCCGGGATTTTGGTTCAGGGGCCGCCCGAAGTCAAGCCATAACCGCCCGTCTGATGCGAGTGATGGCTTCCTCAAGAGTGGCCATCGAACACGCGAACGACAGGCGTATATGACCACCCGCGCCAAATACTGATCCCGGTACGCAGGCGACACCGGCGTCGTTAAGCAGCAACTCGACGAGATCGGTGTCGTTATCCAACTGCATCGTCTTCAATGTCTCCGTAACTCTTGGAAATGCGTAAAACGTGCCATCACCGCGGCGACACTCAAAGCCGTCGATATCGTTTAACGCCGCTACCACATAGTCGTGCCGCTCTTTGTAAGCAGCTGTCATTTCCCTGACCGCAGACTGATCTCCGGACAGCGCCGCCAGTGCGGCTACCTGCGACACGCTGCAGGGATTGGAGGTACATTGACTTTGGATGGTCTTCATCGCAGCAATGAGCTCTGCCGGACCCGCGGCGTAACCAATACGCCAGCCAGTCATCGCATAGGCTTTGGAAACACCATTTGTCGTGACAGTTCGGTCAAACAAATCGGGGCAGGCGGCCGCGAAGCTTACGAATGGGTCAGCACCCCAATGTATGTGCTCATAGATGTCGTCTGCGACGATAACAATGTTTGGGTGGTCGATCAGGGTCGCCCCAAGCGCCTCCAATTCTGCTTTCGAATAGCTGGCGCCGGTCGGATTACTGGGGCTGTTCAAGATCAGCAGGCGGGTAGTGTCCGTGATCGCCGCGGTGAGTTGCCTGGGCGTAATCTTGAAGTCCTGTTCGATACTCGCGGCTATTAGCACGGGTTCAGCACCCGCAAGACGTACCATGTCCGGATAGGATACCCAGTAGGGCGCGGGAATTATTACCTCATCTCCGGGTCCGAGCAGTCCCAGGCACAGGTTGAACAGGCATTGCTTGGCACCACTGGAGACAATGATCTGCGAGATGTCGTAATCGAGCTGATTGTCGCTGGAAAATTTTTGTTGAACGGCCCTTTTCAGTTCGGCCGTGCCATCGATCGGTGTGTATTTGGTTACGCCATCTTCTATTGCACGCTGCGCCGCGTCTTTAATGTGCTGTGGCGTGTCGAAATCAGGTTCTCCGGCACCGAGACTGATGATGTCGCGGCCGGCCGCGCGCAGTTCGGTTACCAACGCGAGTACCGCACCGGTAGGCGACGGCCGGACGGCTGCCATTCTTTTGGAAACTGATAAACTCACTCGGTTGCCCCTTGGATACGCACACTGGAAACGCCTGCCAATGGTACGTGAATCACTGGACCTTCCCAATAGTCAGAAAGACGATCGAGATCGCCTGAAGCTCGTGTCGAATTTCAAACCGGCCGGTGATCAAGACAGCGCGATTCGAGGTTTGATCGAGGGCTTGAATGACGGGCTGGCCCGCCAGACATTGCTGGGTGTCACTGGCTCCGGAAAAACCTTCACCATCGCGAGCGTTATTGAGCGTCTGCAACGTCCAGCTATTATATTGGCGCCCAATAAAACCCTGGCTGCGCAGCTGTACGGAGAAATGCGGGATTTCTTTCCGGCGAACGCAGTCGAGTATTTCGTTTCCTATTACGACTATTACCAACCTGAGGCTTACGTCCCGAGCTCGGATACTTATATAGAAAAAGACGCATCGATCAACCGACATATTGAACAGATGCGATTGTCGGCGACGAAAGCGCTGATCGAAAGGCCGGATGTGATCATTGTCGCGACCGTGTCCGCAATATACGGACTGGGCGATCCCGAAGCCTACTTCAGCATGGTGTTGCATCTTGTTCGCGGCGACAGGATCGATCAACGAAGCCTGTTGCGCCGTCTCGCAGAGGTTCAATACACTCGAAATGACGTTGACCTGTCTCACGGCACTTATCGTGTGAGAGGGGATGTAATTGATGTGTTTCCGGCTGAATCCGAACGGGATGCGGTTCGCATCGAGTTGTTTGACGATGAAATCGAGTCGCTGTCCTACTTTGATCCGCTGACGGGTGAAGTTGTGCGTCGCGTAGCCAGGCTAACGATCTACCCCAAAAGCCATTACGTCACTCCTCGGGAGCGATTGCTGGAGGCCTGCGAGCACATCAAGCTAGAGCTCACGCCACGCCTTCAAACCCTTCGAGAGAACAATAAACTAGTTGAAGCTCAACGACTTGAGCAAAGAACCTTATTTGATTTAGAGATGATAAAAGAACTCGGCTACTGCGCCGGTATCGAGAACTACTCGCGCTATCTGTCGGGTCGGGAACCCGGTGAGCCGCCGCCCTGTTTATTCGACTACGTGCCTGACAACGCGATTTTGATCATCGACGAGAGCCATGTCACGGTGCCGCAGCTCGGCGGCATGTACAAGGGCGATCGCTCGAGGAAAGAGACTTTGGTCGAATATGGCTTTCGTTTGCCGTCCGCGCTCGACAATCGACCGTTACGGTTTGATGAATTTGAAGCGCGTGCGCCACAAACCATTTACGTATCTGCGACGCCGGGCAAATACGAAAACGAATTTACCGATAATGTCGTTGAGCAGCTGGTCCGGCCGACCGGATTGATTGACCCGACATTGGAGGTGCGGCCTGCCAGAACGCAGGTTGACGACGTGTTGTCGGAAATTGGCAAGCGCGTTGCCGTAAACGAACGGGTCCTGATTACAACGCTGACCAAGCGTATGGCGGAGGACCTGACCGAGTATCTGGCCGATCACGGCGTGCGAGTGCGGTATTTGCATTCGGATATCGCCACCGTGGAACGCACCGAAATCATCAGGGATCTGCGCCTTGGGGCTTTTGACGTGCTGGTAGGAATCAATTTACTGCGTGAAGGCCTGGATATGCCCGAGGTCTCGCTGGTGGCGATACTGGATGCCGACAAGGAGGGCTTCCTGCGCTCCGACCGCTCGTTGATTCAGACAATCGGCAGGGCGGCCCGTAACATCAACGGTAAAGCGATACTCTACGCCGACAACATGACCGGCTCCATGACACGTGCCATCGAAGAAACCGATCGCCGGCGCGAACGGCAGCTCGAACACAATAAAAAGCATGGCATCAAGCCCGAGTCGATTGTCAAGAAGGTCGCCGATATCATGGAAGCGGCGTATCCATCGCCACGCTCCGGCAGCCGCAAGGTTGCTGACGGTAAAGCGAAATACGAAGTTCTCGAGCCCGAGCAGATGATGAAAAAAGCCGCAAAACTGGAAAAGCAGATGCTAAAGGCCGCCAGGGACCTTGAATTTGAACAGGCGGCGAAGCTTCGCGACGAGATTCACCTGCTACGAGCGGCAGGAATGGGAATAGCTGACAGAAAAGCTCGCTGACAGACCTTGCAGTCCATCAACTGCTTCAGTATCTTACGCGTCCTCCGACCGGGGTTGACAGGGACCGGGCGATTAGCTCAGGGGTAGAGCGCCACGTTGACATCGTGGAGGTCGGTGGTTCGAGACCACCATCGCCCACCAGTTTCTCGATAGTGTACGCTTACATATTATTGCGGCCGCTCCTTGTCAATTGGGCGGCAACGGTAAGGCAATAATTACAAGGCCAGCTGCATGCACCGTCTCGTTTCACTGTCAATGGTCTCGCTAGTGCTTGCAGGTAACGTCGCCTGGAGCCAGGACGATGGCGGCGCAGAGCCCTGCGTGTACCAGGTCGATGCCGAAGGCTCGGACATTCGCGTACTGATATATCGGGCTGGCGTTCTTTCCTGGTTGGGACATAGTCATGTGATTTCGGTTGCACAGCTGGAGGGTACGATTTATGTGCACCCCGAGCTTGAGCGGTCACGTTTTGAGCTGCTGATTCCGGTGCAGGGATTGGTCGTGGACAAGCCGCTCCTCAGGCGCGAGGAAGGGGATGAATTTTCCGCCGATCTATCGGCACGGGATATCGCCCGCACTCGCAGCAATATGCTCGGCAAGCGGGTACTGAATGCCACGCAATATCCGACCATCAGGCTGACCGGGACAGGGCCGACGGACGATGGGTCGGAATTGCTGCTCGAATTGTCCATAGAGCTTTTGGGTGCAGTCATTGAATTGCAGGTGCCAACTGCTCTGCGGCTTGATGGGGATATACTGGAGGCGACAGGCGCCTTTCGCCTCAGCCACGGTGACCTCGGCATGCGGCCATTCACCGCTATGATGGGAGGGCTCCGTGTGGCCGAAGAAATGGATTTCAGGTATCGCGTTCGAGCGCAACGGATACCGGCAATGGACGAGTGACGAAGGTGACCGGCAGGTCGAAACCATCATCGCCCATTCATTCCTCGCAAAATGCCTGATTTTTTTACGAAAATCAGCGTTCCCAAGGTTGTATCCTGCTTTCCGGCTATATAGAATCGCGTTCCCGCACTGGCTGTGGCGTATCGACGCAGCTCGGAAGTATTGGGATTGCTTAGTTTCCGGAGGATTTGAGTATCGCAGTTACAAAGCGCGTAAAGCGCAATGACGAAATCGAGGCTACTGAGGTTCGAGTTATTGACTCGCAAGGTGAACAGGCAGGTGTTATGGGGCTTATGGCCGCCATCGAACTGGCGAAAGACGAGGGATTGGACCTTGTGGAAGTATCGCCAAATGTTGAGCCTCCCGTCTGTCGGATTATGGATTTTGGCAAGTACTTGTTCGAACAGAACAAGAAAGCACAGTCTGCGAAACGCAAACAGAAGCAGGTACACGTAAAAGAGATCAAGTTTCGTCCTGGAACGGACGAAGGTGACTATCAGATCAAGCTCGGGAAACTAGTGCATTTTCTGGAAATTGGCGATAAAACCAAAGTCACATTGAGATTCAGAGGTCGGGAGATGGCGCACAAGGAATTGGGTGCGCAGTTGCTGACGAGGGTCCGAAATGACCTGGAAGAATATGGCACAGTTGAGCAGATGCCGCAGCTGGAAGGGCGGCAAATGGTCATGGTAATTGCGCCGAAGAAGAAATAGGCAAAAGAGAAGTTAGGTAACAGAAAAGTGAGTAACAGCCGAAGGGCCTGACAACCCAGACAGCTCTACCCGCCTGTAGCGGCCGACGCGAATCGGTACGGACAAGGCTAAAAAGGAAGACACAATGTCTAAGATGAAAACCAACCGGGGCGCGGCCAAGCGCTTCAGTAAGACGGGCAAGGGTGGCTATAAACGCTCCCAATCCCATCTCAATCACATTCTCACCAAGAAAAAGTCGAAGCGGAAACGCCATCTCGGAAGCACCGAGCAGGTTGCGGGTTGCGACGTAAAGAGCGTGCGCCGCATGCTCCCTTACAGCTAGGAGGAGAATGAGAAATGGCTAGAGTAAAAAGTGGCGTAACGGCCAAAGCCCGCCATAAGAAAGTCCTCGGTAAAGCGAAGGGCTACTACGGCGCACGCAGCAAACTATTCAAGACTGCCAAGCAAGCAGTTATCAAAGCCGGCCAGTACGCGTACCGTGATCGTCGTCAGCGGAAGCGTCAGTTCCGCGCTCTGTGGATCACACGCATCAACGCGGCAGCGCGTTTGCACGGACTGTCATACAGCCGACTTATCAATGGCCTGAATCGTGCCGAGATTGAAGTCGACCGCAAGATACTTGCTGATATCGCCGTGCATGACCCTGAGGCTTTTGGTGCGATCGCAGAGGCAGCCAAGGCAGGTCTCGAACAGCAACCGGCTGCTAGCTGATTCACTCTTGAGTCGGGCGTGGAGTACTGCGCCTGATTCGGGAAATTGAATATGCAGGCATTGAGCGAACTCATCAATCAAGCAGCGTCTGAAATTGACGCAGCTACAGATTTGGCCGCATTGGACGCGGTTCGCGTTTCCTATCTGGGCAAGAAAGGCGAGCTAACCGCTCGTTTAAAGACGCTTGGTCAGTTACCGGCCAAGGAACGCGCCAGCGCGGGCCAGGAAATCAACCAAGCCAAGCAGACACTGCAAGGGCGCCTTAACACACGGCGTGATTCACTGGAGAACGTGGCGCTCGAAGCCAAACTGGCCGCCGACGCTGTCGATGTCTCGTTGCCAGGACGCGGCAGGTCGATCGGTGGGCGACATCCGGTGTCGCGAGTGCAGTCTCGTATCGAGCGCATCTTTACGAACGCCGGTTTCGGCGTTCGTTCTGGTCCGGAAATTGAAGATGATTTTCACAATTTCACAGCGCTTAACATTCCCGACAACCACCCGGCGAGAGCGTTGCATGACACGTTTTATTTTCCGGGCGGTAATCTCCTGCGGACGCATACGTCGCCGGTGCAGATTCGTTCGATCGTCAATGAAGGCGTGCCGATTCGGATCATAGCTCCGGGTCGTGTGTATCGCTGTGACTCGGATCAAACGCACACGCCGATGTTTCACCAGGTTGAGGGTCTGGTTATTGACGAGAACATCAGTTTCGCGAATTTAAAAGCGGTTCTGCACCAGTTTGTCGAAGCGTTTTTTGAGCGCGAGGCCGAGCTGCGTTTTCGGCCATCGTACTTTCCCTTTACCGAGCCGTCAGCCGAGGTTGATATTCGTTGGGACGAGGGCAACTGGCTCGAAATATTGGGTTGCGGCATGGTGCACCCGAACGTGCTTGAGAAAGCTGGCGTCGACTCAGAGAAGTACACTGGTTATGCATTCGGCATCGGAATTGACCGGTTGGCCATGTTGCGTTACGGCGTAACGGATCTTAGAACGTTTTTCGATAACGATCTCCGTTTCCTCAGGCAATTCAGATAGCCGCGATGAAGATTGCAGAATCCTGGTTACGAGAATGGGTAAGTCCTGATCTGGACACCGAGGCCCTGGGACATCAGTTGACTATGTTGGGTCATGAGGTCGACGGTATTGAATTTGAAGGCGCCGAAATCGCCGATATCGTGATCGCCGAGGTTATGGAAGTCGGCAAACACCCGGATGCGGACAAGCTGAGTTTGTGCAAGGTAAACGATGGCAGCGGCACGCTTGTGGATGTCGTCTGCGGCGCGCCCAATGTTTTTCAGGGCATGAAAACCCCGATTGCGAAACCGGGCGTAATACTGCCGAACGGAATGAAACTACGCAAGGCAAAAATTCGCGGAGTGGTGTCCAACGGAATGCTGTGTTCGGCGGTTGAACTCGGTCTCGGTGAAGAGTCCGACGGCATCATGTCGTTGCCGCAAGATGCCGAGGTGGGCGCACGATTGATCGATTTGCTGAAACTTCCTGACGCAATTTTTGACCTGGATCTAACGCCCAATCGCGGCGATTGTTTCAGTGTACTGGGTATCGCTCGCGACGTATCCGCTTTGACCGGAGCCAGTCTCAAGAACCCCACGGTCAAGGCCGTCAAAGCGACCATCGACGATATTCAACCGGTCGAGCTCGTGGAACCAGCCGGTTGCCCTCGTTTCGCCGGCCGGGTGATTCGCGGTATTGATCCCGCGGCGAAGTCACCTGTGTGGCTGACTGAACGCTTGCGTCGCGCCGGACTACGCGCGATTTCCCCCGTCGTCGATATCACGAATTTCGTAATGCTGGAGTTCGGACAGCCGCTGCATGCCTACGATTTCGCCCTGTTACAGGGACCGATCAGGCCACGAATGGCCAAATCCGGCGAAACAGTCACTTTGTTGGATGAGAAAGAGGTCGAATTGAACGACGACACTCTAATTATCACTGATGACAGTGGACCGATCGGCATAGCCGGTATTATGGGCGGTTTGAGCACCGCCGTTACGGATAAGACGACCGACATTTTCTTCGAGGCCGCATTTTGGCCGCAGGATTTTATGGCGGGTCGTGCTCGCTCCTACGCAATGCAAACTGACGCTTCGATGCGATTCGAACGTGGCGTCGACCCGGCAGGCCAGGGCAGGGCCGTTGAACGAGCGACTCAGCTGCTGCTCGATATCGCTGGTGGCAATGCCGGTCCTTTGGTTGACGAATCAGTCAAAAAACACTTGCCGGTTCGCACTGAAATTACGCTGCGTAAAGACCATCTGGCGCGACTGCTGGGACTGGAGATCGACGACTCAGAGGTGGCCAATATTTTGACTCGTCTGAGCATGAAAGTGGCGGCTATCGACGGCGGATGGAATGTATCAGCACCGAGTCACCGCTTCGACATTGTCATCGAAGCCGATCTCATCGAGGAAGTTGCCCGCATTCATGGCTACGATTCGATTCCGGAGGCGACAGAATATTCGCAGGCACCCCTTGAGACGGTTACCGAGACGAAGGTCGATCTGGAGCGGGTGGCCGCAACATTGATTGCCCGTGATTATCAGGAAATCGTGACCTACAGTTTTATCGACGAGGGCGCGAACGAAGCGTTTACGGGTTCGAAGTCCGAACTGATTTTGAGTAATCCGATTTCGTCGGAAATGTCGGTTATGCGAGCCTCGTTGTGGCCAGGAATGATCGTTGCAGCGGCGGCAAACAACGCTCGGCAGCAAGATCGTGTGCGACTGTTCGAAGCGAGCAAAACATTCCATGGCTCATTAGGCGAACACACAGAGATCGTTCGCATCGCCGGATTGGTCTCTGGCACTGCCAATCCGGAACAATGGGCGAGCCCTCTGGAAAGCGTTGATTTTTTTGATATTAAGGCAGATGTAGAGGCGTTGCTGGCATTGGCCGCAGCTGAGAACGACATCCATTTTGTGGCCACAGAGCACCCCGCATTGCAGTCGGGGCAAGCCGCAGAAATTACACGCGACGACGAAATTATCGGTGTCATTGGCAAACTGCATCCGCGGCTCGAGAAATCCTTCGGCTTGAGACGCGCGGTTTTTTTGTTTGAACTCGATGCAGCTAAAACGTTGGCGTCGAGCGCACCAAGCGCTGCAGAAATTTCAAAATTTCCGGCCATTCGCCGTGATATTGCGGTCATTGTCGACGACAAAATATCTGCCGACGAGATTGTTAAAGTCGTCGCAGCCAGTTCGCCGATGCTGATTCAAGATGTCAGGATTTTTGACATTTACAAAGGTCCCGGGATAGAAGCTGGGCGAAAAAGCGTCGCAATAAGCTTGATTTTGCAGGAAACATCGCGCACCCTTACTGACGATGATGCGGACGTTGCACTGGCCGCAGCAGTCAAAAAATTAGAAGATCAATTCGCGGCAATTCTAAGAGACTGAACCTGATGGCACTGACAAAAGCAGACATGGCCGAGTCACTGTTTAATGAGCTTGGTCTGAACAAGAGAGAGGCCCGCGAATTGGTCGATATGTTTTATGAGGAGCTGCGTGCGTCACTTGCAGTTGGGGAGCAGGTCAAGCTTTCCGGTTTTGGAAACTTTGATCTTCGGGATAAAAAAGAACGTCCTGGCAGAAACCCGAAAACCGGACAGGAAATACCAATTAGCGCTCGTCGCGTGGTGACCTTCCGGCCAGGACAAAAACTAAAGGCCCGAGTGGAAGCATATGCTGGAACCGGGGAATAACGACGAACTTCCTCCAATACCAGGTAAGCGCTATTTTACCATTGGTGAAGTAAGCGAACTATGTGCGGTAAAGCCGCACGTCCTTCGGTATTGGGAGCAGGAGTTCCCGCAACTCAAGCCTGTTAAGCGGCGTGGCAATCGCCGCTATTATCAGCGCCAGGACGTATTGATCATCCGTCAAATACGTAGCCTGCTGTATGACGAGGGATTCACGATCGGTGGTGCCCGTCAACGTCTTACCGGTGAGGATGCCAGGTCTGATGTCACGCAAAGTCAGCAGATAATCAAGCAGATACGGTCGGAACTTGAACAAGTTCTTAAGATTCTGCGCCGCTAAAATCTTATCTTTCCAAGTTCGACGACGGCAAGTATCATTGCCGCCCTGTGTTATTGCGCCCGGGGCGCGAATTTTCACATCGGTCGGGGCGTAGCGCAGCCTGGTAGCGCACCACAATGGGGTTGTGGGGGTCGGAGGTTCGAATCCTCTCGCCCCGACCAATTTTCGAATCGAACCCCGGGGCAGTTGCGCTGTCTGAGCAAAACGACGTATTGATTGCCGTGCCATTGGGGATTTGCGCTTGAGCTTGACCAAGACTTCGATTTCGAATCCGGTTGCTGTCATCGCGGCAGTTCTGCTGGTGCTGCTAATGGGAGCGATTGGGCTTTCCCGATTGCCGGTGCAAATGATTCCCGATGTGCAACGCCCGTTTATCCAGATCACGACCGGCTGGCGCACCGCCGCACCGGAAGAAATCGAGTCCGAGATAGTTGAGCCGCAGGAAGACATGCTGCGAGGATTGCCCGGTCTCGATAAAATGGAGTCATCAGCGACACGGGGCAACGCGAGCATCAGCCTGATGTTCACGGTCGACACAGATTTGCAGCGCGCGCTTATCGAGGTCATCAATCGACTGAATCAAGTGCCGCGATATCCAAACGACGTAACGGAACCCAGAATATTTGCCGGCCAGGATAGTTTCGGTTCCGCGATAGCCTGGTTTTCGCTAACGCGGGCAGAAGGCAACACCCGACCGATGGCAAGTTACAGTGACTTCGTGCGCGAGGTTGTGCAGGCGCGTATTGAACGCGTTCCGGGAATTTCGAATTCGAACGCGTATGGCGGCCGAGATAACGAAGTGCGAATCACGTTCGATCCGTATGCAGCGGCAGCGCTTGGCATAGAAATTCCATCTCTCGCCCAGTTGACCGGCAATCACAACGATATCTCCGGGGGCTTCAGCGAAGTTGGCCGGCGCCAGTACACACTTCGCTATGCCGGCCAGTACGAATTATCCGAATTCGGTGAGATGGTGCTGGACTGGCGCGGCGGTAACCCGGTCCGCCTACGCGACATTGCGACGGTCGATATTGTCATGCGTGACAGCAACGGATTCATCGTCCTGAACGGCCGTGATTCGATCGCTTTCAACGCGCAGGTTGAGAAGGGCGTAAATGTCCTTGAGGTTATGGATGCGCTGAAACTGGCCGTCGAAGAGCTG
>SMUX01028259.1_pt1 | contig 11078 bp, 9 predicted proteins | sample 2456431 | NCBI WGS metagenome assembly SMUX01 (sample SAMN11095930, study PRJNA526329) | marine sediment metagenome | biome: Marine sediment; feature: Surficial sediment; material: Deep marine sediment; isolation source: Hadal surficial sediment | place: Pacific Ocean | collected 2014-11 | depth 0-1... | reverse complement strand
GGTGGAGCTGGGCACCGAGCCGGCGCCGGCCGATGGCGTGGCGTTGTCGATCGGGCTGACCGGCCTCAAGGGCGGGCACTCGGGGTGCGACATTCATCTCCAGCGTGGCAATGCGGTGAAGTTGCTCGGCAGAGCTCTGTGGGCGGCGTATCTGGGCGGCAGGTTCCGTCTGACCAGATTCGACGGTGGCAGCGCGCACAACGCGATTCCTCGCGAGGCGTTCGGGACGGTGGTGGTGGCGGCGGAGGGCCGGACCGCGCTGATGGCCGCGATCGAGCAGGAGATCGAGACGATTCGTGCCGAATACGGGCCGGCCGACCCCAGCATGCAGCTGGCGGTGAATGACACACCCGCGCCCGAGGCGGTGTGGGACCAGGTGACGACCGAGCGGGTCCTCCTGCTCGTCAACGCCCTGCCGCACGGCGTCGAGGCGATGAGTTACGACATCCCCGAGCTGGTCGAGACCAGCGTGAACCTGGCGACCGTCAAGCGGGTCAACGGGGCCCTCCGCGTCGGGCTGAGCAGCCGGTCCTCGATCGACTCCGCGTTGGTGGCGTTGCGCCGTCAGGTGCGCGCGGTCGGGTTGCTCGCGGGGGCGGGGGTCGAGGAGGACGTGGCGTATCCGGGGTGGAAGCCGGACCTGGAGTCCAGGCTGCTCGAGATCGTGAAGGCGGTGCACCGTCGGGAGATGGGCACCGAGCCGGAGGTCAAGGCGATCCATGCCGGGCTCGAATGCGGGATTCTGGGGAAGAAGATTCCGGGCATCGACATGATCTCGTTCGGGCCGCAAATCGAGTACCCGCACTCGCCGGATGAGCGGGTGCACGTGGCGTCGGTCGGCCGGTTCTACAAGCTCGTGGCCGCCACGTTGACGGAACTGGCGTGATCAACTGGACGAGGCTCGCTGCTCAGGGTACGATGGATGTTCAAACTGCAGTGGCCGCGAAGGCCTTGACAGCGTGCAAGGAGGCACCATGCGAACCAGTCTTGTAGCGGTGGCGTTGCTCTTGTTGACACTTCCGGTGCTCGGGCAGGACGGCGGCGTGATGATGGACGGCTGGCAGGCCCGGCTCGACAGCGGCCGCGCCGACGTCAACGACCTTCACTTCCGGGCGATGGGCAGTGGGTTCCACGTCACCACCGGCCCCCACGCCATCTTCTGGAACCCCAGTAACATGGGGTCGGGCACCTACACCCTCAGTGCGAGCTTCACCCAGACCAAGGCCTCGTCGCACCCGAACTCGTTCGGGCTGTTCTTCGGCGGCCAGGATCTCGATGGCGACGGGCAGCGCTACATCTACTTCCTGATTCGGGAAGACGGGCAGTTCCTGATCAAGAAGCGGATGGGCGCCGACACCGAGGATCTGACGAGCGGCTGGGCCGCCCACAGCGCCGTCAACGCCCTCGAGGACGGGCGAATGAGCAATACCCTCTCGGTCGAGGTGGGCGCGAGCAACGTGCGGTTCCTGTCGAACGGCACCGAGGTGGCGAGCCTGCCGAAGGCGGAGCTCGACGTCGACGGCGTCGCCGGTGTCCGCTTCAGCCACCAGCTCGACGTGCACGTCAGCGACTTCATGGTCGGCGGCTAACACCGCCAAGCCCGAAGCTCGCGGTGGGCTGACCATGTGAACCATGTGGCGCAGGCCTTCCGGCCCGCGCGGCAAGGCTGTCCGCCTACGCTCAAGCTACGGCGAGATCTCGCCGTAGGTCGCATGCGGCACGGGCGACCGGAGGCGGACGGCTTTGCCCCGCCGCGCCCGCCCGCGAGACTGGCGTCAGCGCGGGGACGGAACACCGGTTCCGTCCCCGGCACATTCCACCTGTCAGCCTGACGGGGCACCACAAGAGTCCCCGTGGTCCTCACCCCGGCCCTCTCCCCCTCGCCAACATCACGACACGCGCAGGGTAGGCAGAGGTAATGGTCATTTGTTCTTGCCATGATAGTCATATAGAATGACCATCATGGTGCGAAGCATTCCAGCTGGCGAGTTCAAGGCGCGCTGTCTCGCGGTGCTCGATCGAGTCGGCCGCACCGGGGAGGCCGTGATCGTCACGAAGCGTGGCAGGCCGGTTGCGAAGGTGGTGCCGGTCGAGCGCCCAGGTTCGGCCACGCTGAAGGGGAGTGTCACCTTTCACGGCGACGTGGTGGGTCCGATTCTCGACGACTGGGAGGTCGACCAGTGATCATGCTCGACACCCACGCCTGGCTCTGGTGGGTGAGCGATCCGGCGCGCCTGGGTCGCAACGCCGCGAAGGCGATCGAGGCCGCGTCGCAGATCGTCATCGGCGCGATCAGTTGCTTCGAGGTGGCGACGGCGGTCACGAAGGGGCGGATCAGTCTGGACCGCGGTCCGCGGGACTGGCTGGAACAGGCGCTGGCGCTTCCCAGGGTCGAGCTGGTCGGGCTGACACCGGCGATCTGCGTGAAGGCGACCCAGCTCGGGCGCGAGTTCCCGGGCGACCCGGCCGATCGGCTTATCGTCGCCACGGCCATGCTGGAGTCGGCGTCGCTCGTGACCAAGGACGCCCGGATACGGCGCTACCCGGCAGTCGAGACGATCTGGTGACCGGGTATCAGGGCGTCGGCACGAGGCCAGCGATGGCTTCGCTAGTTTAACGTCCTGACGGTGCGCCCTGGTCAGCCCAGCTTCAGCACCTCTTCCATCACCCGCCGCGGCCCACGGTCGTGGTCCCGCACGATCCGGTGGAACCGGTGGATCACCCGGCGCAGAGGTGCTACGCTGGCCCGGAGATTGCCGTATCGGCGCCCCGAGCTGCAGACGGCTGCCGCTTCGGGCGGCCGTGGCGGAACTGTGGGGGAGGTCGTCGTGAACCGAGCACATACAGCCGTCGGTCTGCTTGCGCTGGCGTTGATTGTCGGGGGGGCCGGGCCGGCCATCGCCGCCGGGAACGCAGCCGACACGCCCACGTTCACGAAGGACGTGCTGCCGATTCTGCAGCGTTCGTGTCAGCACTGCCACCGTCCCGGCACCGCCGCGCCGATGGCGCTCCTGACCTACGAGCAGGTTCGGCCCTGGGCACGCGCCATCAAGGACCGCGTGACCACGCGGCAGATGCCGCCCTGGCACCTCGACCGCTCAATCGGGGTGTATCGGGACGATCCATCCCTGAGCGATGACGAGATTGTTGCCATCGCGAGCTGGGTGGACGCCGGGGCGCCGCGGGGCAACCCGGAGGATGCACCCCCGCCGCTCGACCTGGCCGGCTTGGATGAATGGGTGTACGGCGAGCCGGACCTGATCGTGGCGATGAAGGAGGGGTTCGACATTCCGGCCGAGGGCCCCGACATGTTTCCCTCCGAGATCGTCGATTCGGGGCTGACCGAGGACCGGTACATGAAGTGGGTACAGGTGCTCACGACCGCAAACTGCTGCTTGCACCATGAGCACGTGTATGCGTTCACCCAGGCCGAGGACCCGGAGGACGATGACGACGTCGACACCGTGCACGTCACCGAGTATGTGATGGGCAACAACGGCGACTACTTCCCGGACGACACCGGCAAACTGCTCAAGGCGGGGTCGCGGTTCCGGTTCGCGCCGCACTATCACCCGTGGGGCGAGGAGGTGCACGCCATCTCGCGTGTCGGGATCAAGTTCTATCCCCGAGGGGTGGTGCCGGCGCTCGAGGTGACGTCCCACCGAATCCGGACCGGGATCGGCGACGACTGGGTGCTGAACCGCGAGAAGGTCGAAGACCTGCTGCTCCGGCAGGGCGTCGACCTGCCGCTCGACAGCGAGACCCCGCTCGGGCCGTTCCTGACCGAGGGCTCGGTCAACAGCCTGGCGCAGTTGAGCATTCCACCGTATACCGTTGCCCGCTCCGAGCGCTTCTTCCGGCTGGAGCGCCCGGCGATCATCATCAACTTCCAGCCGCACATGCACTTCCGCGGCAGCCGGATGCTGCTCGAGGCGATTCACGCCGACGGTCGGCGCCAGGTGCTGACCGACGTGCCGCGCTACGAGCAGATCTGGCAGCTCACCTACACCTACAAGGAGCCGCACCTGTTCCCGGCCGGTACGATCCTCCACTCGGTCGCCTGGCACGACAACACCGCGGCGAACAAACACAACCCGGACCCGTCGGCCTGGATCGGGTGGGGCAGCCGTACCATGGATGACATGGGCAATGCCTGGACCGACATCGCGTTCATGACCGAGGAGCAGTATCAGGTACGGTTGAAGGAGAAGCTGGACCGCCTGGCGAATCCAACCAATGATCCGTAGCACGGCCCGTCAGGGCCGCTTCCTGGTCGTCCCGTCGCAAGCCCGTCAGGGCCATCGAACACGGTGCGCCGAGGAGGTGTTGCTGTTGCTGGGGGTGCGAGGTCTTACGGCGCGGTGACGACGACCGTCACCCGCGCGCTCCGCTCAAAGACGGTGTCGCTGCCGGTCAGCTCGACCGTGTAGGCGCCCGGCGTGTCGAAGAACGCCAGCGTTCTCGTCTGGTCCGGCACGTCGAAGGTCACGGTGCCCGGCCCGCTGGTCTGGCGCCACGACGCCCTCACCGTGGCCCCGCGCGGTAGTCCCTCGTCACGCACGCTGCCAAACAGTTTTATCCCCTGTCCCACGGCACCGGTCAGCTCGGAGGGTCCGAGCACCCGCACGATCGGCGAGCGGTTCAGACAGACGTCGTGCGGCGCCGAGGCCAGGTCGATATCCCGCAAGGCCCGTCGCGTGCCGCGGGCATCGAACTCCCAGCTGTATTGGAGCATCGACTCGCTGGTCTGGTACGTCTCATCGCCGAATGCGAGATGCCATCGGAGGAGACCGTCGAAGTCGCCGTCGACGATCATGATGCACTGCCACCGGTGGTGTCCCGGCAGGAAGGTGGTGGTCTGACCACGGTCCGGCGCACCGGTCATGAACCTGTTGTCCGGGCCCGGCGGGATCGTGATGGTGGTGCGGTTGTGGTTGAAGTAGGCAAACGCCAGCAGCAGCGTCCCGTCGTCATTCTTCCGGAAGCCGTCGTAGACCGGGAAAACCGAGGTGCTGGTCTGGGTGTGCAGGATGGCCGGTGAGGCGAGTGAACCCGCCATCACCCCGGCCGCCAGCGTGCGGATCATCGCGTGCGTCATGGCTGTGGCTCTCAGCGCGTCCCGATTATAGCGCCACGGAGCCCAGACGAGGATGTGCTCTGCGGCTATGCGGCTGCTCGGTCGATCCGGTGTCGCGACGGTCGACCCGGCTGCACGTAGTGGTCCTCGAGCGGATCGCCGAACACCACGATGTGACCCGCGTGCTCGGCGCCGACACCATCACCCGTGTGCCGCCGGTCTGGCTCTCTCTGGAGATCCTGCGGCTGCTGGCCACGCTACAGGACCGGCGGTTGCACGGGCTGCTAGCCAACCAAGAGGTCATTGGTTGCGGCCTCGACGAGGTCCGTCTCCAGCATGACCCAGTCGTAGACCTCCCGTTGCTTGGGTGGTAGGAGCGACGTCGGGATCTGCCCGAGCGTCCGATCGATGAGCCGGATCGCCAGACGGAGGTCCGGCTCTTCCACCTCCGCCGCGCCACGGTCGGCTGCCAAGGCCTTGGAGGTCCACACGGCCATGGGGAAGCAGAGCAGGAACTTCAATGCGGCCTCCACCAGCGGGAGCTCCCGCAGTCCGGCAACGAGGAATTTCTGCCCGATGATTTTGGCGCACAGGAAGTCCAGACCCGGACGACAGTCGCCCGACACGAAGATGCCTGTCTCAACGAGGGCGATTCGCGCAAAGTCGACGTCGAGCTCGACACCGTCCACCGTCGGTCTGCCGGCCCTGTCCCGAAAGCGACGCCCGGCTGTCTCGCGCTGGGTGTGCACGGTCGCTTGTTCCGCCGGTGCGAGCTGGTGAAACCGGCGGGGCGCGGGGTTGAGCGCCAGATAGAGCCACTGGTAGAACACCGCCTGCTGGGTTTTGTCCATGGTGGCCTCGAGCGGCGCGTCACGGATCTGAATCGGAATCCCCTTCGCCATGGCCTTCCGGAGCACGGCCGCCGTCGGCTGAGCCGGATCGCCGGTCGTTGCGAGTCTCACGAACTGGAGCACGCAGCGGACGCGATCGACGGGTGTCAGGGAGCCGTCAGCAAGGAGGCTCAGCATGTGGTGCTCGATGTCCCACATGGTCGCGCCGTCGACGGACACCTGGTCTCTGATCCGGTGCCGCCGCGTGTCGGTGGAGTCTCGAGTCGTGAGCAGACGGGCGCTGTCCGCCACCACCTCGCCGATGGGTGTGCCGTCGCCCTGACTGACCGAGCGACAGTAGAAGGAGACGTCGACCGCGGTCCGCTCCCCCATGGCGTAGAACCCAAAGGGATAGAGCCTACACATGAGGGGCATCGCCTCCGCACCGAAATGCTGGTGGATGCGACACTGGTTCTCGGGGCCGAGGTAGATGCAGGCTCCATCGGGCTTTCGCGAGAGCTGGTGGCAACCGTCGAGTCCGGCGACCTTGACCCGCGCCGCCGGCCGAGCCCCCACGAGGTCGCGCTCACGTCCCGTCCAATCGAGATCGGCGAGCCGCTCTCGCTCGCCGGGTCCGAGCAGCAGGTCAAACGAACGACAACAGTCCCCGCACTTGGTGCAGGAAAAACAGACGTCCTTCGGATACTCGAGTACGGGCGGTACCCTGTTCATCGGACGGTCCTCACGGCCGTGCCGACGTCAGGTCCCCAACGCCCTGCGCCACACGCTCCAGGGCGCGAGCGCTGAGGCGCCCGCCACGCCGCGGTTTCGCCCGTGAGACGCAGGCCGGATCGCGGACCCTGCCACTGTGCGGCAATGGGCACCAGAGGCAGGGCCGCCCGTCCTCGGACGCAGTCGTCGGGGGGGACGCTCGCGCTCCGCGAGTCTCGCCGCTCCGGTGCCGCTTCCGGCACAGTGCTGACGATTGCCGAGGCAGAGACGAGAACCACGATCGGGTCGGCAGACCCGCTGTCGCGACCGGGCTCTTCAGGTTGGCGGAGCGTCACGCCACAGCTGTCAGGTGCCGAATCTCGGTTGAGACACGTTTGCCTGCTGGTTTTGGCGCCAGGCATCGAGTTCGATACGTGTCCACGAAGGGCAGCCACACGTCTCTAGAGTATTCATGAATACAACCGCTTCGTCAGCAAGTGTGGGGTGACACACGCCGCCGACGACGCGGTGGCCGGGGCGGGGCCCGAGCAGCCCGTGGTGAAAGTCCCGCTGCATTCGGCGGGCGCTGCATCCCGTCTGATAGCGTTGCTTCTCGGTCGCATACGCCCGTATGCCCCTCCTCCCGCCTGGCCAGCCGGGCGCCTCGACGCCTCACAACGGGAACGTAGTCTTGCGCGGACCCCAGGTCCCAGGGCAGCGGTGGAGCGCGGGCCGGAAGCGGGACGTGGTGCTGCGGCTGGTGCGGGGCGACTCGTTGGAGACGCTGTCGCGTGCGGCGGGCGTGGCGCGTCAGTGGATGTGCGTGCTCTGGGGATGGAGGGGCGCAGTGGCGGGCGGGTCGGCAGGCGCCGTGTCGCTCTCGGCGGCGCAGTCGTCACACCCGTGACACGAGGCCTGTCCGTCCGGCGCGGCGCTGCCGACCAGCCCACGCAGATGCCGATACAGGGACACCACGGCCCACGCGATGATGAGTGCGACGATGACTTCCTGCCAGATCATGAGATCCCCCAGCCGAGCGCGGACCCGACCTGATACACCGTCAGCGACGCGACGTAGGCCAGCACCGACATATACCCGAACATGAACACCGGCCAGCCCCAGCTGCCCGATTCCTTGCGGACGACCACGAGCGTGCTCATGCACTGACACGCCAGCACGAAGAACACCATCAACGAGATCCCGGTGAGCGGGGTCATCAGCGGAGATCCGTCGGCCCGCGTCGCGTTCATCAGCGAGGACCGCAGGCTGACGCTCTCCTCGTCCGCCCCTTCGATGCCGAAGACGATGCCCAGCGTCGACACGAACACCTCGCGCGCGGCGAAGGCGCCGAGGATCCCGACCCCGATCCGCCAGTCGAAGCCAAGCGGCGCGATGACCGGTTCGATGACCCGGCCCAGCCGGCCACCGACGCTGTAGCGGAGCTGCTCGCCAGCCAGCTGCCCGTCGAGCTCGGCCAGCCCCGCCTCCCGCGCACCGCCGTCGGAGGATGTGGCAAGGAGCTGTGTGCGCGACGCGTCGAACCGCGCGTCGATCTCGGCGCTGCGCGGGAACGACAGGAGCGCCCACAGGATGATCGTCATGGTGAGGATGATCGTGCCGGCGTCCTTGAGGAACCTCCGCACACGCTGCCAGGTCACCATCACCACGTTGCGCAAGACCGGGACCCGGTACGGGGGCAGCTCCAGCAGCAGCGGTAGCCGCGGGCCGCGCAGCACCGTGCGTCTGAGCACCGCGGCTGCCCCGAGGGTGGCGAGGACCGAGAGGGCGTACATGGAGAAGAGGACGACGGCGCCCACACTGAGGATGCCGAACACGCGCTGGTCGGCGGCGAAGACCACGGCCGTGACCAGCGCGTAGACCGGCAGCCGGGCGCTGCACGAGACCATCGGCAGCGTCAGCATCGTGATCAGCCGGTCCCGGGGGCTCTCGATCGTGCGGGTTGCCATGACCGCCGGTATGGCGCAGGCGAATCCAGACAGCATCGGGACGAACGCCTTGCCGTGTAGCCCCACCTGTCCCATCAGCCGGTCGATGACGAACGCCACCCGGGCGAGATACCCCACGTCCTCGAGTATCGCGATGAAGAAGAAGAGCATCCCGATCTGCGGCACGAAGACCACGACGTTGCCGACGCCGGCGATGACCCCGTCGACGATCAGGTCGCTCAGGATGCCGTCCGGCAGCGCGGCGGTCACGCCGGTCTGCAACCACCCGGTCGCGGTTTCGATCCCGGTGATCAACGGCGCGGACCAGGTGAACAACGCCTCGAAGAGCACCGCCATCACCACGGCGAACGCCACGAGCCCGTAGACACGTTGCGTCAGGATGCCGTCGATCCGGCTGGTCCACTTACGCGTGTCTTCGCGGGACACCGTCCGGATGTCGGCCACCACCGCTTCGATCCAGCGATACCGCGAGGCGATGATTTCGTGGTCGAGACTCCGCTGTGCCGCGACGGCGTCCCGCTGGATCGTGTGCACCGTCTGTCGGACCGCGGCTGGGAGCCCGGTGGCCGCGCCGTCATCGGATTCGAGCGACAGCAGCGACCAGAGCGCCCAGGACCGGCGCGCCGCCGGGGTCTTCCCGAAGCCGGCATCCCGCAGCGCCTGGGTGACCGTGGTGACCTCGCGCTCGACCTGCGCGGGCAGACCGGTCCAGACGGAGTCGGCGCGCGGGGCCAGGGCGAGCGTCGTGCCGATCGCGCCGCGGAGCTCGTCGAGTCCGACGCCCTTCGAGGCAACCGTCGGCACCACCGTGGCGCCGAGCCAGACGCCCAGCCGCGTCGCGTCGAGGTCGGCGCCGCTGGCGCTCGCCTCGTCGATCATGTTGAGCGCCACGATGACCGGGACGCCGGTCTCGGCGATCTGCAGCACCAGGTAGAGCCCACGCTCGAGCGCGCCGGAGTCAACCACGACGATGACCACGTCCGGCGGATCGGTGTGCCGGCCAAGTACCTCATCGACCGCAACCTGCTCGTCCGGCGACTGCGCGCTCAGGCTGTAGGTGCCTGGCAAATCGACGATCTCGACCCCTGACCCATCGGGAAGTGTGACGCGCCGCGATGCGCGCGTCACCGTGACGCCGGGGTAGTTGCTGACCTGCGCGCGGGCGCCGGTCAGCGCGTTGAACACGGTGGTCTTGCCGGAGTTGGCGTTGCCGGCCACCAGCACCCGCGGGACGTGGGTGGTTCGTGCCGCGTCGGTCGCCTCATGTGCTTCGTGGGCTGCGAAGCGGTACGGGGTGTCGCCGTTGCCGGCCTCCTCCACGATGTCGGCCCGGCCCTCCGGGACCAGTTGGATACCGGCTGCGTCCGCGAGTCGGAGCGACAGCAGGTAGCCGCGCAGCCGGATCTTCAGCGGGTCACCAAGCGGCGCCCGTCGGATCGTCTCGATCCGGGTGCCGGGCAGCATCCCCATTTCCATGAGCCGGCGTGCCACCGGCCGGTCGCAGCCGACGTGATGGACGACGGCGCTCGTGCCGATCGGCAACTGGTCGAGGGTGCGGAGGCCCTGGTGCACGGAGGAGAGAGCTCCTGGACGCCACTGGAGCGGGAGTCCAGGGCGTGGTCGCGAAAAGTGAGACTGAGTCTCAGTTTCGAATTCCCAGTCTATCTCGGACCAGATCGGTCGGTCAAGAGCCGAGTGCCACCCTCAATCCTTCAGCTCGTAGAACATCACGCGCGGCGACCCGTTCACCACACGCGTGGTGTGTGCGGTGCCCGCCGGCAGGAACGCGATCTCTTTCTCACTGTAGGTGGTGGTGTCCTCGGTTCCGTCTTCCTGTGTCGTGCTGATCGTACCGCCCTCGAGAAACACGAGCACGGTGTCGGTGGGGTGTACGTGGAGCGGCACGGCGTGACCCGCAGGCCAGCTGACGTCCCAGACGCTGACGCGGTCGTTCTCGAAGAGGTGCTCCGCGCCGTCCCGCGGATACGCGTGGAGGTAGTCCTGCGCCCAGACGAGTCCCGCGTCGCGGGGCTGTGAGAAAAGCTCGGCTAGCGAGGCGGAGCCAACCGGGTTGGGACGGTCCGCGGCGCAGCCTCGCGAGCCAGGCGTGTCATGAGACCTCCACAGAAAAAGAATCAGTACGCGCCGCTGATCGTGTGGCCCTTGCGGACGGTGAACTGGCCGAACAGCACGATGCGCGGGGCGTGGTTCGCGCCCCTGTGGGAGAATAGATCTTTTCGTGTGCCATTGGCGATCCATGGCTGTCCATGCTCGGTAAGGAGTTTCTTGAATGAACAACGCGCGTGTCGCGGTCCCCACCCCCCGCAACGAACCGGTCTTGAATTACGCGCCCGGGTCCTCGGAGAAGGCCGCGCTCAGGACGCAGCTCGACACCTTCGCCGCCGGCTCGATTGAGATCCCGTTGATCATCGGTGGCCGGAATGTGACGACCGGCGATCTGGGCACGTGCATCCTCCCGCACGACCACGGGCG
>SMUX01154775.1_pt1 | contig 11086 bp, 8 predicted proteins | sample 2456431 | NCBI WGS metagenome assembly SMUX01 (sample SAMN11095930, study PRJNA526329) | marine sediment metagenome | biome: Marine sediment; feature: Surficial sediment; material: Deep marine sediment; isolation source: Hadal surficial sediment | place: Pacific Ocean | collected 2014-11 | depth 0-1... | reverse complement strand
GCCGTCGGGGCCAGGCCCGCCTCGAAGTCGTGATCAGGCGCGATCTGTGAGCTGATCAGCATGAACACGACTTCCTGGCGAAACAGGAATCCCAGTGCGACGACCGCGACGAGCGTGATGGCCCCGCCGACCAGAATTTTTTTCCACATATCCAGACTCCGCAGTTCGTAATGTGTCAGGGGTGAATGTTAGCGTCGCGAAGGTGAGACTTCACGCACTGTCCTCGGGGCCATGGATTGCGTAATCTGGTGGGCGATCAGTTTCGAGTCGAACTTATGACACGCACAATTCTCAGCCTCGCTGCGCTGCTAAGCCTCTGGTTGCCAGCGCCACAGGCATCGGCGGAATTCCAACCCGAAAGCTGGCTGCTCGCCGGTGCCGCCTCGGCCTCGATCTCTCCGCCCACAGGTACGTATCTTGCGGGGTATGGCCGTGATCGCCGCTCGACCGGCGTACACGACGATGTCTTCGTGAAGGCCGTTGTGCTGAGCAAGGACAACGAATCGATCGCCATCGTCGTCATCGATTGCATTGGGCTTGCGCACGAGGATGTTCAGCGTATCCGCGCGCTCGCGGTTCAGCGAATCGGTGACGGTGTGCTAATGCCTGAGCGGATCATCGTGACGTCGACTCACACCCACTCCGGGCCGGATGTGACCGGCTTGTGGGGCAGCTATTTCTTTACCAGCGGTCGCGATGAGGCCTACGTGACCAATTTAATCAACACGGCGGCTGACGTGATCGTCGAAGCGGTCGGCAAACTCGAACCGGCCGGAATCAGACTGGCGACACAGCAGGCGCAGATCGACTGGGTCGAGAACGTGAGCGAACCCGGGCTGCTGGACCCGACACTGTCCGTGATGGAGATTGTGCGGCGCGATGTTGCGGAGTCGACGATCGCGACGCTGACCAATTTTGCCTGTCATCCGACGGTGCTCGGCGCTGACAATCCTCTGGTCTCGGCAGACTTTCTCGCTGGTTTTTACCAGACGATGGCGGCACGTTCGACGGGAGAACACCTGTTCCTGCAGGGTTCGATTGGTGGCTGGGTGCAACCCGTGCAGGGGGAGCGAACGTTCGATCTCGCGGCGGCGTACGGTGATGAACTGGCAAGCTCCGCGCTTTCGATGCTCGAAGGTACGACTGCCGACTGGCTTGCGGACCTGCGGTTTGCTCATCAGGCGCTGACGTTGCCTCTGGATAATTTTGGTTTCCAGATACTGCTTTTCTTCGGCGTGCTGGAGCGGCAGATCGAAGACGGCCACTTTACCTCAGAAATTGCCTGGTTTTCGATTGGTGAGGCGCAGTTCGCTACACATCCCGGTGAGACCTCACCCGCCTATTCCCTTGCAACCCGTGAGTTGATGCCGGGCGCAAGCGTAACCTTTGTGCTCGGTCTCGGACTCGATGCGCTGGGCTACATACTCAAGCCCGAGTACTTCAGCGAACCCGAACGCTTCCCGAACGGTGAGTACCTGACTTCCGTGTCGATCGGCCCAGCGACGGCGCCACTTCTGATGACGGCGCTGGAAAAGCTCATTACAGAGAATCAATAGCAGACAACCGATAACAGAGATCCGGCGAGAGAGATCCGGTAAAGCGGGCGCGCCGAACGCCGCCCGCTGTAACACCGCCTTCAGAGCTCCGGTAGCACCCTCCGTGACGGGTCAGAGCGCCGGGTCAGAACTGGTTCATGGTGTTGGCCGCACCACCGGCCAGCAGAGCCTTCTCGCCGAGGAAGTACTCTTTGTGGTCGTCGCCAATATTGGAACCGGCCAGATCCTGGTGTTTCACCGATGCCAGCTCCCGGCGAATTTCCCGTCGCTGGACATCGCGCACGTAAGCCAGCATTCCCAGATCTCCGAAATAGCCTTCGGACAGTACGTCAGTGCCCAATGCCGTTTCGTGGTAGGTCGGCAGGGTGATGAGATGGTGGAAAATGCCTGCTTCGCGTGACGCGTCCTGCTGGAATCTCTGCACCAGCTGGTCGGCTTCTATCGCCAGTGCCGAGTCGTCGAACTTGGCGTCCATCAGTCCCTTATCCACTTTGGCAGGGTCGGGGTATTCGGCAACGTCCTTGCCAGCTGCGAGCCACTCCGCGTAGACCTGCTCGCGGAACGCAAGGGTCCAGTTGAACGAGGGCGAGTTGTTGTATACGAGCTTCGCATCCGGAATCGTTTCTCTGACGGCGTTGACCATCGCCGCAATCTGCGCGACGTTGGGTTTTTCAGTTTCGATCCAGAGCAGGTCGGCGCCATGTTCGATGCTGGTGACGCAATCGAGTACGACCCGGTCAAACCCGGTGTCTGCCTTGAATGCATACAGACCATTGTCCATTCGCGTTGGCTTACACAACACGCCTTTCTGGTGAATGGTGATGTCGCCATCCTTGAGCTCGGTGACGTCATGTACCTCGGTGGCCTCCAGAAATTCGCAGTACTTGCTGCCGAGATCACCGGGTGAGTTGGCCACGGGAATCTTCTGCGTGAGTCCGGCGCCAAGGGAGTCGGTACGGGCGACGATAATGCCGTTGTCGATGCCGAGCTCGAGGAACGCATAGCGGATCGCATTGATCTTGGAAACGAAATCCTCGTGAGGAACCGTGACCTTACCGGCCTGGTGACCGCATTGCTTGGCATCGGATACCTGGTTTTCGATCTGGATCGCACAGGCGCCTGCCTCGATCATCCGTTTGGCGAGCAGGTAGGTCGCTTCTTCGTTGCCGAAACCAGCATCGATGTCGGCAATGATCGGCACCACGTGTGTTTCATAGTTGTCGATTCTGGCAGTGATCTCATCGATGTTGCCGCCATTTGCGCGAGCTTCGTCGAGCTCCACGAACATATGGCGCAGTTCGCGAGCGTCAGCCTGGCGTAAAAAGGTGTAAATTTCCTCGATCAGATCTGGCACGCTGGTCTTTTCGTGCATGCTCTGGTCGGGTAACGGGCCAAACTTCGAGCGCAGTGCGGCGACCATCCAGCCACTGAGGTAGACGTACGTCTTGTCCGTCGTCTTGCGGTGTTTCTTCACGGACATCATCATCTGTTGCGCAGTGAAACCGTGCCAGCAGCCCAGTGACTGGGTGTAGTTGCTGGAATCGGCGTCGTAATCCGCCATGTCTTTGCGCATGATGTCGGCGGTGTATTGCGCAATCTCAAGGCCGGTGCGAAACAGATTCTGCTTGCGCATTCGAGCGGTGTACTCGGGGTTGATCGCACCCCACGAGGGATGGTTTTCGCGCAAAGTGGCGATTTTATCGATTTCCTTCAGATACGCTGACATAGTCCTTCCTTTACGGATAACCGAGTACGGATAACCGAGTTGCGATGGGGCACAGGTTGAGTTCGAGCGGGGAAATGTATACGAAAAAACCTGGAATGAGTGGACACTAATATATTCCAGAAAGAGATATATTGGTGCCGTTCGTCAGCCTGTAGCCTTTTGCCGATTACCTCTCGTTTACCTGTCGATTTGGGTGGCTGAAAGGCGAAAAGCTGGAAAGCTGGAAAGCTAAAGGTTCACGAACGGCACCATGAAATTCGGTTACCTTGATCGATAGGTGAAAGTAACGACACCCGGTACCTGACTCGAGGTTAACACCCGGTACTCGACTCGATGCGAACTCGACTTACCCAGTTGCTGGAACTGGAGCTGCCGCTGATTCAGGCGCCGATGGCGGGTGTTTCGACTCCGCAGCTGGCTGCCGCCGTGAGCAATGCCGGTGCTCTTGGCTCGGTTGCGGTTGGCGCGATGGACGCTGCGAGCGCCCAGGTTGCGGTCGTTGAGACGAAGACGCTGACGAATCGGCCGATCTGCGTGAACGTGTTCGTCCACCAACCACCCCGCCGCGACGCGCAGATTGAAGCGCGTTGGCTCGCCGCCCTCGCACCGGTATTCGCGCGCTTCGGTGCAAGCCCACCTGCGCAGCTGCGCGAAATTTATCGCTCGTTTCTCGACGATGCGGCAATGCTCGAGATGCTGCTCGCAACTCGTCCGGCAGCGGTCAGTTTCCACTTCGGGTTGCCACAACCAGAGAAGATCGCGGCACTCAAAGCCAACGGCGCGATACTGCTGGCAAGCGCAACGTCGGTTGCGGAAGCGCGCATGGTGGAAGCGGCGGGAATTGACGTAGTCGTCGCCCAGGGTATAGAGGCGGGCGGACACTTCGGTGCGTTCACTGCTGACGCTGCTGCCGGCCTTCCAACAATGGCGCTGCTTCCGCAGATCGTCAGGGCAGTCGATATCCCGGTCGTAGCCGCCGGAGGCATCGCGGACGGTTCAGCTATCGCTGCGACGCTCAATCTTGGTTGTGCGGGTGCGCAACTGGGCACCGCGTTCATCGGTTGCCCGGAGACGCTTGCAAGCGCTGATTTTCGGGCGCGACTGCGGTCCGCTGGCAGCCTCACGAGGGTGACTCGTGCACTTTCGGGCCGGCCGGCCCGGGGGATCGATAATGCGCTTTTTGCCGTGCTGACCGGTCTGACGGAGCAGATACCCGACTACCCGCTTGCTTACGACGCGACCAAAGCGCTGGTCGCGGCCGCCGGGGAGAGCGATTTCTCGGTGATGTTGGCGGGTGCGGCGTTGGCGTCGTCTCGTGAGCTACCGGCAGCCGATCTGGTCGCGATACTTGCCGAGGAAACCGCGGCCGCGCTGAGCAAATCTGCGGACCTGGCCGGCAGTGACTGAGAGGTGGGGTCTCAGATGATGCTCTGAGCACTGAGACCGTCGAGATCTTCTTCACTCAGGCCGAGCCAGGCGCCGAAAATCTGTCGGTTGTGTTCGCCGGCTGCAGGGAAAAACGTGATTTCGGATGAGGGATAGTCCGAATAGCGGATCGGGCTGCCCGGCAGGACGATTTCACCCATCTCGTCATGGGTTTTCCATTGCAGCATGCCACGTTCGTGCAGATGCGGATTGGTGCGGGCTTCTTCGAGGTCGCGCACGGGAGCGACCGGGACCCGGGCGGCGCGCAGCACGGCGTAGGCCTCATCACGCGACAGCGTGCCGCTCCAGGCCGAAATAAGCGCATCGATTTCCGGTTCGCGTTTCCTGCGCAGATGTGGTGCGGCATAGTCCTCATGACCGATGAGATCGGCCCGGCCGATCGTCTCTAAGATGCTGTTCCAGTGGCTTTCCGCCACGGATATGACAGCAATCCAGCCGTCCTGGCAGCGGTACCTGCCGTACGGACACGCGCCACCCGGCGAGCGCCCACTCATCCGTGGTGGAAATTCGCCTAAGGCGTGATACGCGGTCAGCTCGGAACAGAGCGTGAAATACATCGATTCGAGCATGGAGACTTCTACCAGTGTCCCCTTGCCAGTTCGCTCACGTGCTAACAAGGCAGTCAACACCCCGGCATACATGTGAACGCCGCCCATGATGTCGCAGGGTGCGCCACCGGCGCGGCACGGCGGTTGATCGGCATCCCCGGTGACGCTCATGATGCCGCTGGCAGCCTGGATGGTGTGGTCCATTGCAAGCAGTTCATGGTCCGGGCCGGTCAGGCCATACCCGGTACCGCTGCCGTAAACGAGCTCTGGATTGACCTGTCGCAGGACGTCCCAGCCAACTTCGAGACGCTCCATTGTGCCGGGCGCAAAATTTTCGAGCAGAACGTCTGCCTGCTTCACCATGTCGATCAACATCCGCTTGCCAGTGGGGTGCTTTAGATTCAGCGTCACGCTGCGTTTGTTGGAATTGAGCATGACGAAAGACAGCGGTGTGTGCTTGCCACCCCGGCCACGCATCCGTTCACCGCCAACGGGTTCGACTTTGATGACTTCCGCGCCGGCGGTTGCCATCAGAAAGGCGGCGTACGGTCCCTGGTAAATCTGCGTCAGATCCACTACCCGCAGGCCGCTCAACGGTTTTTCGGTCATCACGTTTTCCTTCCAGTTCTGCATTTCATGCCGGGCATCATTGGCGGGCATCTTCGATGATGAATTCCGCGCCTTTCTCCGCAATCATGACCGTCGGCGCATTCGTGTTGCCTGAGGTGATCGACGGCATGATCGACGCATCGATCACGCGCAGTCCTGAGATGCCGTGGACGGCGAGTCTGTCGCTGACGACGGCGCGGGCATCCTGGCCCATTTTACAGGTTCCCACCGGGTGAAAAATGGTCGTCCCGAGATCCCCGGCGGCCTGCAATATCGCATCATTCGATTCGAGCTGCGGACCCGGTTTCCATTCCTCCGGGTGGTATTTCTCAAGAGCCGGTGCACGCATGATGCGCCGTGTGAAGCGGACCCCTTCGATGGCGATCTCGCGGTCCGCAGCGGTGCTCAGATAATTCAGAGTAATTGCCGGATAGGTTGCGGGATCGGCTGAAACGATGCGGACATGACCTCGACTCGTCGGCCTGAGATTGCACACAGATGGGGTGATGGCGTTGAACTTATGCAGCGGGTCACCAAATTTATCCAGCGAAAGCGGTTGCACGTGCCATTCGATGTTAGCCGATAGCTGACTCGGGTCGCTCTTCGCAAATGCGCCGAGTTGCGAAGGTGGCATCGTCAAAGGTCCGGTCTTCATCAGCAAATACTCGAGAGCCATCGCAGCCTTACCGATCAGCGAATTAGCCCGCTGGTTGAGTGTGACCGTGTTGGCCACCTTGTAAATGCTACGGACCTGCAGATGGTCGTGGAGGTTCTCGCCGACTCCGGGCAGATCGTGCACGACGTCGATGCCGTGTGCGTGCAACAGCTCTCCGGGACCAATTCCGGACAGTTGCAGAATCTGTGGTGAACCAATTGTCCCCGCGGCCAGGATAATTTCACGATTCGCAGTAATCGTTCGCAAATCCTGGTTGCCGAGCAGCACCGTAAGCGCCTTCGCGCGTTTAGCGTTCGTGGCAGCGTCCACGATCAACCGCTGCACGTGGGCGTCCGTCAAGACCGTCAGGTTCGGCCGCCGCATTACGGGGCGCAGAAAAGCTTTGCTCGCGCTCCAGCGAACGCCGCGTTTCTGATTCATGTGGAAGTAGGCGTTGCCGAAGTTGTCACCGCGATTGAACTCGTCGATTTTCGGTATGCCACACTGCTCGGCAGCTTCGCGCCAGGCGTCGAGAATCTCCCAATTGACCCGGCGCTCCTCAACCCGCAGTTCGCCGCCGGCGCCGTGAAACTCGTCTGCGCCATGCTGGTAGTCTTCCGAACGCTTGAAGACCGGCAGCACCTCGTCCCACGACCAGCCTCGATTGCCCAGCTGTGCCCAGTGGTCGTAGTCGCTGCGTTGGCCACGCATATAGATCATTGCATTGATCGACGAACAACCGCCGAGTACCTTGCCTCTGGCATAACCAATCGAACGGCCGTTCAACCCGGCTTCAGGTTGCGTCTGATAACACCAGTCGGTGCGCGGATTGTTGATGGTGTAAAGGTAGCCCACAGGTATGTCGATCCAGAAGTAGTTGTCTTTGCCGCCCGCTTCCAGCAGCAGCACGCTTACGCGGCCGTCTGCGGATAATCGGTTAGCCAGGACACATCCTGCGGTACCCGCACCCACGATCACGTAGTCAAAGTTCGCCTTCACCTGTCAGTCGCTCGCTTTGAATCCTGTTACCCGGGTCAGCGTGGCGGGGATGAATTCTTCGACACGGATGTTGTCGAACCCTGCGGCTGCCAGGTACCCGGTGCAGTCCGTTACGGAATGCGCAAGTCCGGTCGAGTGACTGACTGCCTCCGACAAACCCCACAGCGCTGGCGCCAGCGGACCGCAACCGTCTGCGTCGATCATTTCACCGATGAGATGAAACTCGCCGCCCGGAAGCAGTGCGTCGTGCACCCGCTGCACGACATCGGTAACGATGGCGCGGCTGTATTGCGGGAGATTCGACGCCATGATGGCAACGTCGGCATCGACGGGTAGCGGATCCCGGGTAAAATCACATTCGGTCGCGATCACCGCATCCGCAACCGCGTTTTCTTCGATGTACTCACGTGTCACGACCACCACCGGCGGCAAGTCCAGGACTTCGGCCTTGAGCCCAGGATGCATAAGGGCTGCGACAATACAGTAGCAACCCGAGCCGCCGCCGAGATCCATCACCTTCCTGCGCCCACTGAGATCCACCTGGCGATGAAAACGACGCGCAGCGCCCATGCCGATTGAGTAGGTTGCGGCGTGATATTCGCGCGCGCGCGCCACTGTGAACGTGTCGTCGTACATTCCCAGGAGTCGCTGATCTTCCTCGCGCAGCCGCAGATGCTGCGTCAATTGTCCCCATTCCTGCCAACGCGGTTTGCCGAAAAGCATCCAGGGACCGGCGTAGGTCGGTTTCCCCGCCACCAGAAATCGGTCGACGTCGCTGCAATTTTGAAACCGATCGCCGTCGCGCGTGAGCAAATTCATGGCAACCAGTGCGGTCAGCAATCGCTCCGCGTTCAGCGGCTCGATCTGCATAGCGGCAGCCGCTGCCGAAATCGTATTATCGCCCTGCGCGATCGCGCTGAAGGCGCCCAGCTCAACGGCGCTCATCAACGCCGCCGACTCCCAGAAAGCCTTGCTGATTCGTTGCAGCCGGACGGTGTCTGGTCGCTTTGCCTCTTCTGACATCTGCATTCCGTAAAGTAGTCGAGTGAGCCGGCTTTTTATCGTACCACTCGCCTGCGTATGATGAGCACTCAGGCCGCAGGAGGTGAGTGTGAGTTATCGATCGGGATTTCGCGAAGGTTTGTTTGCAGGCCGCACGGTTTTTATTGCGGGTGGTGGGGGTGGTCTTGGTCGCTGTATTGCGCACGAACTCGCAAGTCTTGGGGCAAACATCGTAATCGCCGGCCGTACGATGGAAAAACTGGAGCGGACTCGGGCTGAGATTGCCGAAGATGGCGGCACCGTTCTCGCCTGTTACAGCGTCGAATTACGCGATGAGAAAGCCGTCGTGGAGCTTGTCAAAAAGATGGTCGCAGAGCACGGGCCGGTTGACGGTCTGGTGAATGTCGCCGGTGGACAGTTTCCAGCGGACCTGAAAGACTTGAGTCTCAACGGCTGGAACGCTGTGCTGAACAACAATCTGACGAGCTATTTCCTTGTTGCGAGAGAAGTTTTCAATCGGTGTATGGATGAGCGAGGAGGCAGCATCGTAAACGTCGGAGCAGATCACGATCGAGGCATGCCGGGAATGGGACACAACGGTGCCGCACGCGCCGGTCTTTCCAACTTGACTTGTACCGCTGCGACCGAATGGGGGCGGTCGGGCGTTAGAGTGAATTGCGTGATTCCCGGTTTCATTGCTACCACCGGGCTGGATCGTTACCCGGAGTCGGATTGGCCGGCGCTTGTGAATATTGATCGCAGAATTCCACTTGCGAGGCATGGCACTGCTGCAGAAATTTCCGCGATGGTGGTCTTCCTGCTGTCGGACATGGCCGCCTATGTGACGGGCGCAGATTTCAGAGTGGATGGTGGCATTCACAACGGTGCCGGTGGTTTTCTGTTTCGGCCTGATGAGGCACGTAACTCGACGACGTTCAACGGTTTTCATCGCGACGAACGGCCACAGCTTCTTGAGCGCTGATCAGCCAATGCCAGTCGGCGCAGCGGCAACCGGCGCAAAGCCGACCCCATCGTTCGGCCACGCGCTGGTTTGTTTTCTGGGCGTATTTCTTTTTCTCGCCGTAGGTCTGTTTCTCTTCGATATTTCGATCCACACCATCATGTTTTTCTGTCTGCTCTGGACAGGCGTAAACGCAAAGCTTACCGGGCGCAACTACACCGAGATACGCGCAATGATGAGCCAGGGCATCTTCAATGCTCTGCCGGCGATCTACATCTTCATCCTCATTGGCATGGTGATCGCAAGCTTCATGCATAGCGGTACGATCGCGAGCCTCATTTATTATGGTCTTGATCTGATCGATGCCTCGCTGTTTCTTGCGGGTAGCTTCGTGCTCTGCAGTGCAATGAGCGTTGCGACCGGAACCTCCTGGGGCACGGTCGGGACCATGGGCGTCGTTCTGATCGGTATCGGCAGTGTCGTTGGGGTGCCGCTGCCAATGATTGCCGGTGCGGTTGTTTCTGGTGCAACTTTTGGCGACAAGCTGTCGCCGATATCGGATACAACGAATCTGGCGGCGATGAGCGCGGGCACCGATCTCTATCGCCATATCGGCTCCATGCTCTACACGACCGTGCCGACCTTCGTGATCGTGCTGCTCATCCTGCTGTATCTTGGTTCCGGTTATTCCGAACACACGCTGCCCGAGGCGGACATCGCGGAAATCAAACAGTCTCTGGCATCGGGTTACAGCTTGAATCCGGCTGTGACATTGCTGCCATTGGCGACATTGCTGCTTCTCGGGGCGTGGAGGTTCGCCGCTGAAGTGAGCATGGTGGGCAGCATTCTGGTGGCGAGCCTGATCGCGATTGTCTATCAGGGTCATGCTGTCATCGACGTCCTCAATGCGTTGTGGAGCAACTCCCCGGGAGACGTTGGCAACGAATCTCTCAATGCGTTGCTCGGCCGCGGTGGGATTATGAGTATGGCCTGGACGCTTTTTCTGTCACTGATGGCCCTGGCGCTGGGCGGCATTCTGCACGGGGCTGGCTTTCTCAAAGCGCTTTTGTTGGCTGTGATCGTGCGAATAAAACGTGTTGGTAGTCTTGTTACGGCCACCATCGCTTCTGGATTTATTGGAAACATGGGCATGGGAGAGGCTTACATCAGCATCATCCTCAACAGCCAGTTGTTTTCGGGTGCCTACGAGGAGAAGGGCCTGGACAAGGCCCTGTTGTCACGCTCGGTCGAAGAAGGCTCCACGCTGACCACAGGCATCATCCCGTGGACAACGGCCGGTGCGTTCTATGCGGCGACGCTTGGCGTGCCGGTGCTGGATTATGCGCCCTATGCGTTTCTGAATTTTCTGAATCCAGTCGTCTCCATCGTGATGGCGTTCCTTGGGGTAGGTCTCCTGCAATCCTGGAAGCCTGAACCGAGTCACATTGCCAATAAAGATGCGGCCCGGTTAAGCTGAAATATTACGAACTCGGGTTCGATCCGGCCGGAGGTGTTGCCGGGGGTTCGGAGACCGGAGTGCTGGCGCTGCGTATGGTTTACTGCCTTGGGCCGGTGGTCTTCTAT
>SMUX01204464.1_pt1 | contig 11088 bp, 9 predicted proteins | sample 2456431 | NCBI WGS metagenome assembly SMUX01 (sample SAMN11095930, study PRJNA526329) | marine sediment metagenome | biome: Marine sediment; feature: Surficial sediment; material: Deep marine sediment; isolation source: Hadal surficial sediment | place: Pacific Ocean | collected 2014-11 | depth 0-1... | reverse complement strand
TTCTCGCCGACTACGCCCTTCAGGACGGCGATCTCGACCAGATCTTCCATAAGAAGAACATGCGCTGCATTGCCTGCGGCGGTGTCGTCTGACCCTGCCCATGAATGAAGCCAACGGCGCCGTCAGGGCGTATCTCGACGGCCTTGCCGGCGATGATATTCCCCTCCGCCTTTCCTGGGAGCAGTGGCTCGACATCGGGCCGCCCCATGACGAGGCCCCGTTCGAAATTCGCGAGGTGACGGCGCGCTTTGCCCGCAACGGATACGATTGGGATATTCACGGCCGCTTATACACGCCCGAGACCGCGGCCGATCCCGGCCTCGCCTTCGTCTTCTTTCACGGCGGCGCGGATTCGGAAATGGTGTTCGACCAGACGCCGGACCACCGCCCCGGCCCGGCCCGGGTGCTGGCGGCCCAGGGCCATCACGTGCTCACCATCAGCTACCCCGGACATTACCCGCCGGGCAACCACTGGGCCGTGCCCATCTCGACGCGCCAGCCCATCTATCTTTTTGACCGCGCCCTGCCCGAAGACGAGGTGTTGGACCGCAACGAGAAATGCACCTTCAACGTGATCCTGGAGGGCGCCGGCGCGCTGGTGGCCGAGAACCTCGGCGGGCGCGACATCATCGCCTGGGGCCATTCCACCGGCGGCCCCATGGCGGCGGCGCTTCACCGGTTCGCGGGGGAAAACAGGGTGATCGGCATCGTCGGGTGGGGCTCCGGCGGGCCCGACGGCTGGCGCAAGCAGTGGCGCGAGGCCACCGGCGCCGAGGGGTACACCGAGTATCCGGTGGGGCACGTGTCGCGCCGTTCGCCCGATACCTACCGGGCGTCGGGCTACGAAGACCCCGCCGACCTCTGCCCTTGGGGTGGGCCCGAGGAATTGTTCCAATGGGCGGAATCGGCGCACCGCTCGCAGATCAAGACCGGGCTGTGCGACAACCAGCACCGGGGCATGGTCGATGCCCTTGAAGCCTGGCCCCGGGCGACCGGCTTGCCTCGCGAAGAGTTCTTCGACCATCTGGTTGACCCGGACCCGGACTGGCTCAGATCCATCGCCGTTCTTCTGCTGGTGGGCGACAACGACAAGGGCCACTGGGTTGCGGGGGAGACACTGGCGGACAAGCGGGAGATGTTCATGGCGGACAAATACCGCGCCGCCGGCGTGAAACGCTGCCACGTGGTTTTGGTCCCGCGCTACGGGCATTTCGGATTCATGGAGCTCCATAACGAGAAATTCGTTTACCTTTGGCTGTGGGCGCTCAACAACGGTTATTTTTACTGATCTTTTAGGTATCGTCTCCGGTGAGGCACGCAAGGAGGCGGAACATGGGGCCGGTCGTCCGGATTGTTGTCGCACTGTTCCTGACCAGCGTTTTCCAGATGGCCCCGGCACGGGCCACGGGCGAGCGCGGCATGTTCGCCACGGCGAGCCACGCGGGCGGAATGATCCAGCTCAGCCAGAGGGGGCGCACGGACAAGGACAGGTGGCAGGAGGAGGAAGAGCGCCGGGTCAAGAAGCGCAAGAGCGAACGCCGCGCCGAACGCGAGAAGTTGGAGCGCGATCGGGCCCGGCGATGGTCCAAGGAACGGCGCCTCAGGATGGACCGGGCGGCGCGGGAACACCTCGAGCGCCAGCGCAAGCAACGCGAGGCGCGGAGCCGCAGCATGGAGGAGGGCTACGAGACCCGGCGGCAGAACCGCCGCCGCGCGCGCCGGGCCCGGCGCCTTAATGCCGACCGTAGCGCGCTTCTCAAGCGCTTTCCCCCCGCCTGGGTCGTCGGCATCATCGAAGGCCGGGTCGAGAAGGGATGGACAGCCGACGCCGTACGTGAGTCCTGGGGCCGGCCCCGTCGGGTTCTCAAGGTCCTGCCAAGCGACGAGGTTTGGGTCTATCCCCGCAAACGGGTTATTTTCGCCGGCGGCGCCGTGCGCCAGGTGGTGGTCGAGCAACCGGCCACGGGCGCCGGGCGTTGACGGAAACGCGCGTGCCGGACCAAGGCTGAAACCGGACTCTTGCGCCGCCAGCCCCGGCTTGCCGCCGGTCGCCGCTTCGGTCAAGATGCGCCAAGGACAAAAAGATCAGTTCGAACCACATTGCGAAGGAGACGGGCCGTGACCGATTGTGTTCTCAAGGGGGCCGCCTGGGGCGCCGTGGCGCTTGGTGCGCTGAGCATTGCCGATCCCGGTTTCGCCGCCGGCGCGGCCGATTACTTCAAGGGCAAGAACGTGACCTATATCGTCGCCACCACGCCGGGCGGGGGCTACGATTTCTATGCCCGGCTGGTCACCAGGCATATGAAGCGGTTCATGGCGGGCACCACTTTCGTGGTGATCAACCGGCCCGGCGCCGGGCATGTGATCGGCGCCAACCTGATCTACCGCGCCAAACCGAACGGGCTCGTCATCGGCACCTTCAACACCGGGCTGATCTACGCCCAGCTGATCGGGCGCAAGGGCATCCGCTTCGATCTCAACGAATTTTCCTGGATCGGCAAGGCCGCGGCCGACCCCCGTATGGTGGCCACCGGCGCCCAGCTCAGGTTCAAGTCGATCGGCGATTTCAGGGGCGGCGGCGCGCCCCATAATTTCGGCGCCTCGGGGATCGGCTCGTCCGCCTATAACGAAGCCGTCATGCTGTCCAACGCCTTCAATCTGAATATCAAGCTGATCCCGGGCTATGGCGGCACGCGATCGCAACTCGGCATCATGCGGGGCGAGCTGGTCGGCATGATGGGCGGACGATCCTCGGTGCGCGGCTTCGTCGATTCGGGCAGGGGGCGCTATGTGCTGCAGATCGGCGGCGTGGCTGTGCCGGGCGTCCCCCAGGCCAAGGACCTGGCCAAAACCGCCGACGCCAAGGCCATCGTCGCCTTGATCGGCTCCCAGGCGGAGTTGGCGCGTTTCACCGCCGGGCCGCCGAAGATGCATAAGGGCCGGCTCGCGGTATTGCGCGATGCCTACCGCAAGGCGCTTGAAAGCAAGGAATTGCGCGCCCAGGCCAAGATCGCCAAGCGGCCCATCGAACCGCTCTATGGCGAGGAGGTGGCCAAGCGGGTCAAGGCTGCCTTCCGCCAGACGCCGGCCACCATCGCCCTTCTCAAGCAGGTGCTGGCCAAGAAGGCGCCGACGGTGCGGGTCAAGAGGACCAAGATCGCCACCCTCACCCCAGACGGGCGCTGGGTGACCTACAAGGACGGCGCGGGGAAGACCGTGAAGTCGAAAATTTCCGGCTCGCGGACCAGGATCACCATCAATGGCAAGAAGGCGAGGCGCAAGGCGCTCAAGGTCGGCATGTCGTGCGACATCACCTATAAGCCCGGCAAGCGCAACGAGCCGACCGTCATGAAATGCAAATAGGGGGACGCGTTCGCGGCCTGCCTCGCCCGGTTAAAGACCGACAAGGCGCTTGACAGACGGCCCCAGCCGTCCCAAGTTGCGCCGCCATTTCAACAACAGGAAGGAGGTGATCGGATGTCTAAACCCTTGGTGAAGGTATTTGCCGCTGCGGCGGTCGTGGGTGGATTGGACGCAAAGACTTCGATCACACTCGCACGATGATCGCTGACAGCAGCGAATAGATGCGCATGGGGCCCGAGAACGCCCCGGCGCCACCAGAAGGTTTCAAACTCGGCGCCCCTTGAGGGGGCGCCTTCATTTTATCGGGCGGCCGCAAATCCGGAAACTCGTGCTATTAATGGCGACAATCCGGCGGCGGGGTTATGCTGCGCCGTTACCTAAGAAAACAAAGGACCCTCCATGCCAACCGAGGCCGAAACCAATCCCGAAATCGATCTGACCGACAAGTTCCTGGTCGACCCCTACCTCAATTGGGCCGAGGGCGAGGGCATTCCCATCCATCTCGATTTCGGCCACGACCTTTTGGCGCTTGAGCTCGGCGACTGGGACCGCTACGAGGCCAAGGGTTGTTTCGCCCATACCCACGGGCGCGGCGATTTCATGGCCAATTACGTGCTCGAGGTCCCCGCCGGCGGCAAGACGCGGCCCATCAAGCACCTCTATGAAGCCTTTTTCTATGTCCTGGCGGGGACCGGTTCGACCACGGTGTGGATGGCCGACGGCACGTCCCGGACCTTCGAATGGGGCCCCAAGGCGGTGTTCGCCATTCCGCTCAACTGCCAATACCAGGTCTTCAACGGCTCGGGCCGGGACCCGGCGCGCCTGTCATGCACCAACGACGCGCCCTTGACCCTCAACCTCTATCACAACGAGGATTTCGTCTTCGCCAACGCGCACACCTTTCCCGAACGCATGGGCGAGACCAACCATTTCGACGGCGAGGGCGATCTCGTGCCGGTCGATCGCGGCGCCAACGTCGCGCCCATCAACCTGTGGGAAACCAACTTCGTCCACGACCTCGGGTCGTTCAAACTTTATGAAATGGACGCCCGGGGCAAGGGGTCGATGACGGTCTCGTTCATCCTGGCCGACGGCACCATGCATGCGCACACGTCGCAAATCCCCAAGGGCCGCTACAAGAAGGCCCACCGGCATGCCGCGGGCACCCATGTGCATGCGGTCACCGGCGAGGGCTATTCCCTGCTCTGGTACGAGGGCGATTCGGAATTCAAGCAGATTCCCTGGCGCCACGGGATCATGTATACGCCGCCATTTTGGATGTTGCATCAGCACTTCAACACCTGCGATACGCCCGCCCGCTACCTCGCCTGCAGCCTCGGCAGCCGCCGCTATCCGTTCATTTCGCTGCGCAAGAAAAGCGCCGAAGGCGGCGGGTCCATCTCCATCCAGGACGGCGGGCGTCAGATCGAATACTTGGACCAGGACCCCCGGGTGCACCGCAAGTGGCTCGAGGCCATCGCCGCCAGTGGCGTGGCATCGGAAATGGGGGACATCTTCGACGAGGATGCGATCATGGCGCTCGCGCCCGAGGCCTTGACCGGGGTGATCTCCACGCCCCGCTCCACCGGCCCCGCGACCTAGCAGTTCTCGCTTCCCGCCAAGACGGCCCGTGGCGCCGGCCGGCCGTGGGTGCCGCGGGGGGCCGCTTTTCCAGCGATTTACCGTGCCCTCCGAGCGGTCTATAGTGATCGGCAAGGGCTTGCGCCTGTCGACCGCGGCGCAAGAGGCATCAACCGAAAACGGTCAGGGAGGTTTACATGGGAACTCATTTCATCAATTGGCGTTTAGCCCTCGCCGCCACGGCGGCACTGGGGGCGGCGGCGTCCCTGGCCCCGGCTTCCGCCGAGGTCTCGTTTAAGGGAAAACGCGTTCAGCTCATTATCGCGTCCAGCGCCGGCGGCGGCACCGACCGTATCGGCCGTCTCGTCTCCCAGTACATGGAGAAGTATCTGCCCGGCAATCCGACCATCGTGATCCGCAACATGGGGTCCGGCGGCGGCAAGATTCGCGCCGCCAACTATCTCATGAACAAGGCTAAACCCGACGGCCTGACCTTCATGCAGAGCGACGGCACGGTGATTGCGCCGGGCACGCTGAGGCGCCGTTCGGCCCGCTACGACCCCAGGAAGTTCGAATATATCGGTTCCCTCAACCGGGGCGGCTCGGTCATGTTCGTGCGCAAGGATGCCCATAAGCGGCTGATGGACAAATCCAAGAAACCGGTGATCGTCGCCGCCATTTCGGGCACCCGTTCTTGGCAGGCCATGCCCATGTGGGGGGCCGAGTTCTTCGGCTGGAACGTGCGTTGGATCCCCGGCTACCGGGGTGTCGGCCAGATGAGCAAGGCACTGCGCCAGGGCGAGATCGACATCTTCGCCACCAACAATGCCTATATCATCGGCCAGCTCCAGGCCGATGGCGTCATCGACCTGCTGGTCCAGGACGGCCAGGTGATCGATGGCAAGGTCTCCCCCCGGCCGTCCTTCAAGAGCGTGCCGGTTTTTACCGACATGCTGAAGAAGGCGAAGATCTCCAAGATCTCCTGGCAGGGCTTTCGTGCGATGACGGCGCCGTCCCAGGTGGACAAGTGGATGGGGCTTCCGCCGGGCACGCCCAAGGCAGTCGTGAAGGTGTATCGCGCGGCTTACAAAAAGTCGGTCAACGACCCCAAATTCCTCGAGATCGGCCGCAAGCAGTTCTCTAAGGAGATCAACTATATCGACGGAGCGACGGTGGCCAAGATGGTCTTTACCGTCAACAGCGCGCCCGCCGCGGCAGTGGATTACGCCGAGAATATGAGGAAGAAATACGGCCTCGCCGCCTTCAAGAAGAAGCGCAAGAAGAAGAAGAAAAAGAAGGCCAAAGGCAGCTGACACCGGGGCTTGATCCCGAACCCAGTCATGGCCGGCGGGCCGCTGGGCCCGCCGGCCTTTCCATGCAGGCCCCATGGTTGATGCCCTTCTGATAGCGATCGGGGAGATCTTCAAGCCCTGGCCCCTGTTCCTGATGCTGATCGGCATCCTGGGGAGTTCATTCTTCGCCGCCCTGCCGGGCATCGGCGTGCTCTTGCTGATCACCATCGTCCTTCCCTTCGCCATAACGCTTGACCCCTACCCGGCGATCGCTTTCCTGTTGGGCATCGGGGCGGTGTCCAACACCGCCAACACCTTTCCGTCGGTGCTGATTGCGGTGCCCGGCAGCGCCGGCTCCCAAGCGACCATCGTCGACGGTTTCCCCATGGCCCAGAAAGGCGAAGCCAATCGGGCCTTCGGCGCCGCCTTCATCGCCTCGCCGCTGGGCGGCATTTTCGGCGCCGGGGTGCTGCTCCTCAGCCTGCCCATCTTAAGACCCCTGGTGTTGAGCTTCGGCTCGCCGGAATTCCTGATGTTGGTGATCTGGGGGCTGTCGGCGGTCGGCGTGCTCAGCGGCACGGCCCCCGTCAAGGGGCTGATCGCCGCCATTTTCGGCGTCCTGGTCTCGACCATCGGCATGGACAACAAGACCGGAATCGAACGCTTTTCCTTCGGCGGGGAATACCTGGTGGACGGGATCAGCCTGATCCTCGTCGGCCTCGGCATCTTCGCGGTGCCCGAGATGATCGCGCTGGCGGTGCGCCGCACCTCCATCGCCGAGACCGAGGGCCTGGGCCATGGCCTGGTGCAGGGCATGCGCGACGTGTTCGAGAACTGGTGGCTGGTGATCCGCTGTTCGCTGATCGGTGTCTGGGTGGGCGTGCTGCCCGGGCTGGGGTCTTCCGTCGCCGATTGGTTCGCCTATGCCCATGCGGTACAGACCGAGAAGAATCCGGAGAATTTCGGCAAGGGCGACGTGCGCGGCGTGATCGCGCCGGAAGCCTCCAACAACGCCAAGGAGGGCGGGGCGCTGATTCCGACCATCGCCTTCGGCATCCCGGGATCGACGTCGCTCGCCTTGATGCTGGTGGCGTTCATTTCCGTCGGAATCACCCCGGGCTCGGCCATGTTGACCACCCAATTGCCCTACACCATGGCCATGATCGTGGTGCTGGTGGTGGCCAACGTGATCGCCGCCGGCCTTGCCCTCGGCGCCGCCAGCCAGTTCGCCAAGCTTTCCCTGATGCCGTTCTACATCATCGTTCCCATGACCCTGATCCTTTGCGTCTCGGCCTCCTACGCGGCCCATTACGTGTGGTGGGACGTCCTGACCTTCCTCTCCTTTTCGGTGCTGGGCTATTTCATGAAACTGTTCGACTGGCCGCGCCCGCCGCTCTTAGTGGCGGTGGTTCTGGGCGGGCAGCTGGAGGGGTATCTCTGGCTTTCCAACGCGCGCTACGGCTGGACCTGGCTGCTCCAGCCCGGCGTGCTGGCCATCCTTCTATTGGTGATCGTCACCCTGGTGGTGCCCATCTACAAGCGGTTGCGCCGCGGCCAAGGCGTGCGCGGGGAGGCGGTGGAGCCGCTCAGCCGGGCCCATCGTTGGGGCGATATCGGCTTCCTCGTGTTGCTGATGGGTCTGTTGGCGGCGGCGGCCATGGTCAGTGACGATTGGGCCCTGCGCGCGTCGCTGATGATCTTCTGCCTGGCCGGGGTCGGGATTCCCCTGAGCCTCGGCCAGATCGTCATCCATGGCCGCGCCATCGCGTCCCGCTCCCGGGACCTGGCGCCGCCCCTCGATTGGGCCAAGGCGGCGGTGGAAACCAACCGGACCGTCATTGCCCTATTGTGGCTGGCCGCGCTTTGCGCCGGGGTCTATTTGATCGGTTTTCACCTCACCGCCGCCGCCTATGCCATCATCTTCGTCCGCGTCTATGGCGGCAGCTGGCGCGAGGCCCTGATCATCGCCGGCCTCGGCGAACTCTTCGTCATCACCGTGTTCGACTGGCTCTTGAAGGTGTTCTGGCCGGTGCCGTTCCTCTTCGAGCCCTTCATCGAGGGCTGGATCTAACCGGGTATCGGCGGGGAGAGGAAGGACAATCTTGACTATGAAAAACGCCATTGACATCCAGCGGGTCGATCATCTGGGCATCCGCGTCGCCCATGAGGCGCGCGCCATGGCCTTTTACGCCCGCCTGGGATTCTCGGTGATCAAGCGGGTCGAATTCGACGCCGTGGTGATCATCCGCAACGCCGCCGGGGTCGAGATCAACCTGGTGGTCAATGCCGATGAGGACCGCGCCGGGGAAAACGTGTTGATGGACATCGACGCCAAGCATGCCGGCATCACCCATGTGGCGCTCGGCGTCGCCTCCATGAAGGAGACCATCGCCGCGCTCGACGCAATGGGCATAGAGATCACCCAGGGCCCGGTCATGTTCGGCGGCGACGGCCATGTTTCCGTCTTCATCCGCGATCCCGACCTGAACGTCATCGAGTTGCGGGCGCGGGAGGAGCACCCCGATCAAATCGAAGGGCTCGAAATGTACGACCCCGAAGGCTAGGGCGCGCTAATTCTCGGCGACCAGGGCGGCCGCGATCTTTTCCCGGAAGGCGGCCGGCATGGCCACCGATGTTCGTGTCTCGAGGTCGAAAAAAACCTCCACCACCTGCTGGTTGGCGTAGAGTTCGCCGTTCTCGGCGTCGGTCAGGCGCTGCCGGTAGGTGACGCTCTTGGTGCCCAGCTTGACGAAGGCGGTTTCCACCTTGATGAGGCTGCCGGCGATGACCTCGCGGACGAAATCCGTCGCGGTATGGGCGACCACGGTGACCGCGCCCTCGGCGTGCATGGCCTCGAAGGTGATGCCGATTCGGGCCCAGGCGTGGAAACTGGAATCGTCGAAGGCGTGGGCATAGTAGCGCACGTTCATATGCCCGAGATGATCGCAAAGCGCTGGAAAAACGACGCCGCGGTGGGTTTCCATCCATTGGCCCATGAGGCGATCCTGCTGTTCCGGTTGGTCGGACGGAGGAGCATAATGGCCGCCGCCTGCCAGGGAAAGCGGCAAACCCACCTCGCTCGCGATGCGGCATCTCTGTCGGCCTGCAGGCAGTACCTTGCCCACGCCCCGGCCAGTCCGGCGGCGGCATTGTGGGACCGGCGCCTGGCCAGGGCATTTTCCACTGGCGCCGACCGGCGCGGCGATGTTTAAATAGGTCCGACGTTTATCGAAGATCCAAAGGGAGCATTTGGTCGCCGATGGCGAGATTTCGTATTGCGATCCTCAAGGGGTTTGCGCCGGCGGCGCTGGCGCTGGTGCTGGTTGCCGGGCCCACCGGGGGGGTTTTTGCCGCTCCCGGGCAGATCCACGTGGTCAAGAGCGCCGGCGCCGCCCTGCGTGCCGCGCCCAGCACCAAGGCGGAGGTGATCGGCCGTCTTGTTGGCGGCGACCGCGTCATGGAGTTCGAAATCCGGGGCGGTTGGTTGAGGGTGCAGCAGATGGGCCGGGTCGCGCCCGAGGGTTGGGTGCATGGCGCACTGGTCGAGCCCGAACCGCGGCTGCCGGTGGTAAAGGCCCCACCGCGGCCCGAATCCGAGGATCCGACGCGCCCGCCGCCACGCCGAGCCGCCGCCCCGGGCGATGGTTTCGTGGTAACCCACAGGGCCCGCCGCCGAAGCCTTGCGCGGCATATTAGACTGATCCGCGTGGGGTGGGTGCGGCATTGGCGGCGGCCCCATCACGCTTTCCGCGTCCATCGAGGGAGGATCCACCGGGACCATCAGAAGCGTCTGCGTCCTCGATTTCGGCGTAATGAACGGCCCCACGGCGCCGCATGTGGCCAACGCCGGCACCCCGGTTCATGTCTTCGAGCGCGATCGGTCCCGCGGCCCTAGGGGCGACCGCAGTCATGCCGGCCATCAAGACCATTGAACAGGTCTAATCGGCCCGGCACTCAGGGGGCCTTGGTCCCACTACCTATTCGGACACAGCGCGGACACGGGCCCAACCTCAACATACTCAACCACGCTGAGCCCCTAATTAATAATGGTGCCGGCGCACGGACTCGAACCGCGGACCTGACGCTTACAAGGCGTCTGCTCTACCAACTGAGCTACGCCGGCACGGCGCGCAATGGCGATCAAGGGAAAATAGCGGTGCGCCGCCATGGCGGCAAGGGGCCTTGGCGGGGATGCATCGGGCGCCGCATCGGGGTAACATCAGGCGCGCGGCCCGAGCCGCGGGTATTGGAGCACGAAACATGGAGTACCTGGGGCTAGCCGGGGCGTGGAAAAAATTCGAGGGCTTCGCCATCTCGGAGCCGATGGTCACGGTTTTGATCGTCTTGGGCGTGGCGGTGGTTTTAGTCCTGGCGTTCAACTGGCTGGCCAAGAGGTGAAGGACCCGTCCCCCGCTTACGGCCACCACGGGTTGCGGTGAGCACACCGCGTGCCATTTAACTGTCCCCGCGGTGAAATCACTTGTAATTCGAGGGGGCCATGCAAATATCAATACCGTGACGGCTCCGCGGCCGATTTAGCGAATGTCCATCCCCCCAAGGGCGGGTAAATCCTTTTTCTGAATTTGTTGTGCGATCTTTCACCCCGGGCGCAGGCGCGTTCCGGGCTCTACTCACTAATGAAAGCAAGACTATGACAACAGGTATTGTGAAATTTTTTAATGCGACGCGCGGCTTCGGCTTCATCGAGCCGGAAGACGGCTCAAAGGACGCTTTTGTCCACATTTCCGCTGTTGAGCGCGCCGGACTGAGTTTTCTTAGCGAAGGGCAGAAGGTCTCCTACGAGCTTCAGCCCGGACAGAACGGCAAATCTTCCGCCGAGAACCTGACCGTT
>SMUX01330393.1_pt1 | contig 11101 bp, 8 predicted proteins | sample 2456431 | NCBI WGS metagenome assembly SMUX01 (sample SAMN11095930, study PRJNA526329) | marine sediment metagenome | biome: Marine sediment; feature: Surficial sediment; material: Deep marine sediment; isolation source: Hadal surficial sediment | place: Pacific Ocean | collected 2014-11 | depth 0-1... | reverse complement strand
TTTCTACCTCGTCTGCACCAACTTGTCCTGCACCATCAATGACAACTTCCTTGTATATTTGAGGTGAAACAATTACCTCTCCAAACATTTTTCCCAAGAGATCAAGTGAGTCAACCAAAGCAAGGTTAATCAGGGCAGTTGCGTCACAGACGACAATCATAGGGCATGTTGTTTCTTGATTTGTTGAGAAAGCAATTTCTCAAGCATTTTTCCGCTTTTTTCCCACTCTTCGTCGGTATCTGATAAATCTATCCCCGCATCGTATACCATTTGGATAAAACGTTGAATCGGTATTTTAAGCCTCTTTGCTCCTTGAGATACCGTCATTTTATCTTTTCGGATTAGAGCTAGAATTACCCTCAGATTTCCCTCTTTTTTGTTCATCATCTTTGCCTTCGCCCCTCATTTGTTTAATCTCAAAGACAATATCATTCAATGTCATGTGTGCGAATAGTTGCTCACGTTCGTTGGTATAGTTGCCATAGCCTTTTGTGAATTGGCTAATAAAGCGGGTCGTATCAGCAACACCGATTGCTTTGCACAACACTTGGATTGCTTCCGCTTCAATCGCAATGCGAACCTGACTTTTGCTATCAAGTGGGCGTTGTATGCTACAGGAGTCGAGATAGATTTTCATATCACGCTTCTGCCTTCGCCTTCAACCGATGCAGCAAGTTCAGCGCGTCAAGCGGCGTCATCTGATTGAGTTCTATCTGCCGGAGTTCCTCGACGATTGGATGGGTTTTCGAGGTGAATAGCGCAAGCTGAAGAGCATCGCCTTGGAATGTCGATCGCGATACCTTACTGCGGGGGCGTGGCATTCTAGGAACGGCTTTCGGCGGGCGATCTGCCTTTCCACCTTCGACACTGAGGTTATGCTGCTCAAGCACCGCTAAAATCTGTTGTGCCCGTTCAATCACATGCTGTGGCAATCCGGCAAGCCGCGCAACATGGATACCGTAACTCTGATCTGTTCCGCCCTCCACAACTTTTCGCAAGAAGGTAATCATCTCTCCATCTTCATGGATGGCGACGTTGTAATTTTTGACCTGTTTGTACTTGCCCGCAAGCTCAATGAGTTCATGATAATGGGTTGCGAATAACGTTTTTGCGCCGATCCGCTTCTCGTCAAGGATGTACTCTGCGACTGCCCACGCAATGCTCAATCCGTCAAATGTACTGGTGCCGCGCCCAATTTCGTCGAGAATGATTAAGCTCTTGCGAGTCGCATTGTTTAGGATATTCGCGGTTTCGTTCATCTCAACAAGAAAGGTGCTCTGTCCCATCACGAGGTTATCCGACGCGCCGACGCGGGTGAAGATTCGATCCACGACGCCGATCTTCGCCGCTGACGCCGCCACGAAGCTGCCCATCTGAGACATCAGTGTAATCAGTGCTGTCTGACGCAGGAACGTACTTTTCCCACTCATATTCGGACCAGTGATAACGTGCATTTGATGTTCACGGCAATTCAATTCTGTGTCGTTAGGGACAAACCCCTCTTGAGTAAAAAGGCGTTCAACAACGGAGTGACGGCCATTGCGAATGATGATTTCGTCACTCTCATCGACAATCGGTTTTGCGTAGTCGTACTTCGACGCGACGTAAGCCAAGTTAGCGATCACGTCAATCGTCGCAATCACCGAAGCCGCTTTCTGGATACGCTCCGTCTCTTTTGCAACTTGGATACGATTTTCACAGAATAGGTCATATTCAAGCGATTCAATCCCCTCCTGCGCGTTGAGAATCTGCGACTCCCGCTCCTTGAGGTCTTCAGTGATGAATCGCTCGGCATTTACTAACGTTTGTTTACAAGTGTAGTGCTCGGGAATGAATTGGAGATTCGCTTTGGTAACCTCGATGTAGTAGCCAAAGACTTTGTTGAATCCGATCTTGAGTGATGTGATTCCGGTCTTTTCGCGCTCCTGCCGTTGAAGCGACGCAATCCAGTCTTTTCCCTGCCCCGTAATTTCACGAAGTTCGTCTAGCTCTTCGTTGTAACCGTCGCGGATTAAGCCGCCCTCGCGTACACTGGTCGGCGGGTCTGAACAGATGGCGGCATCAATCAAGTCTGCCAACTCTGTCAACGGGTCAAGTGATTCGTTTAAGGTTTTCAGTAACGAGGTTTCGCAATCTTGAAGCTGTTCCTTAATTGGTGGAATAAAATACAACGAATCTTTTAAAGCAATCAAATCACGCGCATTCGCAGATCCCAAGCTGATTCGCGAGATTAGACGCTCCATGTCATACATTCTATTGAGTGATTCTCGCAATTCTTCCTGTAAATCAATTCGATCTTTTAATTCTTCGACGGCACTTAATCGTGCATTAATCTGGTCCGGTTGCCGGAGTGGTTTTAGGATCCATTGACGCAGCTTTCTTGCCCCCATCGGCGTTGTTGTGTTATCTATCACTTCTAGCAACGTGCCTTTTGACGACCCATCGCGAATAGACGCTGTCAACTCTAAATTCCGTTGCGTGTCCGCATCCAAAATCATGAAGTCGGAAATCATGTAAGTATGGAGGGTGAGAATATGTTCAACCTCCTGCTTTTGCGTTTCGTTCAGATAGTAAATCAACGCGCCGGCAGCACAGATCGCCGCAGGCATATGTTCGCATCCGAAGCCTTCAAGCGAGAGCGTTTTGAAATGTTGAAGAAGTTCAGATCGCGCGGTGTCATGTTCGAAACGCCATTCGGGAAGGAAGTTCGCTACAGCTTTCAAATCGACTCTGAGACGTTCGAGCATCACCTGATCATCGAACGATTCGGAGAAAAGGCATTCCTTCGGACCAAACCGATAGAGTTCTGCCCAAAGCTTTGTGAAATCTGCCAACTCAGTTACAGTGAACTCGCCTGTTGACAAATCTACGATGGCCAAACCGTAGGCCTCTTTGAGTTGATAAATTGCGACGAGGTAGTTGTTCTCCTTCTGATCGAGCACTTTCGGATCGGTGAGCGTTCCCGGCGTCACAATCCGAACAACATCACGCTTGACAAGTCTATTCTCGTCTCTCGCTTGTTTAGCATCTTCGATCTGTTCAAGGATTGCGACTTTATAACCTGCCTTCACCAACTTGTAGAGATACGAGTCAAGCGCATGATGTGGGATGCCAGCCATAGGTGGAGCGGCTTCTTTTTGATTTTTGTGGCTTCTGGCTGTCAACGTAATTTCAAGCACCCTTGAAATCAATTCAGCGTCCTCGTAAAATGCTTCGTAGAAATCTCCAACGCGACAGAGCAGGATGGCGTCTGGATTCTGACTTTTGACCTGTTTGTATCGCTCCATTAACGAAGGTTCTGTGTTTTTGGCCATTGTTTACCTCTTTTCAATCATCTTCGCGATACGAGTTTGATTTCTGTTGTGTGTTTCATTATGATTTTTCCTCTATTCTCGGACGCGCATTGTCCGCCAAATGCTCTAAACTTATAGGCAGAATTCGCAGAACTTATAGTCTATTTAACAGTACAGTTTAATTTAAGAATGCTTATTCGAGAATCGATGCCAAAGGTACATGACGAGTACGCCTAGAGCACTACCTGCGCCGTCAGCAATCCAATCGTAGACGTCTGCAGATCGCCCTGGTACAAAGGACTGATGCCATTCGTCACTCGCACCGAATAAGACAGCTACGGACAGGCCGACAATCCAGGGAAAACCGGGGAAAACTTGGGGTGAAGCTTTCACAAGCATCCACGCTAATAAAAAACCTAGCACAGCATATTCAATCGAATGCAAGAATTTGTCACTTAATATCCCACTGGATTGAGGTACGGGCGGATGGGAAAAGGAGGAGAAGAGAAAAATAAGCACCATATATAGTAATGGCGGTAACCCATATTTTAGCAATCGCAGAATTTAACTCCTCTCAAGCATTTATTTGGATAGCACAATAGATTGCTGGCAAAAATTGATTATACCAATTCAGATTTTTCATTTCAAGTTTTTTTGGAACGGAGATCAGATGCCAGTTATGTTTTCAACCTCCTCTTTTGTCTGTTAATGCTTTCCTTCCCGCTTCTAATGTATTGATAATTGCATCAGCATCATAGACGCAGCCACCCCATGTTCCTCCGCTAATGCTTTGAAGTGCCGCCCACAAACGTGTATCGTCTGGGAGCATCTCGTCGGGGGCGAGGTCTGGACGCGGAGGTCGTTCTGCCAGAATACGTGCGCCTTCTTCTGGGCTGAAAAGATTATTGCCATGACCGACCAGATCAACGCTTCCTTCGAGACGATTTCGATCGATGATGATTTGGATGGTGTCCCCGTTGATGACCTTGCCGATGGGACCGCCTGCTAACGCTTCGGGGCCGATGTGTCCGATGCACGCGCCAGTCGATACACCAGAAAACCGTGCATCGGTGATCAACGCAACATGTTTTCCGAACGAGAGATACTTCAGCGCAGCGGTAATCTGGTAAACCTCCTCCATGCCACTACCCATTGGCCCACGGCAACAGAGTACCATCACATCACCGGGTTTAATCTGATTTTCACCCTTCGTCTTGATTGCTTGGATGGCGTCTTGCTCACGGATAAAAACTCGTGCGGGGCCAGTTATTCGATAGACGCCGTCAGAATCAACGACACTGGGGTCGATTGCCGTACTCTTAATAACAGAACCTTCCGGCGCAAGATTACCACTTGGGAATGTAACCGTGCTCGTTAATCCACACGCTTTCGCGGTTTCAGGGTTCATAATCACGTCGTCAGGATTGACTCCATCCCGCTCAAGAAGCACGCCCTGTAAGCGTTTGCGGCGATCGGATTTTTCCCACCAGTCGAGATTTCGTCCGAGCGGCTGGCCTGAAACGGTCATAACATTTTCGTTTAGCAGACCTAACGCTCGGAGGTGTAGCATCACTTCGGGAACACCGCCAGCGAGAAAAACCCGGACGGTCGGATGCCCTACAGGCCCATTAGGTAGCACGTCAACGAGCCGGGGTACCTGCCGGTTAATCTCAACCCAATCTTCAACGGTTGGGCGTTCTAATCCGGTAGCATGAGCGGTGGCGGGGATGTGCAACAACAGGTTGGTCGAGCCACCGAAAGCGGCATGAACGACCATCGCATTACGAATGGCTTCATCTGTCAAGATGGTCGATGTTGTAATGTTTTTCGTTTCGAGGTTGATGAGCGCACGGGCAGAACGCTTCGCCATGTCAAGCCAAATCTCCTGGCCGGAAGGTGCGAGCGCAGAATGCGGAAGTGTCATTCCTAACGCTTCGGCGACAACTTGTGAAGTTGCAGCTGTCCCTAGAAACTGGCACCCACCTCCGGGTGTTGCACATGCTCTGCACCCGAGATCTGCAGCATCCTGCAAAGAGATTTTACCGTGAGCGAAACGCGCACCGATTGACTGAATCTTTCCCGCATCTTCGCCTTCTGTGGGAGGCAAGGTGACACCGCCGGGAACGAGGATACACGGGAGTTCTCGCATCGAAGCGAGAGCCATTGTCATTGCAGGCAAACCTTTATCGCAGGTGGCAATCCCCATGACTCCTTTGCGCGTCGGCAGAGATCGGATAAGGCGGCGAAAGATCTGTGCGGCGTCATTGCGATAGGCAAGGCTATCCATCATGCCGACAGTGCCCTGTGTTCGTCCATCACACGGATCAGAACAGTATCCTGCGAAAGGGATTGTACCGAGGGCTTTAAATTCGTGTGCCGCCGCTTGCATCAGCAAACCGACCTCCCAATGTCCGGTGTGGTAGCCAAGCGCGATCGGCGTGCCATCTGGCGCGCGGATACCTCCCTGTGTACTGAGTATGAGAAACTCTTTCCGATTCAATTCAGCAGCCCTCCACCCCATACCAGCATTGTGGCTCATTCCGAAGAGATCGCCGCTAGGCAGATTGAGCAGCATTTCTTCCGTGAAGGGTAGACTCCCTTCCGGCCCAGGGGCGTTGGTTTGGAGGTCATAGATTGAGGAGTCGCGAGAATCGAGGATTTCGCCGAAACCGATTATTCTGTTAGAAGCCATCTGTTGTTTTCCCTTTGTTAGGTGTTATATTATTTTAGAATTGGAAAGTCCTAATGTCATTCTGAGCTTTTGGCGAAGAATCTAGATCTTTTACTCGTCTCCGGACTCGACTCCCGCTCAAGATGACATGTCAAATTAGAAACAGTATTAGGTGCTGAATATTGGTGCAAAAATATTCGGGAGTTTGGCGTGGGTTATGAACAAACTTGACGACTGTCAAGATGTGCGTTTATTTCAAACAATTCGGAGATGTCTTAGGAAAGCTTGTAGATATAACATGACGCCCTGCTACAAAAATAAGTTGAAGAATTGAGGGCAATAGAATGGACAAAATGTTAAAGAAAGTTGGAACCCATTGTGGGATTTGGGTGTGCATTATAAACATAAACCCCAGCCTCAATAAGCACTTGACCAAAAATCTTAGCCCCTTTTTTGATTTCCATGCCCTTTAGATTTCAGACACCGTTGGGGTAAATTTGCAAACCTTCCGTTTGAGTACTGGCAAAGTGATTTGGCGAGTCGTGGATTTGATCGCGAAAAGGAGTAAAGACAATATGGAAAAATGGAATGGCGTTTCATGGGTATATTGGGCAGAAGGTTCGACCCCGATTGATGAACGTGAACTCGTCAAACGTTTTCAAAAGGGGGAAACGGAGGTTTTTAATGGTCTCGTCATCAAATACCAAAGTCGAATCTACAATCTGGTTTATAAATACGTTCCGAATTCAGAAATAGCAAAAGATTTGTGCCAGGAAGTATTCATCAAAGCATTTCGATCACTACCCGGTTTTAAGCGTGAATCAGCATTTTATAGCTGGATCTATCGGATTGCAATTAACCTCTGTATCGACTTTCTGCGGAAGCAAAATCGGCGCCAAATACTATCCCTTGATGAACTGCCCACTTCTCCTAACGATGAGATCCCACTTAACGATGCCAAGCCAATTCCGCCAGATCGGGCTGAAACAAATGAACTCGGGCTAATCATCGGCAAAGCTGTCAACCAACTCCCTCCTGGACAACGGCGTGTCTTTAATCTTCGCTATCAAGAGGGACTTCAACTGAAAGAAATTGCTGCCCGTTTAGATCGATCTGAAGGGACCATCAAAGCGCATCTTTATCATGCGCATCAGCGTCTCCAAACCCTCTTGCTGCCTTATCTGAAGAATGAGCCGTTAGAGTGGGCGGTTAATGCCTAATCTGTGAGCCATGATGGATGCTTGTTGATGCCAAGTGACTTCTACCAGATAGGATACCATCTTCTTCAGTTCTTGTCTATATCTTTCGCCATCTGCAAAACTCTTGTCTACTCTTTCCAACTCGTTCCCATCTATGGGAATGCTCTCCCAGCGCCCTACAGCCATTCATCTTTCATTTTCGATGAGTCGTCCCTTTTTCTTCCAGTTTCCATTTCAATTGCATCGTCAACGGCGGAATCAACGATGCCTGCTCTAATAGATCTGGATTTGCAAAAGCGGCATCAGGCGTGCCGTCGAAGATCAATTCTCCATTGCTGAGTAACAATACCCGATCCGCGTAGTTTAACGTCAGTTGGGCGTCATGTGTGCCGAAGATGACTGTTTTGTTTTGGCTTCTCATACTCGCGCAAAGTACACGCATAAAATCTTGGAGGTGCTGGAAATCTTGTCCGGTTGTAGGTTCGTCAAGCAGAAGCAGGTTTGGCTGGAGAGAAAAGATTGCTGCAACGGCTGTGCGTTGACGTTGCCCTCGTGAAAGAGCGTAAGGTGCTTCCGATTGGAGATTAACAAGATCGAACGTTGACAGTGCTTCATCGACTTGAGTTTGGATCTCCTGTCGAGACAGTTTGAGATTTTTTGGGCCAAAAGCCACTTCATCGGACACAGTTTCGGCTTGCAACAGCAGGTCTGGATTTTGAAAGACAATGCCGACTTTTCCTGCGAGATGATGGGGTTTCCGACGCTTGATATCCTCGTCTTCGATGAATATCTTCCCGGCAGAAGGTCGCAGTAGTGCTGTCATCAACAAGAGCAAGGTTGTTTTACCAGAACCGTTAGCCCCCATAATCGCAACCACTTCGCCGCGTCTAATCTGAAACGAGACGGTTTTCAAAGCATCGACAACGGTTCTTGGATAGCGGAACGTAAGCTCTTGGATGCGAACTGATAATTTGTTTGGCGTGGCATGTGAAGCGTGAGACGTGAAACGTGGTGAAATTGATACTTGACTGGCTGGCGCGTCTAGTCGCTGAAAGAGTTGTAAGGCGGATGTGAGGGTCAGCGGGCGATCAGGTAGTCCAATCTGTTCTGCCAATTCAGCCAGTTCAGGCACTTGAACACCCAACTGACGATGTAATGTGAGATCGAGAAAAGCCTCATCCCTTGGTAAATCTTGGATGAGTTGACCTTCGCTCAGGAGCCACACTCGGCTGCATAGTGGAGCGACATCGTTGATTTGGTGAGCGGCGAGAATCACCGTAATCTGCTCGTTCCCACGCTCTGCGTGGGAACGTCGGTTCAACCGCCCGACAATTTCGAGGATGTCAAGGGTTGACTGCGGATCGAGATGACTTGTTGGTTCATCGAGTAGGAGAATTTGGGGGCGCATCGCACACAGGCAGGCAAGGGCGACACGTTGCTTTTCCCCGCCGGATAGCGTGGCGATTTGGCGATGGCGAAAGCTGGAAAGTCTTACCTGTTCCAAAGCGGTATCAATCCGTCGATCAATTTCATGCGCTGGCACGCCGAGGTTCTCTAGACCGAATGCAATTTCATCCTCAACGATTGTGCAGAAAAGTTGATCATCGGGGTTTTGAAATAACAGGCCAACGTGTTGACACGTTACCGCCAGCGGTTGGTCGGCGATGTTCGCGCCGTTAATCTGAACACGACCGGATAGCTGCCCACCTGAAGCGTGCGGAATCAAGCCGTTCAAACTCCGCAAAAGTGTCGATTTACCACAGCCTGTTGGCCCCATCAGGAGGATAAATTCTCCCGGCTCGACCCTGACGTTTATGCTCTGTAGGGTTGGTTTATCTCGACTCGGATAAGTAAAGCTGAGATTTTCGATCTCGATGCATCCCATTATCTGTTCTGAAAATAGACTTGTAGGACTTACGCAATTGAACCGACCAACCCTCAGATTGTAGGTCAGGTTTCTGCGCGAGGTTCTTCCTCCCACCCGCAGGGCATACCTGACACGGACGGCTTTACGACACGAAGCGGGGGTGTCCAAAGCCATCGTTGGCGACGTGGCTACGGGCTGGAATCTCTGCCCGATCCGGAATGATGAGATCGATCGCTGGAGTGTTCTCGATGACTGTGCCATCGCCAACACGAACATTTTTTCCCATCCGAATTTTACCGGGGTTGACGGACTCGCTTCTAACGGTACCAATCACAACCGACGAACCGATATGGCAGTCCGTGCCGATTTCCACAAAACCATCGATTTCCGTGTTGGTTCCGATAGAGGATTCATCCCCGATTCGCACAGGACCCAATAAACTTGCGTCAGTGCCGATCGTCACAAAATCACCGATAATCGGATGCCGCTGTTTCACCTTCACACTTAACCCTCCAAGTGTACAAGGATAAATGACGCAACCTGAACCAATCACGCCAGTCTGTCCGGTGGTAATACCACGGTGAGGGTGCTCTAGGAAGTTCGCGTCACCGATACGTGTTTCGGGATGGAGGTCAGCCTGATAATAACGCCCACCGAGTTCCGAGATTGCACGTGGCAGTAACGGCACAGGCATCCGATATAGGTCAGAATTATCCGCGACAGGTCCCGCTTTAGTCAAGGCGTGGGCAACATCGTGATAGAAAAGCACTCGCCAACCGGGAAAGGTGCTCACAACGAGTTGCATTTGATAGTCAAAAGCAAACGCCAAATCTAGCTTTCTCAGAAAACTCCGATAGGACTCAAAATCTCGCTGCACAATCGCATGGTCTATCTGGGCGATAAGGTTCAATTCTGCGAGTTTTTCGCCGGGAAGTCCTTTATGAAGGAGATAGGCGTCCCATACGGAAGGATCTTTCAAAGAGGCGAAGCGATTCCACAGCGCACGTTCCTTCAAATGGGGCAGTTCCCAAAGCAAGGCAAATGTTGCTCCCAGCGCGAGATCTTCTACCTGTGTTTCATCAGCAACCGCCAAAAAGGATTGTGCGATAAAAGCGTAAAGCTGATCGGCAACTTCTTCGATGGCTTCGGCAAGGTCATGTGTCTGTTGCCGCGGGGCCGGGGCATTATGCGATCCGGGGGCGACACATTCTAATAGGTTGCCCAATACGGTCTCTAAGATGTCTCGATTGACAAAGCCTCGTCCAGAACGCAGAGAGAGAACCTCCCGGCTGATACTATCGATACGCAATACCCTGAGTTCGTCCGGGGTGTAGATTGGACGGAGGCGTTCAAGTGTCCAACTCAACAACGGTTGTTTCCGACTTTCGTAAGATGAATCAAAGAGTGTGGTTTCGATCATAATTGTTCTATGCCTGAACTCGTGCAAGTTTCTCTTTCAACTATATGCCTATCCCTTATAGGGTAGTTTTAGAACTTGGATTTCCGATTCTATTGCTTCAAATTCGGGGTCTTTATGAACAAGCACTGCATCTAACATTTCTGCTGCCGCAGCAATCCATGCATCTGCGAATGAAAGGCGGTACTGTGCCTTGAATCCACCTGCTAAACGTCCTAATTCAGGTGAAGATTCTAAGCGATTTAGGGGGAGTTCGCGGAGAAGTCCATCTTGTTCTTCAGCAATAGATATTCCTTGTTCTTGCCAAGTAATGTAATAGATTTCCATAAATGATGCAAAGACAACGGTTAACTCGATAATCTGATCTTCCGCTTGAGAAATTAGCTCATCAACAATGTCTGCTCCATCTTCATCTTCAAGATAGCATATCAGTGCGGACGTATCTAAGACGTATCGATTATCAGCCATGATCTTCCTCGAGTTTGCGGTCAGCAGCTAGCTTTTCCCACAAACGGAGCCCTTTAGCAGAACCTCTCAGTTTTTTTCGTGCTTCAGCTAACTTCATCCTTTTCTGTTCTGCACCTTGGGCAAAAAGGATCGTTACCTCAGATGGTTTAATATTGTCTGGAATCGTCTCTAACACATGGATTTTTT
>SMUX01218536.1_pt1 | contig 11101 bp, 4 predicted proteins | sample 2456431 | NCBI WGS metagenome assembly SMUX01 (sample SAMN11095930, study PRJNA526329) | marine sediment metagenome | biome: Marine sediment; feature: Surficial sediment; material: Deep marine sediment; isolation source: Hadal surficial sediment | place: Pacific Ocean | collected 2014-11 | depth 0-1... | reverse complement strand
CCCTCGCGGCGCTCGTCGTGGACCCGGGTCTCGAAGCCGTGCATGGCGATCTGGCGGACCACGGTGTTGAGCATGTCCTCGACCTTGGAGGCGAGCATGATCTTGCGCCGCGCCGGCGTGGCCTCGGCCTTGAGCAGGGCCTGAAAGGTCAGCATCTCGCCGAACACCGAGGCGGTCTCGGCGAGGGTCAGCGGCGTGTTCGCCATCAGGTGCCCGCGCGGCCCGGCGAGCACCTGATGGACGCCGTGGCCGAGCTCGTGGGCGAGCGTCATGACGTCGCGGGTGCGGCCCTGGTAGTTGAGCAGCAGGTAAGGGTGCGCGCTGGGCACGGTGGGATGGGCGAAGGCCCCCGGCGCCTTGCCGGCGCGCAAGGGGGCATCGATCCAGGGCCGCTCGAAGAACGCGCGCCCGACCTCGGCGAGCGGCTCGGAAAAGGCGGCGTAGGCGTCGAGCACGGTCGCCCGCGCCTGGTCCCAGGGGATCAGCCGGTCCTGGTCCTCGGGCAGCGGCGCGTTGCGGTCCCAATAGGGCAACTGTTCGACCCCGAACCACTTGGCCTTGAGCGCGTAGTAGCGGTGCGCGAGCCGCGGATAGGCGGCGCGCACGGCGGCGGCCAGGGCCTCGACCACCGCGTCCTCGACCAGGTTCTCCAGGTTGCGCGAGGATACCGGGCGCGCATAGCCGCGCCAGCCGTCCTCGATCTCCTTGTCCTTGGCGAGTGTGTTGGTGATCAGTGCGAAGCCGCGCAGGTTCTCGCCCAGCACCCGGCCGAGCGACTCGGCCGCCGCCTCGCGGACCTTGGGGTCGCGGTCGGTCATCTTGTTGAGGATCTCGGCGCTGGTCAGGGAGACATCGTCGAGCGGAAAGCGCAGCGCCGCCATGTTCTCGTCGAACAGCCGGATCCAGGCGGCGCGTCCGACCACGTGCTTCTCGTGCAGCAGGCGCTCCAGCTCGTCGCTGAGATCGTACGCGCGCGAGGCCCGCAAGTCGCGCAGCCAGGGCCCGTAGTGGGCCAGCGCCGGCGCCGTCATCTTTTCCTTGAGATCTGGCTCGTCGAGCCGGTTGAGCTCGAGGGTGAAGAACAGGATTTGGGCCGAAATGTCGGTCGCGCGCTCTTGGATGCCCTGGTAGAAGCGGCCGATCTCGGGATCGCTCATGTCGCCGGCGTAGACCAACTGGGCGTAGCTGCCGGCCCGGCCGAGGGTTTCCTGAAGCGCCTCGTAGGCCGCGATGGCGGCGCCCAGGGCGGCGCCGTCGAGCCCGGAAAGCTGGCCCTCGTAGCGGCCGCGAAAGGCCTCGGCCTCGGCCGCGCAGCGATCGAGGTCGTCCTTCAGTTCCCTGGAATCCGGGCCCGGGTAGAGGTCGCTCAGATCCCAGGACGGTAGGGCGCCCAGGTCGTCCGGCCGGGCGGCCGCCGTGTCTCCGTCGTTCGCCATGGTACCGCACTCCTTGACCGCCAGCGATATAGACGGACATAACTGTTAGGCCAAGGACCAAATGTGCACGGAGGCGGTGGCCGCGGCCGCCGATCGGGGACCAAAGATCATGGACTACAGCCGTTGGCAGAGCCTACCGGCTATGTTCTTCGAACAGGCCGAGGCCCGCGCGACGCGCGATTTTCTTTGGGCCAAGCGCGACGGCGCCTACCACCCGATCACCTGGGGCACGGCGGCGCAGGCGGTCAAGGACCTGTCGCGCGGCCTGCGCGCGCTCGGCCTGGAGCCGGGCGAGCGGGTCGTGCTGCTGTCCGAGAACCGGCCCGAATGGCTGATCGGCGATGTCGCGATCATGGCTGCGGGCGGGGTCACGGTGCCGGCCTATACCACCAACACCGTGGCCGACAACAACCACATCTTGACCAATAGCGGCGCGCGTGGCGCCATCGTCTCGACTCGGGCGCTCGCCAAGCAGCTGCTGCCCGCGGCGCTGGAAACGTCCGACTGCGAATGGGTGATCTCGATCGAGGAGCTCGGCCAAGGCCCGAGCGGGCCGACCGAGTTCCACACCTGGGCCGGGGTCCTGGAGCGCGGCGCCGCGCAGCCCGACGATGTCGCCGAGGTCGTGGCCCGGGCCACGCGCCGCGACACCGCCTGTTTCATCTACACCTCGGGCACCGGCGGCGTGCCCAAGGGCGTGATCCTCAGCCACGGCGCCATCCTGTGCAACTGCATGGGCGCCTACTACCTACTCGAGCAGCTCGGCCTGGGCGACGAGGTGTTCCTGTCGTTCCTGCCGCTGTCCCACTCCTACGAGCACACCGCCGGGCAGTTCTTCCCGATCTCCATCGGTGCCGAGATCTATTACGCTGACGGGGCCGACCAGTTGCTGACCAACCTGGGCGAGGCCCGGCCGACCATCATGACCGCAGTGCCCCGGCTCTATGAATCCATGTATCAGCGCATCCTGCGCGGGGTCGCGAAGCAGGGCGGCCTCAAGGCGCGGCTGTTCCACCTGGCCCTCGATCTGGGCCGCAAGCGCTACGCCGACCCGGCCAGCCTCAACCCCTGGGAGCGGCTGCTGGACCGCCTGACCGACCGGCTGGTGCGCGACAAGATACGGGGGCGCTTCGGCGGCCGCCTCAAGGCCATGGTCTCCGGCGGCGCCGCCCTCAACCCGGACATCGGCATCTTCTTCGACGCGCTCGGCCTGTGCGTGCTCCAAGGCTACGGCCAGACCGAAGCGGCGCCGGTGATTTCCGCCAACCCGCCCGGCAGGATCAAGATGCACACGGTCGGCCCGCCGCTGCGCGGGGTCGAGGTCAAGATCGCCGAGGACGGCGAGATCCTGGTGCGCGGCGAGTTGGTCATGGACGGCTACTGGCGCAACGAGACGGCGACCGCCGAGGCCTTGCAGGATGGCTGGCTGCACAGCGGCGACATCGGCGAGCTCGACGAGGACGGCTTCCTCCGCATCACCGACCGCAAGAAGGACATCATCGTGCTGTCCGGCGGCGACAACGTCTCGCCGGCACGCGTCGAGGGCTTCCTGTCCATCGAGGCCGAGATTCAGCAAGCCATGGTCATTGGCGACGCGCGCCCGCACCTGGTCGCGATCCTGGTGCCGGACGAGGAGTTCCTCGCCGAGTTCGCCCGCGAACACGGCAAGGACCCGGACTTGGCGGCCCTGGCCGATGACCCGGAGCTGCGGGCCGCGCTCTCGGAAGCGGTGGAGCGGGTCAACCAAGGGCTCTCACCGCTCGAGCGGGTGCGCCGCTTCACCCTGGCGCGCGCGCCGTTCACGGTCGAGAACCAGATGATGACCCCGACCCTCAAGATCCGGCGCCACGCGATTCAGGCCGCTTATGGCGAGGAAATCGAGGCCCTATATTGAACGGATAAGAAAAATATCCGCATAAAGTCAACAATACGGGTTGCATCACACATTTACACTAAAATCACCATAATTTATTTTAAGTGATAATGGTTTTTATATTTATAATACACGTGTTTCTCGAATTTTATGCCCTATTTTTCACAGCCTATTAATATTCAATACATAAACTGCCTTCCGAAGTCACTCCCTCTCAGCGGCGCTTGGTGTGCGTTCGCTGGTGGGGGCCATTCGATGGGGCAGACGGGCCCGCCTCGAACCCCGGTTGGGCCCGGTGGTGCGGCGCGCCAGCGGAATGGGAGTCGTAGTTGAGTCACTCGAACGGATCGGCCCCGGGCACCCACATGGGGCCCGTCACCCTGACCGGGGTTGGCCTGACCCAGGCGGCGCTCGAGCGCCTGCACCATTTCCACAAGTACTTCATCGACGGCGTGCGCAGCGGCCGCCGTCTGGTGCTGCGCAGGTGCGATCTCAAGGGCCTGAACTTCACCGACATGGACCTGAGGGACTCGGAACTGCTGTCCTGCAATCTCAGCAAGGCGACGCTGCTGCGCACCAACTTCCGCTTCGCCAAGCTCGCCGGAGTCAACTTCAAGGACGCCGATCTGCGCGGGGCCAACTTCGAGAAGGCCCGCCTTCAGGCCGCGGTCTTCGAGGGCGCCGATCTGACCGGCGCCAAGCTCGACGGCGCGGACCTGCGCGAATGCGCCTTCGTGAACGCGAAGACCAACGAGGTCGGAAACGCCACCGCCGCCAGCTTTCGGGGCGCGACTCTGCGCGGCACCGACTTGGCCAACAGCAAGCTCAAGAACGCCAACTTCAACGGCGCCATGCTGGACGGCACCAACCTGGTCAACGCGGACATGCGCGCGACCAGCTTCCAGGGCGCCGAGCTCATCAACGCCAAACTCAGTGGCGCGCGCCTGGCCGACGCCGACCTGCGCGGCGCCTCGCTCGGCGATACCGACCTTTCGACCATCGATTTGAGTACGGCAGTGACCGCCACCTTGACCGGCATCACCGACCAATGGCTGCGGGACAAGCTCAAGGCCCACAAGACCTGGGTGGCCAGCGGTGGCAAGGAAGGCGAGCGCGTCGAATTCATCGGCCTCGACCTCAGCGGCCGCGACCTCTCCGGCGCCATCCTGGCCGCGGCCAGCTTCGAAGCCACGACCCTGGTCGGCGCCAATCTCTCCGGCGCCCTGCTCGCCGCCGCCAACCTGCGCGGCGCCAACCTTCTGCGCGCCAATCTGGCGGGCGCCGACTTGCGCGGCGCCGACCTCCTGGACACCAACTTGCGCGATGCCGACTTTACCGACTGCAAGACCGGTACCCTGCCGGGCACCGCGCTCATGACCCTGCTCAAGCAGGCGGTCTAAGCTTGGGCGCCGCCACCCCGCCCGGCCGCCGCGCCAGCGCCGGGCACCCGCTTCGAACGAGACAACAAGCGAATCCGCGCCGAAAACCTGCGTCCCGTCCAAATATTTTTTCGCACTTATACTGATGCACGGTGGTTTTTTTACTCTACTGTCACCTATGATTCTCGACGCTTTCGACAAACCCCGTAGTAAATAAATTCCGCTTTTCTTAATCAATGTCCCTTTCAATGTCCCGTGGATAAGAAGGCTCCGCCGGAGCGCGCCGAACGCCACTGCCGCGTGGCGGGCGGCCCACTGGCCGGAGAGATTGCGGGGAGAAGGAACCAGGATGCCGGATGGAGATCGCCCGAGGCGCGACCGGGGCCCGCAGGTCATGAGCGGCCGGCGCCTGACCCAGCCGGCCCTGGATCGGCTGCAGGCCCTGCACCTGCAGTTCGTCCGCGGCGTGCGCAACGGCCGCCGGATGGTGCTGCGCCGCTGCGATCTGAGCGGGCTCGACCTCTCCGGCATGGACCTGACCGGGGCCGAGTTGCTGGCCTGCGACTTCAGCCGGGCCAGGCTCCGCAATACCAAACTGCGCCTGGCGCGGCTCTACGCCGCCAATTTCGATGGCGCCAAGCTGATTGGCGCGGACCTGGAGAAAGCCGACCTGCGCGCCGCCGCCTTCGAGCACGCCGATCTGACCGACGCCACGCTTTTAGGCGCCGACCTGCGCGATTGCGCTTTCATCAACGAAAAGACCAACGCGCTCAGCGCGGCGATTTCGAGCAGCTTCCGGGCCGCGACCCTGCGCGGCACCAACCTGTCGAACAGCAAGCTCAAGAGTGCCATTTTCAACGTCGCGGTGCTGGACCGGGTCGACTTCAGTCACGCCGACATGCGCGAGACCCGCTTTCAGGGCGCCGAGTTCAACCATGCCAAACTGACCGGCGCCCGGCTGGCCGACGCCGATTTGCGCGGCGCCTCCTTCATCGAGACCGACCTCACCAACATCGATCTCTCGCGGACCCGCGTCGCCAGCACCAAAGGGGTCACCGAGCAGTCGATCCGTGAGGCCATCGGCGCGCATTTGAAATGGATCGAGAGCGGCGCCCGAACCGGCGAGCGGGCGGTGTTCACCGGCATGGACCTGAGCCGCATGAACTTCAGCGGCGCCAACCTAGCCGCGGCCCACTTCGAGGCCGCGACGCTGGTCGATGCCGACTTTTCCGGCGCCATGCTGGCCGCCGCCAACCTGCGCGGCGCCAACCTGCTGGGCGCCAGTCTGCGCGGCGCCGATTTGCGCGGCGCCGACCTCCTGGACACCAACATGCGCCGGGCCGACTTTTCCGATTGCAAGACCGGCACCCTGCCCGGCACCGCGCTCATGACCCTGCTCAAGCAGGCGGTCTGACCCGGGCGCGGGGACCGGCGTCGAGGAATTCCGCCGCCGGCCGGCCTGGCCGTATGGGTTCGATTGGTGCCGATTCGGCATCGCAAACGAACGATCTCATACGCCCGCACCCGCGTTCTTGTGGGATTCTTGCGAATCCCGTCCGGCCCCTGCGTCCGCGATTGCCGACGCGGCCCCCAAAGGTTAAAATCTTATCCGACGAGTCGCCTATTTCGCCCAGGGAGCGCCCCGAGATGTCGCTTGCCACCGTCCGTCTCGACGACAAGTACGCGCTCGAAACCGGCCGCGTCTTTCTGACCGGCACCCAGGCGCTGGTGCGCCTGCCGATCATGCAGCGCCAGCGCGACGCCGCGGCCGGGCTCAAGACCGGCTGTTTCATCTCCGGCTACCGCGGCTCGCCGCTGGGTGGGCTCGACCAGCAGCTCTGGCAGGCGCGGCCGTTCCTGGAGCGCAACCACATCCACTTCCGCCCGGGCGTCAATGAAGACCTGGCCGCGACCGCGATCTGGGGCAGCCAGCAGGGCGACATCTTCGGCGACAGCGACTACGACGGCGCCTTCGCCATGTGGTACGCCAAGGGCCCGGGCGTCGACCGCTCCGGCGACGTGCTGCGCCACGGCAACGCCGCCGGCTCGGCCCGCCACGGCGGTGTGCTGCTGCTGGCCGGCGACGACCATACCGCCAAGTCCTCGACCACCGCGCACCAGTGCGAATACGCCTTCATGGACGCCATGATCCCGGTGCTCAACCCGGCCGGCGTGCAGGAGTTCCTCGACCTCGGCCTCTATGGCTGGGCGATGAGCCGCTATTCCGGCTGCTGGATCGGCTTCAAGGTCATCGCCGAGACCGTCGACAGCTCGGCCAGCGTCCACGTCGACCCGCAGCGGGTCGAGATCGTCACGCCGGACGATTTCGAGATGCCACCGGGCGGGCTCAACATCCGCTGGCCGGACCAGCCGCTCGAGCAGGAGGAGCGGCTGCACCGCTACAAGATCCACGCCGCGCTCGCCTTCGCCCACGCCAACAAGCTCGACCGGGTGGTGGTCGATTCGCCCAAACGCCGCTTCGGCATCGTCACCGCCGGCAAGTCCTACCTCGACGTGCGTCAGGCGCTCGAAGACCTGGGCATCGACGAGGCCCTGGCCGCCGAGATCGGCCTTTCGGTCTACAAGGTCGCCATGACCTGGCCGCTGGAGCGCGCCGGCCTGCGCGCCTTCGCCGAGGGCCTCGAGGAGATCCTCGTGGTCGAGGAGAAGCGCGCGGTGATGGAGAACCAGATCAAGGAGCAGCTCTACAACTGGCGCGCCGACGTGCGGCCGCGGGTGATCGGCAAGTACGACGAGAACGGCGAGTGGATCCTGCCCTCGATCAACGAGCTGACCCCGGCCGGCATCGCCCGCGTCATCGCCAGGCGCATCGCGCGCTTCCACTCGAGCGAACGCGTCGAGCAGCGGCTGCGCTTCCTGGTCGAAAAAGAAGAGGCGCTCGGCGCCGGTACCGCCAAGCTTCAACGCATCCCCTATTTCTGCTCCGGCTGCCCGCACAACACCTCGACCAAGGTGCCCGAGGGCAGCCGCGCGCTGGCCGGCATCGGCTGCCACTACATGGCGATCTGGATGGACCGCGAGACCGAGACCTTCACCCAGATGGGCGGCGAGGGCGTGCCCTGGATCGGCCAGACGCCGTTCAGCAAGACCGAGCACGTGTTCGTCAACCTGGGCGATGGGACCTACTTCCACTCCGGCATCATGGCGGTGCGCGCCTGCGTGGCGGCGGACGTCAACATCACCTTCAAGGTGCTCTACAACGACGCCGTCGCCATGACCGGCGGCCAGCCCATGGACGGGCCGCTCGACCCGGCGATGATCTCGCGTCAGCTCCACGCGGAAGGGGTCGGCAAGATCGTCGTGGTCAGCGACGAGCCCGAGAAGTATCCGATCGGCACCTCATGGGCGCCCGGCGTCACGGTCCGCCACCGCGACGATCTGGACCGGGTGCAGAAGACCCTGCGCGCGATCCCCGGGGTCACCGTGCTGATCTACGACCAGACCTGCGCCGCGGAGAAACGGCGCCGGCGCAAGCGCGGGCTCTACCCGGACCCGCCCAAACGGGCGTTCATCAACGATCTGGTCTGCGAGGGCTGCGGCGACTGCTCGCTCGCCTCCAACTGCCTCTCGGTCACCCCCCTGGAGACCGAGTTCGGCCGCAAGCGCGTCATCGACCAGTCGTCCTGCAACAAGGACTATTCCTGCGTCAACGGCTTCTGCCCCAGCTTCGTGACCGTGCACGGCGGCCAGTTGCGCCGCCCCGACGCCGATAGCTCGGGCGCCACGGGCACGCAGACGCCTTGGGAGGCGCTGCCCGAACCGAAGCTGCCCGCGCTCGATGCGCCCTACGGCATCCTGGTGACCGGAGTCGGCGGCACCGGCGTAATCACCATCGGCGCGCTGATCGGCATGGCGGCGCATCTCGAGGGCAAGGGCTGTTCGGTGCTCGACATGGCCGGCCTGGCCCAGAAAGGCGGCGCCGTGGTCAGCCACGTGCGCCTCGCGCCGACGCCCGAAGACATCCACGCGGTGCGCATTTCCGCCGGCGGGGCACGCCTGGTGCTGGGTTGCGATCTGGTGGTGGCGGCCGGCTTCGATACCCTGGCCAAGATGCAGGCGGGCGCCAGCTACGCCATCATCAACAGCCACCAGACCGTGACCGGCGATTTCACCCGCGATCCGGACCTGGAGTTCCCGGGTGCGCAGATGCACGACCTCATCGCCGCCGCGGTTGGCCCGGAGCAGGCCGAGTTCCTCGACGCCACGCGCCTGGCCACGGCGCTGCTCGGCAACTCGATCGCGACCAATCTGTTCATGGTCGGCTACGCCTGGCAGAAGGGCCTGATCCCGCTGTCGCTGGAGGCCCTCGAGCGCGCCATCGAGCTCAACGGGGTCGCGGTCGAGGCCAACAAGGCGGCGCTGCTCTGGGGCCGCCGCGCGGCCCACGACCTGGCCGCCGTCGAGGCCCTGGCCAAGCCCCACGAGGAACCGGCCAGCCACCACCTCTCCGCCGATCTCGACGAGCTGGTGGCGCGCCGCGTAAGCTTCCTCACCGACTACCAGGACGCCGCTTACGCCGCCCGCTACCAGGGGCTGGTGGAGCGCGTCCGCACAGCCGAGGCGGCACGCGCGCCGGGCCGGAGCGGACTGGCCGAGGCGGTCGCGCGCTACTACTTCAAGCTGCTCGCCTACAAGGACGAATACGAGGTCGCGCGGCTGTTCGCGGCGCCGGAGTTCGCCGCCAAGCTGCGCCAGCAGTTCGAGGGCGACTACAAGCTGCACTTCCACCTGGCGCCGCCCTTGGGCGCCCGCCGCGACCCGGACACGGGCCACCTGATCAAACGCGAGTTCGGCCCCTGGATGCTGCCGGTGATGAAAATTCTCGCGCGCCTGCGCGGCCTGCGCGGCACCGCCTTCGACCCCTTCGGCCGCTCGGCCGAGCGGCGGCGCGAGCGCCAGCTGATCGCCGACTACGAAGCCCTGATGGACGAGGTGCTGGCCGGGCTCGATGGCGACAGCCACGCGCTCGCCGTCGCGCTGGCCTCGGTGCCCGAGGGCATCCGCGGCTTCGGCCACGTCAAGGAACGCCACCTCGAAGTCGCCGAGGCGCACCAAAAGCAACTGCTGCAAGCCTTCCGCAACCCCGAAACCCGCAAGACCGCGGCGGAGTAGCGGGCCTGGGCCACAGAATCGGTCGTTAGAGCGCTATGAATTGATCCTTTCGATCTTTGGGTGGATCGCTGTAAACTTCCCGAGAAACAAGGAAACGACCTCGCGTGGCTGAGAAATCGAAGGCCTCGACTGCCTCCAAGCGGCGCACCTCGGCGCGCCGTGCCAAACGTGATGTCCGCGTAAACCCCGCCTATTTCACGTCACTGACAGTCGAGAACATCCGCTGCTTTGGCCCACCGCAGCGGCTTGATCTCGCTGATGAAAACGGACACCCGGCGCAATGGACCGTAATTTTGGGAGACAACGGAGTCGGAAAGACGACGCTTCTACAATGCTTCGTAGCGTTTGAGATCACCGTACCTTGGTTTGGGCCTGATAACGTGGAACAACTAAGAAACCCATTGTCGTTCCCTTTCTATTCGGGAGAACATATTCGAACTGGTTCCGATGAAAATGTGAAATTTACAGCCGAGGTTTGTTGGGGCAATAAAATTGGACAAAGAACAGGCAAAATCTATACGGAAAAATTAGACGTGCTTATATACCACCATAACGGGAAAAAACTCGGTATGTTGTGGTCCAAACCCCAAGAAAATCATGACCTGGAGTGTTATGCATATGGCGCCGCACGAAGCATGGGTGCCGGAACAATTGCAGACTCCGACGATGACAGTCGCACGCTTAGTTTGTTCGACGAAAATGCGGAACTTCGAAATGCGGAAGAGTGGTTGCTGAGGACCGATTACGCGGCCAGCAAGAAATCGGATATCCAGGCAGAAGCCAGATCGCGAGCGAAGTTAATCCGACGCGTGTTGATCGATTTACTTCCCGATGTCGATGACATTCGATTCCCCACGCCCAAGGACGTAGACGCCGGTCCGCGCGTCGAGTTCCACACACCCTATGGCTGGGTGCCGATCCGCCGATTGGGGCTGGGGTACAAAACTTTGATCGCCTGGATGGTCGACTTCGCCAGCCGACTGTTCGAACGCTATCCGGAGTCGCCCAATCCCTTGGCCGAGCCGGCCGTCTGCCTGGTGGACGAGATCGATTTGCATCTCCATCCGAAATGGCAGCGGACCATCATGCAGTATTTGACCAAGCGGTTCCCGAATACGCAGTTCATCGTGACCGCCCATAGTCCGCTCATCGTTCAAGCGGCGGTGGACGCCAATATCGCGATTCTCCGGCGCGAAGGCGATCACGTCGTGATCGACCAATCCTTCAAAGCCATTCACGGCTGGCGCATCGATCAGGTCTTGACCAGCGATCTCTTCGGG
>SMUX01007722.1_pt1 | contig 11102 bp, 6 predicted proteins | sample 2456431 | NCBI WGS metagenome assembly SMUX01 (sample SAMN11095930, study PRJNA526329) | marine sediment metagenome | biome: Marine sediment; feature: Surficial sediment; material: Deep marine sediment; isolation source: Hadal surficial sediment | place: Pacific Ocean | collected 2014-11 | depth 0-1... | reverse complement strand
CGCGGGGTTTGGGTTCTGGGCCTTCGGTTTGACTCTCATTTACACGCTTCCGACCGGCCTTATCGTGCTTCGTAAGCTCTGGCATTCCAGAGCCAAGCTTGTGACAACCATCGCCACGTTTTCGCTGGGTGCACTGCCCTGGACACTTGAGGGTGCCAGGCGCGGATTCGATCCGTTCTTAAGCGAACTCCTGGGTGAGGCGGTATCCGGGGCCTCCACCGGCGGTCTATCATCCGTCCTGGAGCATGCGGTCAACCTGCTGCTTTTGGGTCCAACGGTCATCTTCGGCTTGCGCGCGCCGTGGTCTGTCGAGCTGATCGCTGCGCCGCTCGCCCCAATCGTGCTGATCTTCTGGCTGGCCGTGCTCGCGTACGGAGTGTCCAGGCTCAGGGCGCAAGCAGAAGATCGCGTAGGGCGTTGGATGCTCGCCGGAGTCATGGCTGCACTTGTGGCCGGGTTTCTGCTGACGCCCTTCGGCGCAGATCCGTCGGGTCGCTATTTTTTGCCTCTCGCGGTCCCGCTCGCGCTTTTCGCTGGAGATTTGTTTACCGAGCCGCGCCTCGTGCGCGCCGGCAGATGGGCCTATGCGGCGTTGGGCCTGGTCCTGATCTTCAACCTGTGGGGAAACATCCAGGCCGCGATCGAAAATCCTCCCGGCATTACCACTCAATTCGATCCGGTAGCCCGAGTGGATCACTCTTACCTGTCGGAGTTGGTCGAGTTCTTAGAAGCTGAAGGAGAATGGACCGGATATTCGAATTACTGGGTAGCCTACCCGCTGGCATTTGTGTCAGACGAACGGCTTATCTATACCCCAAGGCTGCCCTACCATACGGACTTTCGATATACGGATCGCGATGACCGGTATGCACCGTATGGAGCGATCGTGGCTCAAAGCTCATCAACCGCCTACATCACGACGAATTTCCCTGAGCTGAATCAAACTCTGCGGGATCGCATGCTCCGGCGCCAAATTGAATTCGAAGAGACGACCATCGGACCCTATACCGTCTTTTATGGCCTTTCAGAACCGGTGAGTCCAGACCAACTCGGAGTGTACTTGAGGCCGTGAGCTTTCGGCGGTTGGTTCCCACAGTGACCGTCCTGGCAGTTTTTGCGATGGCGCTCCGCTTTTCGATCGGACCCGATACCTACTGGCACCTTCGAGCGGGGGATTGGATCCTCACTGAAGGAAGCATTCTGAAGGTCGATCCATTTTCGTTGACCCGATTCGGCAGTGAATGGATTTACCCTGGATGGCTGGCCCAGATTGCACTGATCGCGGTTTACCAGCTGCTTGGCTTTCCGGGTCTCAATCTATTGACGGCCCTGGTCGTGGCCGCGGCCTTCGGCTTTCTCTGGTCGACCATGCAAGGACGGCCACTGCTGCGTGCCTCTGTGTTGCTGCTTGCCGCCACAAGTTCCGCGGTCTATTGGTCGGCACGGCCACACATATTCACTTTTCTCTTCACCGCCGCGACGCTGTGGGGCCTTGCCAAATTTTGGCGCGGTGGCTCCCGCGTGATCTGGCTGCTTCCGGTGCTGACGGCGGTCTGGGCGAACGTGCATGGGGGATTCGTGATCCCGATTCTCCTGATTGGGCTCGAACTGCTGGCCGGCGTGATTGGTCTGCTGCTGCCTAAACTGCGCATAGCCATATCTGGCAAAGGGGGCGATAGGGAACCGGACGGCGACCGCGCCCCGATAGCGGGCAGTGGGATCCAACCGGAGGCTGCGCTCGTTGACGAAGGCAGTGGCACGGGACCTGGCGACGAGATCCGCGATCTCGCGCCCCGATCCGACGCGGAACCGGATCGAAATGCGGGAAGGTTGAAAACACTGGCAGGGGTGGGATTGGCGAGTGCGGCCGCTATTGTCATCAATCCATTTGGTCTGGACATGTTCGGCTACCCTCTGCGAACGCTCTCCATTGGAGTACTGCAGGATTTTATCCAGGAGTGGCAGTCCCCGAACTTTCACCAAATTGAGGTCCAGCCTTTTCTTTGGCTGCTGCTCCTCGTGCTGGCGGCCACGGCCATTTCTCCCAAACGCCCCACCGCAATCGAGCTTATTCACGTCGGCCTATTTGCTTACCTGGGCTTCTTGGCCGCGCGCAATATTGCTCTATTTGCATTGGTGGCGGCGCCAGTGCTGAGTCGCCATCTCAACGCGATCCTGTCTAAATGGCTTCCGCCACGTAGCAGCGGGCAGGAACTGCCCGCCCGGCTGACGCGGCCGCTCAACGGGGTTTTGCTGGCTCTCATCGCGTTTGCTGCTCTCGTCAAAGGCGCGTTGCCGCTCTCCAGCCAGTTTAACGAGAAGACGATCGCGGAGAACATGCCGGCCCGGGCGGTGGACTATATTCGCGTCAACCGGCCCGAGGGGCCTCTGTGGAATTCCTATAACTGGGGAGGCTACGTACTCTGGCGCCTGTACCCGGAGTACCTCAGTTTCGTGGATGGGAGGACAGACCTCTTCGATGACGCAATCCTCGAGGAATACCTCGATGTCTGGCGCGGAAGGGATGGCTGGCAGGACGCGCTGGACCGGTGGAGAATCCGAACCGTACTCGTCGAGACGGAGGCGCCCCTCGCCCGTGAGCTCCTGAGTGAGGGCTGGATTGCAGTGTATGCCGATGATCAGGCCACTGTATTCACAGGCCCAAACTAGGGCACTGAGTTTTGTTGCCCATGGCAAATGCGACTCGGCGGCCAGGTGAACCTTCCGAAACACCGCGCATCGCGGTCGCGGTGATGATCCGGGATCTGAACGCGAGGGATTTAAATAAATTGAACGGCGTCTTGCAGGCCGGGACCCCCGGCGCGCCTAATTCGGTTCGGCACGTATGGGCTCGGGTACGGAGCATACTTTTCGATCTGAATGGCTTGACGAGGTCCCGAGATCCCGGAGTGTCCAAATTCGAGGGGCCACGCATTCTCCCAAGCCAATGACACCGCCCCCCAACTATGGGACAAGCGAACTGCCCGAGTCGGGAACGGCAATAGGCCGAATGCCGCTCTTGCTCGCACTTGGGGCGATCGCGACCTACAGCGTCATGGCGCTGCTAGTGTTATCGACACACGACTGGGATCCGCAAGCATTCGTCCTACAAAGACCTGCCGATGTCCCTTTCTCGCGTGCATGGGGGATTGGATACGATGGCCAGTTTTCTTACGCCATCGCGCTGGATCCGATCGGAGCCGAAGGGAGCGAGTCATTCGACAGGCCTGCCTATCGTTACATGCGGATCGTGTATCCGATCGCGGCCAGGATTCTTGCATTGGGGATCCCGGAACTAATCCCATGGTCGCTGCTAGCGCTCAATATTCTGGTGGCGGGCGCCACCGCCTGGCTGCTGGCCGATCAGGCCGGCGTGAGGGCAGGCGCCGTTTGGGTGGTGCTTATTTTGTTGCTCTCTTTGAACTACATGATCGGAATCCGACTCGATCTCAACGAGCCGCTGGCCATTCTCCTGTCAATTAGCGGGCTTTGGTTCCATAAACGTCAGAAGCCGGCACTGGCCGCGGCGGCATTTGCACTGGCCGGCCTGACGAAGGAAGTTTTCCTCACCTTTCCGGTGGCGGTCGCCATCTACGAAATCACTCAGCGGAATTTCAAGGTAGCTACGCTTCTACTTTTGGGAAGCACCCTCCCTTATCTGGCGTGGTCGGCGGCCATCACCCAATGGCTGGGAACTTCGCCGTTTTCCTATTCTCTGTCGAAACCTAGCCTGGTCCTTCTCGCCGGCATTCGCCGCCTCCAGCCGATCGAAGCCCAGATCATCGTTACGATCTGGGCGATTGGGCCAGCGATCCTGGCGGCTCTGGCAGCCGCATGGAAATCGGTTCGTGAATGGCCGCGATCGCCCAGCCTCGTGGCCTGGCTGATCCTGGTTAACGTGGCCTTGCTGGTCACCCTTCCGGTCGAGAGCTGGGCAGATCCGCTGGCAATCCTGCGTCTGGCACTGGGCGCGCTCGTGGCCGGTTTGTTATGGCTTTCGCAAGTTAAGCCACGCCTGCTGCCCTACGTCGCGGCCATCTGGATCCCCTCCATTCTTATCGCGTTCCTCCTACCCGGCTTGTTGATATAGAGGCGTGAGCGAACCGGCCGACCGTCACGAAGATCTCCTCCGGCTAGGACTCCTCGCCGTTGTTCGCTTTCTGTCCCTCGCCGCGCTTCCCATCGACGCGATTCTAGGTTACGGCGATTACCTGCACTTCTTTAATTTGGCCGAGTTCTCTGCTCTCGGGGCCGGCCTTCCATGGCTTGGGCACTGGGTGGAGTTTCCTCCGCTGTTCCCGTACCTATCCCTGGGGATCCATCGCGCAGCAGGCGGATCGCAGCACACCTACGCCTACCTGCTTGCGCTCACCATGCTGGCCTTCGATCTGGGCAACCTGTGGCTGGTCGGATCTATCTCCAAGAAGCTCTGGGATCCACGCAAAGCAAGGCTGATCGCGTGGGTGTACATGGGGTACCTGACCATTCCCGCCTTCGGCTGGTGGACATTCGAACCCATGGCAGTCACCTTCCTGTTGTGGGCGGTTTACGCCGTGTATCAGGCGAAACCCTATCTAACCGGCCTGGCCGCAGGCCTGGGAGCGCTCACCAAATTCGTTCCGGTGATCCCGCTGGTTCTCGTCTGGCGCTACAGACCCCGCAGGGAGGCCTTAATCGCCTCCGGGCTAACGGCCGCACTTCTGATAGTTTCGCTCGCTCCGTTCTTCGCGGCCGAGCCGGAGATGGCTTCCGCCTCGCTCCGCTCACAAGCTTCGAAGGGATCGTGGGAGACGGTGTGGGCGCTGATTGACGGAAATGAGCGTACGGGTGTGTTTGGAGCGTTAGAGGAGCGACAGGATCCAAAAATGGCCTATGTGCCAAGAGGAAATCCTGCGGTGGTGCCCACGTGGATCCCGGCCATGATCGCGCTCGGTCTCGGGGGATGGGCGGTGGTCCGGGCGCAAAGCGCGCTCCCGCGGGCGCGGACTGCGCTGCTAGGCCTGCTTCTGTGCCTCGTTTTTCTGGCGTCGCCGGGATGGAGTCCGCAGTGGCTGGCCTATCTCATTCCGGTTGTGTTGTTGAGTCTGGCCATGCGTCGCGCGGCCCTATTTTCATTCAGCCTGGCATTGGTCACGCTGCTTGAGTGGCCGATCCTGTTATCCAGAGGGCGATTCGATCTGCTGGCCCTGCCTGTCCTGCTTCGGACACTGCTGATAATTCTGCTTGCATTTGAGCTTTGGAAGGTTGCGCGGAAGAGCGCCTGATGGTGAGTCGTCCGCTGTGGATGCAGGTTGTCACGGGACTGGCTGTGATCGGCGTGCTGGTTGCACTCACCATTGCAAATTTCCGATTTGCGGAGCAGTTCCCTGGTGGCAATGATTTCCTTGGACGCTGGATGGGTGCGCGCTTCTGGGTGCGGGAAGGAATCAGTCCTTACGATCCGCAGGTGGGCCGAGCGAGCCAGCAATTGATCTACGGGAGGGCGGTGGATCGTGAAGCCGGCGAGGACATTCAGGATTTCCTCTATCCGTTTCCCGCCATGGTCTTCTTTGCTCCGTTCGGAGCACTCCCATACACTTTGGCGCGCGCAATCTGGATGACGATTTTGGAGGTCAGCCTTCCGATTCTGGCATTGATGGGAATCGCCCTTGCGGATTGGAAGCCCCGCCGCGCGGTGCTTGTCTCCTTGCTGTTCTTCTCCGTGTTCTGGTATCACGGAACGCGGGCGGTCATCGTTGGACAGTTCGCGGTCATTGAGGCTCTGCTCATGGTAGGCGCGCTGCTTGCGATCAAGCGCGGGAGCGATCCGTTGGCGGGGATCTTGCTTGGCCTCTCGATTGCAAAACCGCAGATGGCGGTGCTTTTTATACCATTCGTTTTGTTGTGGGCGGCTTGGGCCCGGCGGTGGCCGATCGTCGTCTGGGGGGTTGGCACGATCACAGGGCTGCTCGCGGTTTCGGTGCTGCTGATTCCGGATTGGCCAGTCATGTGGTTACGCCAACTGCTTGAGCACCCGACCTACACTTATATCGGATCGCCGGTCGAAATCCTGGCCGATGCGTTCCCGAGTATGTCGGGGGTGATTGCGGTCGCAATGGGAGGGGCCCTGACGCTGTATTTGTTTTGGGAGTGGGCAAAAGCGGCCGGCAAGGCCGACCGCTGGTTCCAATGGGCCGCAGCGCTGACTATCGTGGTCACAAACTTGGTCGCATTTCGAACTGCCACAACCAACTACGTCGTGCTGCTGCCTGCGCTCTGTCTTATCTTCTCGGTCTTGACCGACCGATGGCGAGCGAAAGGCGATGTAGTTGTTTTGCTCGCGATGGTAGCCCTTCTGTTTGGCCTATGGGGGCTCTTTCTCACTACTATCGAAGGCAACGTTGAGAGTCCCCTCATGTACCTGCCGGTTCCAATTTTGACTCTCTTCGGGCTCTGGTGGGCGCGATGGTGGGCGATCCGCGCCATACGGCTCTCCCAATGAGGCTGAGGCCCAACAGCATCTGGAGCAAGGCCATTGTCGTCATGGCGCTGGCCTGGTTTGTAGTGGTGATCGTTGCTTATTATGCGGTCCATAAACCGTTGGGTTTAGCTCAGATCAACGCACTGCGTGACCTGGCGTTGATCCTCTTGGGATGGCTAAGTGCGGTCGCCCTGGCAAATCTTCTGGGATGGGCCGTCTTTCGGAAGTTTCCGAACCTGGCGAGCGCCGAGCGAATGTCGTTGCAGATCGGCCTTGGGTTCGGGATCATCGCCACCGGTGGGTTAGCTCTCGGGTTGGCAGGGGCCGCCTCGGAATGGCTCCTTTGGCCGCTCTTGCTGCTCCCGCTCCCGATCTCGCTCTATCGGCTCCGACGAGACCTGCGAGATCTCCGTCGACCGTCGAATCGCTGGTTGGCCATTTTCGTTGGCCTGGCCCTCGTCCTCATCGTGATTCGTGCGCTTGCACCGCCCACCGCATGGGATTCACTCGTTTACCACCTAACGGGCCCCAAACTCTATCAGGAGGCGGGCCGGATTCACCACGATATTGATCTTGCATATCTTGGTTTTCCCAAGGTCGGATCAATGTTGTTCCTGCTGGGGCTCCAGCTCGCCGGTCCGGAACTCGCACAGCTCTTTCACGCGACCTTCTTCGTGATGACGGTGGTTTTGACCTCAGGACTGGTTCGCACTGCGGCCCCCGGCCGGGGTTGGTTGGCGGTGGCCATCCTGGTCGCAGTACCGTCCGGGGCTCTGCTGGCAGGCTGGGCCTATGTCGATTGGATTGCGGCCTTCGCCGCCCTCGCCAGCTACATCCTGATTCGTGCGTGGGATTCCGAGAAAATCGATCGTGTCTTGATTCTGGCTAGTTTCTATGCCGCGCTTGCTTTGAATACCAAATACACATCGGTCTGGCTCGTGATGGGGCTCAGTTTGGTCGTCCTTCTGCGCGGTCGCTCCATTCGGCGCTGGGGGGCATTTCTCCTTGGGACAGCGGCCTTTGTGGCTCCCTTCCTGCTCACGAACCTGATGTTGACCGGAAATCCCGTTTATCCGTTCTTTCTTGATGGCATCTACTGGGACGATCACCGTGCATTCTGGTTCGGCCGTTTCGGAACCGGCCTGAGTCTCCCCGAGCTATTTGCAGCCCCATGGGAGGCCAGCATATGGGGAATTGAAGGAGGTTTCTACGAGGGTCACGCCTCCTACGGTGCTACGGTCGGTCCACTTCTCCTGGCATTAATCCCGCTCGTCGCGCTCCGTTTGGTGCTGGATCGTTCGGCAAGGCAGGGAAGTGTGGGAGACCTTGTGGTTGTGGCGGGCGTCGCGTATTTGGGTTGGCTGATACAGCTCTCCTCCTCGAATCTGCTTATTCAGTCGCGCCTGCTATTGCCGGCACTGCCCTTTCTTGCCGCACTTGCGGCCATAGGATTCGATACGGTAGGGCAGGTCGGAAGGCGGGGAGCGTCGGTCCGCTTCGTGATCGGAGGGGTCGTGGCATTTATCCTTGCGCTGACCGCCACCCGCATGGCATTCGATACCGCTCAGGAGCAGCCCCTCCAGGTGACGCTGGGAACAGAATCGGAAGAGGACTACCTGGTGCGCCGTCTCGGCTACCACTACCAGGCCATGCAGGAGATCAACCGCTTGGTAGGCGAGCCGAAGGTTCGGTTCCTTTGGGAACCGCGCAGCTACTACTGCCGTGAAGGCCTCCTTTGTGAGCCCGACGCGCTGCTAGATCGCTGGTGGCACGATCGAAAGCATTATTCGACGGTCGAGGATATTAGGCGTAGGTGGGTAGCGGACGGCGTGACGCACGTGCTCTTCTATCGAGACGGGGCTGCGGCGGTACGCGCGGCCGGATTTGACCCATTGGACGAGCCGGATTGGGAAGCTCTCGACCGCTTTCTCGAGCAGGAGTTGGTCCAAATTCGCGCGCTCGGCAATGCCTATGTCCTCTATGAGATTCGGCAGTAAGAGCAGATTGTTACGGCGTAACTTGCGCATAGCCATAGGGATTCAGACGTGATTTTGGGTCATTGCTCCCGAACAACACGCGCCAAGCCGAGTGCCGCACGTGTCCACACGGTAAAACGCAATACAAGTCTAACGAGCGGATCGATCCCGCCAGGGAGTAGGGGGACTTCGTGTCGTTGGGTCGCGGCGCAAGTCATTTCGGAATTACCCATTGAGAACAGGACTAATCCATTCGGCCGCAAATCAAGGCCCATCTTGATGAGCCGACTTACGTGCCGCGAAGGAAGTTAACCGGGCAAAACCGACCATGAGTGCGGAGAGCAATTCATCCGACAGCAACGGCCCTAAAGGCGCGATCGAGCGGGCGAGGCCGCATGAATTGTGGCTGGTTTTGCTTCTAGCGTTGCTGGTGCGGTTGCCCACGCTTGTTTCTCGACCGCTCTGGTATGACGAGGCCTTCGCGGCCCTATTTTCTGCGGAGGGTCCCAGAGCGATGTCCTACGGCACGCTGCTTGTCGACCAGGGCATCGCGGCGGATGTTCATCCTCTCGGCTATTACACACTGCTGTGGATCTGGCAGGCGGTATCCGGTGGAGGCCCGGTCGCAGTGCGGGCCCTCTCGGTGATTCTGGGGTTGGTGCTTGTTTACTTAGGATATCGCCTGAGCCGCAGGCTCTTCCAGGAGCGGATCGCGATTGTGGCGGCGCTGATGTTTGCACTCTCCCCTTTCCAGGTCCATTATTCGCAGGAAGTTCGGATGTATGTGCTGCTCTCCGTGCTACTCTTGGGAGCTACGCTCGTCTACCGCAGGGCTCTAATGGGCGGCTCGCTCCAATACTGGTTGGCCTTTGCCATTCTGGGATCCGCCGCGCAATACACTCATACGCTCGCGGCACTTTATCTAATCCCGCTGGGCCTCACGCCGCTTTGGCGCAGGCAGGCTTCGAAACTTGGGAAGACGGTGCTGGCGGGCCTATTCGCCATGATGTTGTACCTGCCCTGGTTGGTTTACGTGCCCAGCCAGCTATCTCGCGTCCGGTGGGCGTATTGGATTCCTCAGCCGGGGCCGGCCGAGTTGGTCCGCACGTGGCTGGTTTTCGTCGCCGGTCTCCCCGTGCCCCAGTCCTTGCTGGCGGTCGTACTGTTCGGCACCGTTCTGTCCACGACGTTCGGAGCCTGGGGAACCATTCGGGGATGGCGGTCCAAAGATCCGAGCTTCCAGGACGGGATTTGGCTTCTGTATCTGGCAGTTGCTCCCGTTTTGCTTATGTACCTTATTTCGTATTGGCAGCCGGTTTATCTGGAGCGGGCGCTGCTGACCTCCGGGGCGTTGTTCCTGATCTGGCTGGCTTGGGCGCTGAGCGCGCCAAGGTTGATCCCCCTGTTTGCGTGGACAGGGCGCGCGGCGCTGCTCCTGACCTTTGCCCTGGGGCTCTATGGTTACTACAGCTACGGTGGATTTCCTTATGCGCCCTGGCCATTGTTAAACGATTTCCTGAGGGTCGAGCTTCTAGAACAGGAAATCGTACTGCACAGCAACAAGATTACTGCACTGCCTTCTCGTTACTACGCGGAGCGCACAACCTCAGGCCTAGAAACCGAGCTAGCGGATGGGACCCTCAATCCCGGACTCGAACACCGATACCTGCCCGATCCACCCGGCACGGATTCAGACACCCTGGCACCCGCCACTCAGGAGGTGCTTGGATTCCTCGCTGAGCCCGATCTCGACCGCGCGATAAGCGGCGCGAGCGGTGTGTGGTTCGTCCTCTTCTCGAGGGAAGAACTTGACTACCTGGCGGAGGGGTACGCGGCTCATCCCTCGCTTGAGAAACTGGCCGAGCAATTCACTCTTGACTCGGTCTCCCAATTCGGGGAGCTCGGGGTGTATCACTACGTCAAATGAGCGGGCGAAGGCAATTGCTGACGCTGTACGTGATCGGCCTGGTGACTTATGGTGCGGCCGCGGTCCGCATTCAGAGCCCCGGATATATGGATGCCGATTATTACTATGCCACCGCGCAACAGTTGGTTGAGGGGCAGGGACTGACCGAACCGTTTCTCTGGAATTACCTCGACGATCCAGCCGGCCTGCCCCACGCCTCCCATCTCTACTGGATGCCGCTGCCCTCCCTGATCTCGGCCGCAGGTATGCTGCTGCTCGGACCCAATTTCCGGACGGCCCAGCTTCCATTTATTCTGCTGGCGGCAGCTCTGCCGCCCCTGGCCGCGTTCTTTTCTCGGCGACTCTCAAGGCATGCAGGGATGGCCTGGATGAGTGGGCTGTTTGCGGCATTTCCCGGGTTTTTCCTGCCCTTCATGGTAACCATTGATTCCTTCGCAGTTTATGCCATCGTGGGAGGCCTTTCGCTTTGGCTGATGGCGCGCGCATTGAAAGATCCGACGCGGGGCGGATGGTTCCTGACTGGCTTGCTGATAGGCGTCGGCAGCCTGGCGCGCGCGGATGGTTTGCTCCTGCTCGCGATCGCGGTGCTGGCGGTGATGGGATCGCGCCGGAGTCGCGTGTCCGGCGGTGCGTCGCTGTTGCTGGGATTTTTTGTAATTATGGCGCCCTGGTGGGCGCGCAATCTGGTGGCCACCGGAACAATATTAAATCCCGGTAGCCAACGGCTTTTGTGGATGTT